>Ga0207676_10001438_pt1 | contig 17702 bp, 15 predicted proteins | sample KBSSwiS72_FD_184307 | JGI IMG/M metagenome (GOLD analysis project Ga0207676, IMG submission 184307) | Switchgrass rhizosphere microbial communities from Kellogg Biological Station, Michigan, USA - KBS Switchgrass S7-2 (SPAdes) (version 2) | ecosystem: Host-associated > Plants > Roots >...
GGGCATCGCGCAGACCCGGGAGGTGGTCCGCCGGGCCAGGGAGGTTCCCGGCCTGGCCGTCACCGGCGCGCTGGCAACCGTCTTCGTCTGCCCGTTCGACGGGGTGGTGCCGACCGCGCAGGTCGAGCGGGTGGTCGGCGCGCTGGTCGGGATGGGGCTTGACGAGATCAGCCTGTCCGACACGCTGGGCAAGGCCGATCCCGGGCACGTGGAGCGGACCGTCGTCGCGATGCGACAGTCCTTTCCGGACACCACGTTCGGCCTGCACCTGCACAACACGTACGGGATGGGGCTGGCCAACGTGCTGGCCGGGCTCAACCAGGGGGTCCGCCAGTTCGACAGCGCGCTCGGCGGCATCGGCGGCTGCCCGTTCGCCCCCGGCGCGGCCGGCAACGTCGCCACCGAGGACGTTGCCTTCATGCTGCGGGCCCTCGGCGTCGAGACCGGCATCGAACTGGACCGGCTGGCCGTGGCCGCGGCCGACCTGCGGGCCGCCCTCGGCTCGCCGCTGGAATCGTCCGTCGCGCGCGCCCTTGGCTGGGCGGCGTGACCGCCCGACCGCCGTGGAGGAGTGCCGATGCCTGACCTGACCCTGCGCAACGGGACCGTCGTGACACCGACCGGGCTGGTCCGGGGCGGCCTGACCGTCACCGACGGCGTGATCACCTCGATCGGCGCCGACCCGGAGCTGCCCCGCGGGGACACCGACCTCGACGTGGCCGGACGGTACCTGCTGCCCGGGCTGATCGACCCGCACGTGCACCTCGGCATCGGCGACGGCGCCGGCCCCGAGAAGCTGCGCCGCGACTTCGTCACCGAGTCCCGGGACGCCGCCGCCGGTGGCGTGACGACGATGATCACCACCACGCTGTTCGGCACCGGGTCGCGCGGCGAGGCCGCGGAGCTGGCCATCGCCGAGGGCGACCGGCACTCCACTGTGGACTACCGGCTGACCGCGGTGGTCACCACCCGGGAGCACCTGCGGGAGGCCGAGGCGCTGGTCTCGCTCGGCATCCGCTCGTTCAAGTTCTTCCTCGGCTACAAGGGCGAGCAGGCGGAGAGCTTCGGCATGAACGCCAGCGGCATCTCCTGGGACTTCTTCTACCAGGCCTGCGAGGCGCTGGGCGCGGCCGGCGCGACCGCGTTCCCCACGATCCACGCCGAGGACCCGTACGTGCGGGACTTCCTCACCGAGCGGATGCGCGGCAAGGGCGCCAGCCGGCAGCTGCAGACCTGGCTGGAGACGAGCCCGAACATCCTCGAGCCGATGCAGATCTACCCGGCGGCGCTGATCGCGCACGAGGTCGGCACGCCGGTGTACGTGGTGCACACCAGCGCCTGGCAGAGCGTCGACCTGATCCGCGAGCTGAAGGAGAAGGGCTGGCCGGTCTTCGGCGAGACGCTGGCGGCCTTCCTCTACTGGACGGCGCCGGAGGCGGACGCCAAGGACAAGGGCGCGGTGGCGAAGATACAGCCGCCGATCCGGCTCGACCGCGACCGGGATGCGCTCTGGCACGGGGTGCTGGACGGGACGATCACGAGCATCGGCACCGACTGCCAGATGTACTCGAAGGACTCCCGGCAGGGCGACTTCTGGGATGCCAGGGTGGGGCTCGGGCCCGGCATGGGCACGCTGCTGCCCGCCGTGCACACCTCCGGCGTGCTGACCGGGCGGTGCACGATCGAGGACCTCGCCCGGGTGGTCAGCGAGAACACCGCCCGCCGCTTCGACCTCTACCCGCGCAAGGGCGCCCTCGCGGTCGGCTCGGATGCCGACATCGTCGTCTTCGACCCCGGCGCCGAGCGGGTGCCCTCCGCGGCCGACCTGCACTCCGCCGCCGGCTACTCGCTCTACGAGGGCGAGCGGCTGGTCGGCTGGCCGGAGCGGGTGTTCGTGCGCGGGCACCTGGTCTACGACCGCGGCGAGTTCCCCGGCGAGCCGATCGGCCGGCACGTTCCGGTAAGCCCCTAGTGCGGGGCGGGACGTCGGCGTACGGGCTCGCGATCTCGCTGGCGGCGCTGGCGGCGGCCAGCCTGACCGCGGTGGGCTTCTCCGCCGCCGCCCCGCTCCTGCGCGGCACGTTCGGACTGTCCGAAGTGGAGGTGGGCGCGATCGCCTCGTGCGTCTACGCCGGCGCCGCCGCCACGTCGGTCGCCGGCGGCCGGCTCACCGACCGGCTCGGCCCGGCGCCCGTGCTCGCGGTCGCGGCCGGCGCGCTCGCCCTGGGTGCCGCGGTGGCCGCCGTCGCCCCGGCCCGGTGGCTGTTCTTCGCCGGCGTGGCCGCCGCCGGGCTCGGCTACGGTCTGGTCAACCCGCCCACCAACGTGCTGGCCGACCCGGGCAGCCCGCGGCTGCGGGGCCTGACGATGAGCATCAAGCAGACCGGCATCCCGCTCGGCGGCATCCTCGCCGGCCTGCTCGTGCCGCGGGCGGCCGCCGCGGTCGGCTGGCGGTGGGCGACCGCCGTACCGATCGCCGGCTGCGTCGCGGTGGCCGCCGTGGCGGCGCTCGGACCGCGGGACCGCAGCACCGGCACGGGCGGCGGCGCGCACTCTCACTCCGGCCGGGTCGATTCCCGCCGCCCGGACCGTCCCTCCGGCCAGGTCGTCGGCCCCGGCGACCCGACCGACCCGACCGACGCGACCGACCCCACCGGAGCCGGCGGCGCCGGGTACGGTCCCGCCGTCGCCCTCCGGCTGCGGCTGCCGCTGGCCCTCGCCTTCGGCTTCCTGATGGCCGGGGTGCAGGTCGCGGTCTTCACGCTGCTCGCGGTGTATCTCGTCGACGACCGCGGGTCCGCCGCGACCGCCTCCGGCACCGCACTCGCGCTGCTGCTCGCCGGCGGGCTCGCCGGTCGTCCGGCCTGGGGCTGGCTGTCCGACCGGTGGCAGGCCGACCGCGGCCGCGTCCTGCAGGTCTGCGCGTTGCTGTCCGCGGCGTTCCTCGCGCTGCTGCCGGCCGCCGGTCCGGGCTGGCTGCCGGTCGTGCTCGCCGGCATCGGCCTGTGCTCGGTCGGCTGGAACGGTGCCTACCTCGCTGCGGTCGCCGAAGCCGGGGACCTGGCCCGGATCGGCTCGACCACCGGTCCCGCCCTGCTGCTGGTGAACCTCGGCGCGGTCGTGGTACCGCCGGTGGTCGGCCTGCTCAGCTTCGGCGGCACCCGGTGGCCAGTGGCCTGGGCGTGCTGCGCGGCGCTCAGCCTGGCCTCCGGTGCGCTCCTGCAATGGCTGCGCGCGCCCGCGGCCCGTCCCCTGCCCGCCGGCGGAAGGTGATGCCATGGCGACGACGTACCGGATCTGCGTGATCCCCGGCGACGGGATCGGCCAGGAGGTCACCCCGCAGGCCGTGCGGGTGCTGGAGGCGGCGGCGCGCCGGCACGGCTTCCGGCTCGACCTGCGCACCGAGCCGTGGGGATCGGCCTACTACGCCGAGCACGGTCGGATGATGCCCGAGGACGGGCACCGGACCGTGGCGGCCGCCGACGCCACGCTCTTCGGCGCCGTCGGCTCGCCGGAGGTGCCCGACACGGTCAGTGCCTGGGGCCTGATCCTGACTATCCGGCAGAAGCTGGACCTGTACGTCAACCTGCGCCCCATCCGCAGCTATCCCGGCCTCGGCCCCCGCCCGGCCGACGCGCCGCCGGTCGAGCTGGTGATCGTCCGGGAGAACACCGAGGGCGAGTACGTGGGGCTCGGCGGCCGGCTGTTCGCCGGCACCGAGCGGGAGACGGCCAGCCACACCTCGGTGTTCACCCGCGCCGGCATCGACCGGATCGTCGACTACGCATTCCGGTCGGTGCTCGCCGGCGGGCTGCTGACCAGCGTGACCAAGTCGAACGCGCTACCGCACACGATGGGTCTCTGGGACGACGTCGCCGCGGAGGTGGCCGGGCGACACCCGGACGTGCGGTGGGAGCGCATGCACGTCGACGCGGTCGCATACCAGCTGGTCCGCGCCCCGGAGCGGTTCGACGTGCTGGTCGCGTCCAACCTTTTCGGCGACATCCTCAGCGACCTCGGCGCCGGGCTGCAGGGCAGCCTCGGCCTCGCGGCCAGCGGCAACCTCAACCCGGACACCCACGTCGGCATCTTCGAGCCGATCCACGGCAGCGCCCCGGACATCGCCTTCCGCGGGATCGCCAACCCGCTGGGCGCCATCAACTCCGCGGCGCTGCTGCTCGACTTCGTCGGCGAGGCCGCCGCCGGGGAGCAGGTGCGGTCCGCGGTGGCGGACACGCTGGCGGCCGGCGCCGCGACCGCCGACCTGGGCGGGCGCTGCACGACCGCCGAGATGGGCGAGCAGGTCGTCCGCCGGGTGAGCGGTGGAGCGCCGTGAGCCGGTCAGTAGCGGGCGGCGGCGGCGCGCTGGATCTCCTTTGCCGCGGCCACCACCTTCTTCGCGTACCGGAGGCCCGGTTCCGTGCCGAGCCGCTCGATCGGACCGGACAGGCACAGCGCCGCGACCACCACCGACCCCTCGTAGACGGGGGCACTCACCGAGGCGACGCCCGGCGACCGCTCGCCGGCGCTCTGCGCCCAGCCGCGGTCGAGCACCTGGTCGGAGCCGAGCAACACCTTGCCGCCGGAGCCCTTGTCGATGGGGAACATCGTGCCGACCGGCACGGCGGTCCGCAGCTCGGCCGGCGACTCGATCGACACGATGCACAGCCTCAGCTGCCCGCGCCGGACGAACAGCTGGGTGCTCTCGCCGGTGGCCCGGGTCAGCCGGGCCATGATCGGGGTGGCGAGCTGGGACAGGCTGGCGGTGGCGAAACGGCTGCCGGTGACCAGCCGGCCGCTGTCGTCCCGGCGCAGGAAGCCGTGCATCTCCAGCGCGGCGACGAGCCGGTGGACGGTGGTCTTCGGGAAGCCGACGGCCTCGACCAGGTCGAGGAAGCTCACCGGCTGGCTGTACTCGACGACGTCGAGCAGGTGCATCGCCTTGTCCAGCACCCCGACGCCGCTGACCACCGACTCCATGGTCCAGATGGTAGGCCTGTGCGTTCCACATGGAGGATCGGAACGCCGAGCCTCGTCCCGTCCGGGAGCCTGCGGTGACCCGACCGATCGTCACAGTACTGTCCCTCGGCGGGACGATCGCCTCCCGGCCGGGACGATCCGGCCTGGTGGGCCCCGCGCTGTCGGCCGCCGACCTCGTCGCGGCCGTGCCGGACCTGGACCGGGTGGCCGAGCTGCGGGTCCGCGACCTGGTTCGGCTGCCGTCCTGCGACCTCACCCTGGAGCTGGCCGGCGAGGTCGCCGCCGCCGTCGAGGAAGCCGCGGCCGACGGCAGTGCCGGCGTCGTGGTCACCCAGGGGACCGACACCATCGAGGAGATGTCCTTCGCGCTCGACCTGCTGGTCGGCGGGCCGGCACCGGTCGCGGTCACCGGAGCGATGCGGCACGCCGGGCTGCCCGGTTCGGACGGGCCGGCCAACCTGCTCGACGCCGTCCGCACCGTCGCCTGCCCCACCGCCCGCGGCCTCGGCGCGGTCGTCGTCCTCAACGGGGAGGTGCACGCGGCCCGGACCGTCCGCAAAGGACACACCTCCGCCCCGGACGCGTTCCGGTCCCCGGGCTCCGGGCCGCTCGGCCGGATCGTGGAAGAGACTCCGCGACTGCGCGGCCGCCCGTTCCCGCGGGTGGTGCTCGACCGGCCGGTCCCCGGCCGCCCGGTGCCGCGGCCGGCGCTGGTCCGGATCTGCCTTGACGACGACGGCTGGTGGCTGCGCTGCCTGCTCGACCGGCCGCCGCCGGGTCTGGTGGTGGACGGCATGGGCGGCGGGCACGTCCCCGGCTGGCTGCTCGCCGACCTGGCGTCGCTGGCTGCCCGGGTGCCCGTCCTGCTCACCTCCCGCACCGGCGGCGGCGACGTGCTGACCCGCACCTACGGCGGCTTCCCGGGCTCCGAGACGTCGCTGATCGAGGCCGGTCTGGTGCCCGCTGGGTCGCTGGACGGGCTCAAGGCGCGGGTGTTGCTCGCGTTGTTGCTGGCCGAGGGCGCCGACCGCGCGCGGATCGCCGAGGTGACGCGGCGGCTCGGCACCGGCCTGACTTCTGGAGGTAGCGATGATCAAGGGTGACATCGTGGTCCGCGGCGGCACCGTGGTCACCGACTCCTGGTCCGGTCCGGCCACCGTGGTGATCTCGGGCGACCGGATCAGCGGTGTGCTGGACGGGGCGGCTGAGGTCGACGCGGCCCGTACGGTCGACGCGACCGGGATGCTGGTGCTGCCCGGCGGCGTCGACGCGCACTGCCACGTCGGCCTGCCCCTGGGCGCGTACACGACCAGGGACACGTTCTCCTCCGCGACGATCGGGGCGCTCGCCGGCGGCACCACCACCATCGTCGACTTCGCGATCCCCGGTCCGGGCGAGGACCCGCTGGCGGTGCTGCGCCGCCGGCTGGCGGAGGCCGAGACGTCCCGCTGCGACTACGCCATGCACGGCTGCATCAGTTCGCCGGACGGGTCGATCCCCGCCACCGTCCACGCGTTCGCCGAGGCCGGGGTCCGGACGGTGAAGCTGTTCACCACCTACCGGGACCTGCTCATGGTCGACCTGCCGACGGTGCGGCAGGTGATGACCGCGCTGTCCGACGTGGACGGCCTGACGTACGTGCACGCGGAGGCGAACGACCTGGTCGAGGAGGCCCAGCGGGAGGCCGAGCGAGCCGGCCGGATCGGCGCCTCCGGGCACGCCGGCACCCGGCCGGTGGCGGCCGAGGAGCGCGCGGTCGCCGACGTGCTCGGGGCGGCGGAGCACACCGGGGCCCCGGTCTACTTCGTCCACCAGTCGACACCCGGCGCCGTCGACCTCGTGGTCGCGGCCCGACAGCGCGGGGTGCGGGCGTTCTCCGAGTCCTGCCCGCACTACCTCACCCTCGCCGCCGACCGGTACGCCGACCCGGCGGCGGAGCGCTGGGTCTGCTGCCCGCCGCTGCGGGACCGGTCCACAGTGGACGAGCTCGACCGGCGGCTGGAGATGGGCTTCGTCGACACGGTCGGCAGCGACCACTGCTGCTACGACTCGGTGCAGAAGGCGGAGCACGCCGACGACGTACGGCAGATGCCGAACGGGATGCCAGGGGTGGAGACCCGGCTGCCGGTCGTCTTCGACCGGTTCGTCGCGAGTGGACGGATCTCCGCGGAGCGGTTCGTCGCGCTGACCGCGGCGATGCCGGCTCGGCTGAACGGGCTGTATCCGCGCAAGGGCACGATCGCCCCCGGCTCGGACGCCGACCTCGTCGTCTTCGACCCGGCGGCGACCAGGGTGGTCACCGCCGGCGCGCTGCACATGCAGACGGACTACTCGCCGTACGAGGGCCGCGAGGTCACCGGCTGGCCGGTGACCGTGCTCTCCCGCGGCCGGGTCGTCGTCGACCGCGGCGCGGTGCGGGACCCGGGCCCGGTCGGCGAGTTCGTGGCCGCCGGGCCGATCACGGCCGGCGGGTGAAGACCGTCCCGCTCGGCCGGACCGGCGTGCCGGTCTCCAGGGTCGGACTGGGCACGGCCACCTTCGGCGTCCAGTGCGACGAGCAGACCTCGCGGGCGATCCTCGACCGGGCGGCCGAGCTCGGCGTGACCTTCCTGGACACCGCCGACAAGTACCCGCTGGGCGGGTCGGTGGAGACGGCCGGCGTGACCGAGGAGATCCTCGGCCGGTGGCTGGCCGGGCGCCGGGACCGGTTCGTGGTCGCCACCAAGGTGCACGGCCGGACCGGGCCGAGCGCGTGGGACGCCGGGCTGAGCCGGCGGCACGTGCTCGACGCGGTGGAGGGATCGCTGCGCCGGCTGCGTACGGACTTCGTCGACCTCTACCAGCTGCACCGGCCGGATCCGCGGACGCCGATCGAGGAGACCCTGGCCGCGCTGGACGCCCTGGTCACCGCCGGCAAGGTCCGCTACGTCGGGGTGTCCAACTTCCTCGCCTACCAGCTGGCCCGCGCGCTCGGGCGCAGCGACGCGTTGCGGCTGGTCCGCTTCGTGTCCGTGCAGCCCCGGTACAACCTGCTGTTCCGGCAGCCGGAGCGGGAGCTGCTGCCGCTGTGCCGGGAGGAGGGTCTCGCGGTGCTGCCGTACAACCTGCTCGCCGGTGGGCTGCTGGCCGGCAAGCACGACCTGGCCGGGGAACCGGCCGCCGGCACCCGGTACACGCTGCCCGGGGCCGCGGACCTCTACCGGTCGCAGTACTGGCAGCCGGCGGAGCTGGACGCGGTCGGGCGGATCGCCGCGATCGCCGCCGAGGCGGGCGTCGCGCTGCCCACGCTGGCCGTCGCCTGGGTCGTCGCCCGGCCGGAGGTGACCGTCCCGCTGGTGGGCGCCAGCTCCCCCGACCAGCTCGACACCGTGCTCGCCGGCGCCGACCTTGAGCTCGGCGCGGACGTCCTGGCCGCGCTCGAGAAGGAGACCGCGCCGTTCCGCCGGGGCGACGCCATCGAGTGACCCGCCGACGGGCAGCCGGAGGATTCCACGTCGCAGGGCTGCCGACTGGCCCGTGGCAAAATCGACCAGGTGCGGATCGGGCTGCTGGGACCGTTCGAGGTGCGGACGGACGGCGGTGACGTCGTCGACGTGCCCGGCGCCCGGTTGCGCGGGCTGGTGACCGCCCTCGCGCTGGACGCGGGTCACGTGGTCCCGAAGGCGACGCTCGTCGACTGGATCTGGGCCGATCGTCCGCCCGCCGACGCGACGAATGCCCTGCAGCGTCTGGTGTCCCGGCTACGGAAGGCGCTGCCGGACGGGACCGTCGAGGGGCACACGGACGGCTACCGGTTGGCGGTGGAACCCGACGCGGTCGACGCGGTGCGGTTCGAACGCCTCCTCGGCCGGGCCCGCAGCGACGGGGATCCGCGGCGGTTGCGCGAGGCCCTCGCACTGTGGCGGGGTGCGGCCCTGCAGGACGTCGGCCTGCTGGACAGCGGCGCGTTCGACGCCGCGGTCACCCGGCTCGAGGGGCTGCGCCTGGCCGCCATGGAGGATCGGTTCGATGCGGAGATCAGCCTCGGCCACGGCGCCGAGCTGGTCACCGAGCTGACCGACCTGGTGGCCGCGCATCCGATGCGGGAGCGGCTGGTCGCTGCGCTGATGCGGGCCCTCGTCGCGGCCGGTCGCGACAGCGAGGCGCTGCTCGTGTACGAGCGGACGAGGGAGGCTCTGGCCGACGCGCTCGGCGTCGACCCCTCGCCGGGCCTGTCCGAGGTGCACGTCGCCCTGCTGCGGGGCGGGTTGCATCGGGAGGAGATCCGGAAGACCAACCTGCGCGCCGAGCTGACCAGCTTCGTCGGCAGGGACGCCGATGTCGCCGCGGTCCGCGAGCTCATCGCCGGACACCGGCTCACCACCCTGGTCGGGCCCGGCGGTTCGGGGAAGACCAGGCTGGCCACGGAGACCGCCCGCACGCTGCTGGGCGACCTGCCGGACGGGGCCTGGCTGGTGGATCTGGCCGCCATCGGCGCGGACGGTGACGTGGCGCAGTCGACGATCGCCGGGCTCGGCCTCCGGGATGCGCTGCTCGGCGAGGCACCGGACGCGGAGCCGACCGGCCGGCTCATCGCTGCGATCCGGGAGCGGGAGACACTGCTGATCCTGGACAACTGCGAGCACGTGATCGAGTCGGTGGCGACGTTCGCCCATCGAGTGCTCGGGGAGTGCCAGCGCCTGCGGGTCCTGGCCACGAGCAGGGAACCGCTGGGCATCACCGGTGAGGCGCTGTGGCTGGTCGACCCGCTGGCCCTGCCGGAGGGGGACGCCGGCCCCGGCGAGATCGAGTCCTCTCCGGCGGTCCAGCTACTGCGGGACCGGGCGGGCGCGGTGCGCAAGCATCTCGGCGGCGACGACCACACCCTGACGACGATGGGGCGCATCTGCCGGGCGCTGGACGGGATGCCGCTGGCCATCGAACTGGCCGCGGCCAGGCTGCGGACCATGTCCGTCGAACAGCTCGCCGACCGGCTCGACGACCGGTTCCGCCTGCTGTCCAGCGGCAGCCGTACCGCGCTGCCGCGGCACAAGACACTGCGCGCGGTGATCGACTGGAGCTGGGAGCTGCTCACCGATCCCGAGCGAAGGGTCCTGCGCAGGCTCTCCGTGTTCTCCGGCGGGGCGAGCCTGGACGCGGCGGAACGGGTGTGCGCCAGCGACGCGGTCGAGGCGGGGCAGGTACTCGAGTGCCTGACCGCTCTGACGGAGAAGTCGATGGTGGTCACCGAAGACAACCGGGCGCCGCGCTACCGGATGCTCGGCACGGTCCGGGAGTACGCCGAGCAGCGGCTCGCGGAAACGGGGGAAGCGGATCTGGCGCGGCATGCGCATCTCGCGTATTTCACCGAGCTCGTCGAAACCGCGCAGCCGCATCTTCGCCGCGCGGAGCAGTTGGACTGGCTTGCCACCCTCGAGGTCGAGAACGGCAACATCGGTGCCGCTATGCGCGCCGCGCTTGCGGCTGGCGAGGCGCACGCAGCGATGCGGCTCGCCGCTGCCGCTGGGTGGTACTGGTGGCTCGGCGGGCACAAGGCCGAGGGGCGGGATCTGATCATGGCAGCCGTTGCCATGCGCGGCGAGGTACCCGACGAGATCCGGGCAACGGTGTTCGCCTGGATTGTGGCGTTTCAGGTCTCCGGGCGAGGTGACCATTACCAGGCGAAGGACTGGATCCGCCAGGTGTACGAGATCAACCAGCGTGTCCACAGCCGTCACCCAGCGGTGAAGCTCGTCGCCCAGCTGGAAGGCCTGTCCCGAGCCCCGGAGGCGTTCCTACCCGCGTTCGAACCGCTGTTCATCGATGAGGACCCCTGGGTGCGTGCCGTTGCCCGGCTGCGCCTGGGCCGGATGCGGATCATGTTCGGCGAACACGGGCGGGCTGCCGACGCAGACCTCGAAATGGCCCTCGCCGAGCTTCGTGCGATCGGCGAACGGTGGTGGACCTCGTTCGCCCTGACCGACCTGGCGAATCGAATCGCCATGCGTGGCGAGTTCGCCCGTGCATGCGAGTACTACGAACAAGCGATCGCGGTCATCACCGAGCTCGGTGCCACCGAGGATGTCGTGGTGATGCGGTCGCGGCAGGCCCAGCTGTACTGGCTGTCCGGGGATGCGGACTCCAGCGCAGCCGCTATGGCCGAGGCGCAGCGGTCCGCGAAGCGTGTCGTCTGGCCGAATGCACTGGCCGAGCTGGCCCTGGCGCAGGCGGAGCTCGCCCGCTGGCGGGGCGACGCCGAACGCGCACGCACGCAGCTCGGCGTTGCGACGGCGATGCTGGGCCATGACGCCGAGCGGGCGCAGGTCCGCGCGTTGGTACAAGACCTGCGCGGCTACCTCGCCGGAGACCTCGACGAGGCCCGTGCACACCGGGGCGCGGCCTTCCAGGCGGCGTCGGAGGTGGGGCACGCACTCCTGACCGCGCGGATACTCGTCGGGGTCGCGGATCTGGCGCTGCGTCGCGAACAGTACGAGGGGGCTGCGCGGCTGCTCGCAGCGAGCGCCGGCGTGCGCGGCCTTTCGGACCGTTCCCAACCGGATGTGGCCAGGATCGAGCGGACGGCGCGGCGTCACCTCGGCGAGGCACGGTTCGCCGAGGTGACACGGGAGGCTACGCAGACGAGCTGGCCTCAGCTGGTCGAGGTCACGCTCGCGTCCTGAGGGTCAGCTGACACGCGGTGGATGGCGATGTCGCCGTTCCGGGTGCGGGCGTGCACCGAGACCGTGGCACCGGACGTCGCCGGGACTTCCCGCGCCACCACGGAGTTGCGCACCGACCCCCGCTCGCTGTCGACGTCGATGTGCGCGACGGTGCCCTCGCTGATGCCGACCTCGATGTCGCCCGAGCCATTCATCAGTCTCGCGTGACCACCGGTCAGCCGTCCGATCCGGATGGCGCCGCTCGCCGTCGTGGCGGTGACGCCGGCGGCGGCGCGGTCGACGTCGAAAGCGCCGGTGGCACTGCTGAGGTCGAGGTCGGCCGAGGCGTGCCCGATCCAGGCCTGCCCGCGGGAGCCCGAGATCCGGACAGTGCCGTCGACCTCGCCGATCCGCACGGCGATCGCCGCTCCGTCGATCTCGGCGGGCCCGGCGACGTGGCCGACCGCGACCTCACCGGCCGAGATGTTCGCGTGCAGCGAGTCGATCCGGTCCAGCTCGACCCGGCCCGACGCCATGTGCAGCTCGCACTCGCCGAGCGGCCCGTCGACCTGGAGGCTCGAGTGCGCCAGGTAGGCGATGAGGCTGGAGCCGGCGGGCAGGTCGATAGTGATGGCGACCGAACCGTACGTGTCGCCGGCGGCGGTCGTCTTGACCGACAGGTGCCCACCGGCGAAGTCGACCTTGGTCCTGGCGGCCACCTTGACGTCGCGTCGGCGCGCTCTGTCAACGGGTTCGACCAGCACCACGGCGTCGGTCCGGTCGCTCGCGGTGACCCGTACCTGAGCACCGGCGACCTGCACGGTGGCGGTGATGGGACCCCGGCTGGCGTAGGTAGGCATGACACTCTTCTCTTCGGTCGTACGTGATCTTGCCGGTGGGCATCTCGAAGGTTCACGCTCGCTTCGTGAACGTGGACAGCGACCACAGGTAGCCGACCACGGCGATCCCGACGCACCAGGCGACCGCGGTGACCGCGGTGCTCGCGGACGGTGCACCGGCCAGCAGCCCGCGCAGTGTCTCGATGATCGGAGTGAAGGGCTGATACTCGGCGAACTGCCGTGCGCCGGCCCGCATCGCATCCGCCGGCACGATCGCACTGCTCAGGAACGGCAGCATGATCAGCGGCACGGCCGCCATCCCCGCCGACTCCGGGGTCTTCGCGGCCAGTCCAAGAGCGACCGTGATCCAGCTGGTGGCGAAGCTGACCAGCACGAGCAGACCGATCGCACCGAGCCAGTCGAGGGCGCTCGCCGCGGGCCGGAATCCCAGCGCGAACGCCACCGCGATGATGGCCACGATCGCGATCAGGCTGCGCAGCATGCTGGCGACCACCTGGGCATTGAGGACCGCGCCGCGGGAGATGTCCATCACCTTGAAACGGTTGATGATCCCCTTGGTCATGTCCGAGTTCACGGCCGTGGAGGTCGCGCTCAACCCGTAGCAGATCGTCAGAACGAGGATTCCCGGTGTCGCGTAGTCGACGTAGTCGACGCCGACGTCGAACGCGCCGCCGATCACGTAGACGAACATCAGCATGATCACGATCGGGAACAGGATCGCGTTGAACACCGCCACCGGGTTCCGGGTGGTGTGCTTGACGTTGCGACCGAGCATGGTCGTCGAGTCACTCATCGTGCGTTCACCTCTGTGCTGGTACGGCCGGTCAGGGCAAGGAAGACGTCGTCGAGGTCCGGGGTGTGCACCGAGAACTCCTCGACCTCGATCGAGTTCGCATCGAGCTGGTCGAGCAGGCCTCGTACCGATTTCGCCCCACCGTCGCTGGGGACGCGGAGGGTCAGGTCCTCCTCGCCGTCCCGGCTCGAGTCGGGCAGGACCCGCATCGCGGCGTCGAGTTCGAGGTCACCGGCGAACCGGAACCGGACGTGACTGCCCGGGATCTGGCTCTTGAGCTCGCCGGGAGTGCCGTGCGCGACCACGCGGCCCTGGTCGAGCACCGCGACCCGGTCCGCGAGCCGGTCGGCCTCGTCGAGGTACTGGGTGGTCAGGAAGATGGTGACGCCGTCGGCCACCAACCGGCGGACGATGTCCCACATGGTGCGGCGGCTGCGAGGGTCGAGTCCGGTCGTCGGCTCGTCCAGGAAGATGATCCGCGGGTTGCCGACCAGGGTCATCGCCAGGTCGAGCTTCCGGCGCATACCACCGGAGTAGGTCGAGACCAGCTTCTGCGCCGACTCCGCCAGGTCGAACCGCTCCAGCAGGTCGGTGACGACGCGGCGGCCCTCGTCCGAACCCAGGCGCTTGAGATCCGCCATCAGCTGCAGGTTCTCCCGACCGGTCAGCAGCTCGTCCACGGCCGCGAACTGGCCGGTGACGCCGACGACCGCGCGCACCGCCTTGGTCTCGGTTGCGACGTCGTGCCCGGCGACCCGTACCGTGCCGCCGTCGGCTTTCGTCAACGTGGTCAACACGTTCACGGTCGTCGTCTTGCCCGCCCCGTTCGGGCCGAGCAGGGCGAAGACCGTGCCCGCACGAACGTCGAGATCGATGCCGTCGAGAACGACCTTGTCCCCGTACGCCTTCCGCAGCCCCGACGCTGCGATCGCTGAGTTGTTCATGCGGCCACGATCGGCGCGGGTGCTGACACGCCCCTGACGTGGCCCTGACACCGCCGCTGACACGGCATTCCACTCCGTCAGGCCCGGCTCAGCCGCGCGAGGTTGACTGCGCGCCGGACCCGCCTACGTCAGGGGAGTGGGCGGGGCGCTGCTCACCGCTGCCGCGGGCTTCGGTGAGTGCCGCCGGCGCCGCCGTGGTGGCGGGCGGGTCGGGTGGGTCGCCGTAGGTCGCCGCGTAGATGTGCTGGCCCACCTGACCTTCACCCGTACCGGCCGGTGAACCCGGTCGTGCGCCCCGACGCGGCGGCGGACCGGGAACCGCCGACACCAGGGTCCCCGGCCGCAAGCGATCCTGCCTGCCCGGCTCAGGTCGGGCTGGGCCCGGTCTCTACCACGGCGTCGGGGCCGGGGAAGACGACCGCCTCGTGGCCGTCGCGTAGCGGATGAGGTACGGCGGCCCTCCGTCGCTGCCTCGTACCTCGACGATCTCGACCAGATGATCGCTCTGACCGACCGTGCGGCCATGCACGCGGAGCCGATCTCCCACCTGTGCTCGCATGACCCGCCTCCTTCCGCGGCTGCCCGCAAGACTCCTCCCGTCGGACCCGCCACGGAAGTGCCGGGCGGCGACGCCTCGATGGTGATACCGGACGGGGAACATCCGCAATGAGCCCTACGGTGCGGGCATGGCTAGCGACGACTACCCCTGGGAACCACCGATCGCGGGCACCGAGGCCGAGGCGCTCGTCGGGGCGCTCGACCGCCTGCGCACCACCTTCCGCTGGAAGGCGGACGACCTCGACGCGGCCGGGCTGCAGACCAGGATCCCCTCCTCGGCGCTGACCCTCGGCGGCCTGCTCAAGCACCTCGCTCGGGCCGAGGACGAGATGTTCACGGTCAAGCTGAGCGGCGCACCCCGCAGTGCGCCGTGGGACGGCGCGCCCTGGGACGCCGATCCCGACTGGGACTTCACCTCCGCCGCCGGCGACAGCCCGGACGAGCTCTACGCGCTGTGGGACAGCACGGTCGCGCGATCACGGGCCACGCTCGCCGCGGCGATCGCCGAGGGCGGGCTCGACCAGCCCGTCCGCATCGGCGTCGGTGGGCAGCATGCCAACCTGCGCCGCCTGGTCTGTGACCTCATCGAGGAGTACGGCCGGCACACGGGGCATGCCGACCTGCTCCGCGAGGCGGTCGACGGACGCGTCGGCGAGGACCCGCCGGCCGGCTGGCACCCGCGCAGCCCGGCCGCGACGTCCGGGTGACGGACCCCGCCGGGCAGCCCGGCCGCGACGTCCGGCGGACGGACGCCGCCGGGAGCTCGGTGTCAGGGTAGCCTGACGTTATGGGGCTGTGGGAGGACGGGCGGCGGGCGTGGGAGCGGCTCGACGGGTGGGACGAGGGACCGCATCCGGACGACGGGTCCGCCGCCCTGGCCGCGCTGTCGGACATCGGGACCGTGCGGCGGCTGCTCGACCAGGCCGAGCTGTCCGCGGTACGGACGGCGCGCAGGCACGGGAAGTCGTGGGCGGAGATCGCGACCCGGCTCGGCGTGACCCGGCAGTCCGCCTGGGAGCGGTGGCGCGACCTGGACGAGGAGCCGCGGGAGGACGTCGCCGGTGTGGCCACGCCGGAGCTCACCGCCCGGCAGCGGCGCCGGCTGTCGTCGGTCGTCGTGCCCAGCGTCATCGGCATGTCGTTCGACCAGGCGGTGGACCTGCTGACGGCCGTCGGCCTGGTCGCGATGAGCGAGGACTTCGGCGGCGTGGTCACCGACCAGACCCCGGAGGCGGGCGCGAGAGTCCCGTCCGGGTCGATGGTCCGGTTGTGGATCGAGCGCGACGGGGGCTCCGGCGTGCGCGAACCCCGCCGCCCCAGGCCGAACCCCCGCTCCGGGCGAGCCCTCCCGCCCGAACTCTCCGACGACGCCGTCAGCTGACCGGGGCCGGTCTACCGGTGGTGGCCGGCGGCGTGGAGGACGAGGGCGGCGGCGGTGGGGAGGTTGGACTTCTCGGCGGCCCTGAGGGTGGGGTTGGCGGTGCGGGCGGCGATCGCGGCCTGCAGCTGGACCGGGTCGGCCGGGCCGGTGACCCGCAGCAGCGCCTGGAGCAGCTCGCGCGCGGTGGCGGCCGGCACGTCGACCAGCCCGCCGACCGCGACCTCGGCCAGGATCAGCGCCGACGTCGCGACATCCAATGTGGACGGTCCGGAGGTCGCGTTGCTCCAGTCGATGACGACCGGCCCGCCGTCGGCGAGCACCACGTTGTCCGGGTGCAAGTCGAGATGGAGCAGCGACCCGCCGGCCGGAGCGGGCGCCGGGATCGAACCGAGCCGGACCAGCAGGTCGCCCAGCATCGTCCCGGCGGCGGCGGCCGCCATCGAGCCGGCGAGCAGCGACGCCAGCATCGTGGGCCCGTACAGCCGCTCCAGCACCATCGCGCCCGGTTCGGTGCCGTACACCCACGGCACCGGGTATCCGTGCGCGGCCGCGTGCCGCATCACCGACGCCTCCCGGTCCATGTCCCGCCCGTTCCGGTAGCGCCGCAGCACCCGCTCGGCGTCGAGCGCCCAGGCGTCCCGCCCGGACGCGATCAGCTCCACCGGGCCCGGGCCGAGCCGAACTCGTCGAGCGCCGCCACCATGGCGGCCGTCATGGTGACTCCGCCGTGGCCGGCGTCCTCGCAGACCACCAGCCGGCTGTCCGGCCACGCGTTGTGCAGGTCCCACGCGGTGTCGAGCGGTCCGGAGACGTCGTACCGGCCGTGGATGAGCACGGCCGGAATGCCGGCGAGCCGCCCCATCGACGGCAGGATCGGCGTGTCGTCGAGGAAGCAGCCGTTGCTCCAGTAGTGCGTGACGAGCCGGGCGAAGACCTGCCGGAACGTCGGGTCGGCATACCGGGGGCTCGGTGCCGCGCCCGGCGCGAGCGAGACGTGGACGTCCTCCCAGGTGCACCACATCCGGGCCGCCCGGTCGGTCACCGCCGGATCAGGATCGGCGAGCAGCCGCGCGTACGCCGCGCACAGGTCACCGTCGCGTTCGGACTCGGGCACTCCCCGGGCGTACTCGTCCCACTCCCGCGGGAACACCCGCCGCATGTCCCTGGTGATCCAGTCGGTCTCGCGGCGGGTCCCGGACGTGACCGCGGCCAGCACCATCGCGACGACCCGCTCGGGATGCCGCTGCGCGTACGCCAGCGCGAGCGTCACGCCCCACGAGGCGCCGGTGACCACCCAGCGCTCGATGCCCAGATGGGTGCGCAACAGCTCGATGTCACCGATCAGGTGCTGGGTCGTGTTGGTGGTCAGGTCGGCCGCGGCAGTGTCGGCCAGCGGCCGGGACCGCCCGCAGCCGCGCTGGTCGAACACCACCGCCCGGTAGGCGGCCGGGTCGAAGCTGCGCCGGATCCCCGCCGTGGACCCGGAGCCCGGACCGCCGTGCAGCCAGACCACCGGCGTGCCGGCCGGGTTGCCCACCGTCTCCCAGT
>Ga0207676_10001442_pt1 | contig 17693 bp, 15 predicted proteins | sample KBSSwiS72_FD_184307 | JGI IMG/M metagenome (GOLD analysis project Ga0207676, IMG submission 184307) | Switchgrass rhizosphere microbial communities from Kellogg Biological Station, Michigan, USA - KBS Switchgrass S7-2 (SPAdes) (version 2) | ecosystem: Host-associated > Plants > Roots >...
GCATGTACGTGTTGGGGCGGAGGCGGAAGGTGTAGCGGTTGCCGTTCTGCCAGGTGATCTTGTCGGTGAGCGGCTCGGCGGCGAGGAAGAACACCTTCTTCTGCTTGGCGAAGTCGGTGACCGCCAGGCCGGTGTTCGAGAGGAAGGTGCCGGCGATCAGCGCCACGCCCTCGCGCGACACCAGCTCCTCGGCGACGCGCACCGCATCGCCCGGCGAGCCGTTGTCGTCGCGCGAGATCACCTGCAGCTTCTTGCCGAGCACGCCGCCGGCCGCGTTGACCTCCTCCACCGCCAGCTCCCAGCCCTTCTTGTAGGGCTCGAGGAAGGCGGGCTGCGCCTTGTAGCTGTTGATCTCGCCGATCTTGATCGTGTCCTGCGCAAGCGCCGACAGCGGGACGGCGAGGGCCGCGAGCGAGGCGGCGAGGACGAGGCGTTTCAGCATGGAAGCTCCTGGAGCGGGAGGAAAGGAAACGGGCGGCGCGGTGGCAATATCTCGCTTGTCAACGGAGACACGCGATGAATCATCCGAGCCTGGCGGAATTCGAGGCGGCGGCGCGGCGCGAAGGCTACGACGAGGTGGCCGAGCGCATCTGGTCGGCGAACACGGTGGTCGAGACGCACCAGCATCCGTTCGCGGTGAAGGCGATCGTCGTCGCCGGCGAGATGTGGCTCACCGAAGGCGACACCACCCGGCACCTGCACGCCGGCGACCGCTTCGAGCTGGCGCGCTCGGTGCCGCACGCCGAGCGCTACGGCGCCGAGGGCGCCACCTACTGGGCGGCGCGCCGGCACGCGAAGGACTGAACGGCGGCGGCCCGGCGGCATCGGCGACATCAGGCCGCGATGTCGCCCGACTGGATGCGCTTGACGCCGGCCTTGGCCATCTTGTCCCAGGCCGCCTTGAGCGAGCCGTTGAGGTCGATGCCGCGCGCCGCGTCCTCGATCACCGCCGCCTTGAAGCCGGCCTTGCGGGCGTCGAGCGCGGTCCAGGCGACGCAGAAATCGGTGGCCAGGCCGCAGACGTAGACCGAATCGACGCCGTGCGCGCGGAGGTAGGCGGCCAGGCCGGTCGAAGTCTTGCCGTCGGCTTCCATGAAGGCCGAGTAACTGTCGGTCGACTGGTGGTAGCCCTTCCTGATGATGAGCTGGGCCTTCGGCAAGGTCAGGTCCTTGAGCAGGGCCGCGTCCTCGGAGCCCTGGACGCAGTGGTCCGGCCAGAGCACCTGGGTGCCGTAGGGGAGCTTGGTGGTCTCGAACGGCTTCTTGCCCTGGTGCGCCGAGGCGAAGGAGACGTGCCCGGGGGTATGCCAGTCCTGGGTGACGACGACGTTCTCGAACGCGCCCGACAGCTTGTTGATCACCGGCACGACCTCTGCGCCGCCCTTGACCGGCAGCGTGCCGCCGTCGACGAAGCAGTTCTGCACGTCGACCACGATCAGGGCGTCCTTCGGCCCCGGCTTGATGGCGGCGGCGGCGAAGGCACCGGGCACGGTGCCGAGCCCGACCAGGCCGGCGAAGCCGGCGTAACGGACGAATTCCCTGCGGTGCATGAGCATCATGGTGGCCTCCCAGGCGTTGTGGATTTGCGTCGGCCGCCCATGCACCCAACGTGCCAGGCACCCGTGGTGCCGACCCTAACGCTGCCCGTCGAACTTCGCAATCTCGTCTGCCCGCAAGCCGCCGACCCGGGCGTGCGGCCGGGGCCCGGTGGTCATGGCGATGACCAGCATCAGCTCGTCGGGCCGGGGCGAGTCGGCGATGCGCACCTCGAGCGAGTCGAAATGGCTGCGCACGTAGGCGGCGACGCGGTGGTGGATCGGGATGTCGATCGTCGATCCGGCCGGCCCGATCTTGGTCGTGGACGGGACGATCGCGTGCGAGCCCTCGAGCAGGTCGCGCATGCCGTAGCCGCCGGGCACGTGCCAGAGCGCTCCGTGCTCGAGCTCGCCGGCCAGGCCGACCAGCGCGCCCTTGCCGTAGGCCTCGATCCGGCCGGCGCCGCCGAGCGCGGCAACGAGTCGCGCCGCCATCTCCCGGCCAAGCGGCTTCAGCGCTTCCATCATCGGCACGATGTCGGCGACGTAGCGGCCGGCGTACGGGTTCTTCAGCACCGCGGCGGCGCTGCCGCGCAAGAGGGGCGTCGCCAGCGGCGGGCCGTTGTCGTGCCGGACCTCCTCGACCGAGAGCACGAGCTTGCGAACGGCGACTTCCGGGGTGGGCGTAGCGGGATTCGTCATGGTGCGCGTCGAGAACGTGCCTGGCGGTGCGCCGCGGCCATCGTAGCGCTTCGTGCCGGCGCCGCCCTGGGCACGACCGTTGCCGCGATCCGGCCATGAAAGCGCTCGCGCCCTACTATGAAAAGCGCGACTTCACGATCACCGACGAGCCGCGCGGCGGCAAGCCGAGCGCCGGCAAGGCGCTGTCGTTCGTGATCCAGAAGCATGCCGCGACCCGCCTGCACTACGACTTCCGCCTCGAGCTCGACGGCACGCTGAAGAGCTGGGCGGTGCCCAAGGGGCCGAGCCTGGACCCGGCCGACAAGCGGATGGCGGTGCACGTCGAGGACCATCCGATCGACTACGCCGGCTTCGAGGGCAGCATCCCCGCCGGCCAGTACGGCGCCGGCCAGGTCATCGTCTGGGACCGCGGCACCTGGGAGCCGGTGGGCGACGCGCGCGCCGGCTACCGCGCCGGCAAGCTCAAGTTCCGCCTCCACGGCGAGAAGCTTTCCGGCGGCTGGACGCTGGTGCGGATGCACGGCCACGCCAACGAGCGCCAGGAGCCGTGGCTCTTGATCAAGGAGCGCGACGACGAGGCCCGGCCGGCGGCGGACTACAGCATCGTCGAGGCCGAGCCGGCGAGCGTGCTCTCCGGCAGGACGATCGAGGGCCGGCCGACGAAGGCCCAGGCCGGGGCTGCAGTCGCAAAGCGGGCCACGGTCGCAAAGTCCGCGCCGGCGAACACGAGCGCCGCCTCGGCAGACGCCGAGCCTCCTGCGCCGAAGCGGGCCGCGGCCCGGCCGGCCGCCCGTCCCGGCAAGGCGAAGCCGGCCGCGGCGCAGGCGCCCGCCGGCCTGCCCGCCGGCGCGAAGAAGGCGGCCCTGCCCGAGGCGCTGTCGCCGCAGCTCGCCACGCTCGTCGCCGAGCCGCCGGCGGACGACGGCTGGATCTACGAGATCAAGTTCGACGGCTACCGGGTGCTGGCCCGAATCTCCGGCGACGACGTGCGCCTCTTCACCCGCCGCGGCAACGACTGGAGCGAGCGCATGCCGGCGCTGGTGGAGGCGGTGCGCAAGCTCGGCCTGGGCTCGGCCTGGCTCGACGGCGAGATCGTCGTCACCGGCAGCAACGGCGCGCCCGACTTCAACGCCCTGCAGAACGCCTTCGACTCGTCGCGGACCGGCGCGATCCAGTACTACCTGTTCGATCTCCCGTACTGCCAGGGTTACGACCTGCGCCAGGTGCCGCTGGTCGAGCGCCGTGCCGTCCTCGCGGCGCTGCTCGACAAGAGCCCGCCATCCGAGCACATCCGCTTCAGCGAGAACTTCGATGCCAGCGCCGCCGAGCTGCTGCAGAACGCCTGCCGGATGCGCCTCGAAGGCATGATCGGCAAGCGCGCCGATTCGCCTTATGTCTCCAAGCGCAGCCCCACCTGGATCAAGCTCAAGTGCACCCACCGGCAGGAGTTCGTGGTTGGTGGCTGGACCGATCCGAAGGGCTCGCGCACCGGCATCGGCTCGCTCCTGCTCGGCATCCACGACGAGACGGGCAAGCTCCGCTTCGCCGGCGGCGTCGGCAGCGGCTTCGACCAGGGCTCGCTGGCGGCGCTGCGCCAGACGCTCGACGGCCTGGCGAGCGACACGACGCCGTTCTTCGAGAAGCCGCGCGACGCCCGCGGCCACTGGGTCCGGCCGACGCTGGTCGCCGAGGTCTCGTTCGGCGAATGGACGCCCGACGGCCGGATCCGCCACTCGGTCTTCCACGGCCTGCGCGACGACAAGCCGGCGCGCAGCATCACCCGTGAGCAGCCGCTCGAGGTGGCCGAGGTGAAGAAGGCGGCGGCGAAGGCGACGCCGGCGAAGAAGGCCGCCGCGAAATCGGGCGCCGCGAAGCCGATCGCGGCGAAGCCCGCGACCGCAAGGAAGGCGAGCGGCGACGCCGAGGTCGAAGGCATCCGCATCAGCCATCCCGACCGGGTGATCGACGCCTCGACCGGCATCACCAAGCTCGACGTCGTGAATCACTATCTCGCGGTCGCGAAGCTGATCCTGCCGCACCTCGTCACCCGGCCGGTGTCCCTGGTGCGCGCCCCGGCCGGCATCGACGGCCAGCTGTTCTTCCAGAAGCATGCCGACACGGTGAAGATCCCCGACCTGCGTCAGCTCGACCCGGCGATCTCCCCCGACCACAAGCCGATGGTCGAGATCGACTCGTTCACCGCCCTGATCGGCGCGGCCCAGGCCAACGTGATCGAGCTGCACACCTGGAACGCGACGACGCGCGACACGACCCGGCCCGACCGGATCGTCTTCGACCTCGACCCGGGCGAAGGCGTGAGCTGGAAGCAGATCCAGGAAGGCACCGAGCTGACCCGGGCGCTGCTCGAGGAGCTGGGCCTCGTCGCCTTCCTCAAGACCAGCGGTGGCAAGGGGCTGCATGTGATCGTGCCGATCGCGCCGAAGGAGGATTGGGACACGGTCAAGGCGCTCGCCAAGGCGATCGTCGAGCACATGGCGACGATCATCCCGGAGCGCTTCGTGTCCAAGAGCGGGGCGAAGAACCGGGTCGGCCGGATCTTCGTCGACTACCTGCGCAATGGCTTCGGCGCCACCACCGCCTGCGCCTGGTCGGCCCGCGCCCGCCCCGGGCTGGGCGTCTCGGTGCCCTGCGCCTGGGACGAGCTCGGCACGCTCACCGGCGGCGCCCACTGGACCATCCGCAACCTGCAGGAGCGGATCGAGGAGCACGTCGATCCCTGGCGGGCGTATTCCAGGACCCGGCAGACGCTCACGAAGGCGGGAAAGACCCTGGGCGTGTTCTGACCGGCCGTCCGCGAGACGAGGCGGATGGCGCTATCGTGCGGGCTCGAACTGGAGCGCCTCTGGAGCTGGCATGTACCTCGTGCCCCGTGCCGTCGCCGCGACGATGACGGTGCTGCTGCACCTGCTGATCCTGCTCGCCCTTCTTGACGTCACGGCCAGCGCGGTCAAGCCGCCGCCGGGGCCGGCCTGGCAGCAGGCGATGGTCGACAAGCTCTACGAGACCGGCGCGCAGATCGTCAGCGTCGACATCCGGCCCGCCCTGTCGGCACGCGGCCTGGCGTGCGCGGGCAGCAGCTACGTCGGGGTCGGCGTCACCGCCGAGCTCCGCACCGAGCGGATCATGCTGGTGGGCGACGACACGCCGGCATCGAGGGCCGGCCTGCAGCACGACGACATCGTGCTCAATCCCGAGGTCTGGCAAGACGCCCATCGCGACGGCGTCGTGCTCCAGGTGACGATCCTGCGCCAGAGCGTGAAGATGACCGTGCCGGTACGCGTCGGCAAGATCTGCATCGACTAGCGTGACTGCCGTCAGATCGCGCCGACGCTCCCCGTCACCGGCAGCACGATCCCGGTGATGTAGCCCGAGCACGCCGGCGAGGCGAGGAAGACGTACGCCGGCGACAGCTCTTCCGGCTGGGCGGCGCGCTTCATCTGCGTGTCGGCGCCGAACTCGGCGACCCGCTCGGCCGGCGAGTCGGCCGGGTTGAGCGGCGTCCACACCGGACCCGGGGCGACCGCGTTGACGCGGATGCCCTGGTCGATGACGTTCTGCGCCAGCGCCTTGGTGAAGGCGTGGATCGCGCCCTTGGTCGAGGAGTAGTCGAGCAGCTTCGCGCTGCCCTTCAGACCGGTGACCGAGCCGGTGTTGATGATCGCCGCGCGCTCCTTCATGTGCAGCAGCGCCGCCCGGGCCATGTGGAAATAGCCGTGCATGTTGGTGCGAAAGGTCAGGTCGAGCCGCTCGTCGGTGAGGTCCTCGATCGAGTCGGCGTGCTGCTGGTAGGCGGCGTTGTTGACCAGCACGTCGAGCCGGCCGAAGGTCTTCACCGCCTTGGCGACGGCGCGGTCGCAGAAGCGCGAGTCCTTGACGTCGCCGGCGATCAGCAGGCAGCGTCGGCCCTCGGCCTCGACCCGCGCCTTGGTCTCCCTGGCGTCGCGATGCGAATCGAGGTAGACGACCGTGACGTCGGCGCCTTCGCGCGCGAACAGCACGGATACGGCGCGGCCGATGCCCGAATCGCCCCCGGTGACGATGGTGGCGAAGCCTTCGAGCTTGCCGCTGCCGCGATAGTCGGGCGCGAGGAACTGCGGCGCCAGGTCGAGGCGGCTCTCGTCGCCGGGCTTGGCCTGGTGCTGCGCCGGCAGCTGCGCCGGCTCGCGGCGTGCGCCGGCCTGCACCGCGGCCCGGGATTTCTTCTTCTCCTTGTCCGCGGCGGAATCGCGCGCGTCCTGGGTGCGCTGGATCCGGCGCGAAGCGGCGCCGGTGGCGGCCGCGCCTTTCGGCGCCCGAGGGCTTTGCGTCTTCTTCATGGGCTCCGGCTCCTAGGATGGATCCGGAGCCTTTCCGGCAATCGGTGCGCCAGCCAGCACCGCGGCCATGGCGGCGCGCATGCGCGCGAAGTCGACCGGCTTGCCGACGTGGGCGTTGAACCCCGACTCCAGGGCGCGCTCGATGTCCTGCGTCCGGCCGTGCCCGGTCAGGGCGATCGCCGGCAGGCCGGCGGTGCGCGGGCGCTTCCTGATCTCGGCGATCAACTGGTAGCCGTCCATGCCCGGCATGCCGACGTCGGAGATCATCAGGTCGAAGTCCTCGGTCTCCGCCAGCGCCAGCGCCTCGGCGCCGCTGCTCGCGGGCGTGACCCGCGCACCCTCGTGCTCGAGCAGGTAGCCGAAGGTCTCGAGCATGTCGGGCGTGTCGTCGACCAGCAGCACGCGCGAGCCCGCGATCGTCCGCGCCGGATTCGACGCCTGCGCCTCGTCGAGCTCGCCGAAGCCGGTGGGCTGGTGCATCGGCAGCCAGATCCGCATCGTCGTGCCGCGCCCGCGCCCGGCCGACTCGGCGGCGACCCGGCCGCCGTGCAGCTCGACCAGGCTCTTCACCAGCGCCAGGCCGATGCCCAGGCCGCCCTCGTCGCGCGTGGTCGCTGCATCCGCCTGGCGGAACATCTGGAACACCTGGGGCAGGAACGCCGGCGCGATGCCGCGGCCGGTGTCGATGAACTCGAGCAGGGCCTCGTCGTCGTCGTGCGACAGGCGCACCGTGACCGAGCCGCCGCTGCGGGTGAACTTGATCGCGTTGCTGAGGAGGTTCCAGGCGATCTGCTCCACCCGGACCGGATCGCCGTCGATCAGCACCGGCTCGGCCAGGCCCTCCGCATACAGCCGCACCCCCTTGCTCCGCGCCTCGGCCAGCCCCCAGGCCATGCACGGCTGGATCGCCTCGCCGAGCAGCAGCGGCACCCGGTTGACCGCGAGCTTGCCGGCATTGGTGCGCGACATGTCGAGCAGGTCGTCGATGATCCGCGCCTGCCCCTGGACCGTGCGCCGGATCGTTGCCGCCGCCCGCTGCACCGCCGGCAAGTTCTGCGCCTCGGGGAGGACCATCAGCATCTCGGCGTTGACGTTGATCAGGTTGAGCGGATGCTTCAGCTCGTGCGACATCACCGCCAGGAACTCGCTCTTCAGCTCGCTCTCCTGGATGGCTTGGTCGACCCCGGCCTCGGCCGCCGACAGCCGGCGCGCATCCAGCTCCTGGGCGGTGGCCATCTCGGTGGTGTCGCGGCAGATCTTGGCGTAGCCCCGGGTCGCGCCGCGCAGCGGCGCCGTCACGCCGCTGGCGAAGAAGGCGCTGCCGTCCTTGCGCCGCATCCAGCGCTCGTCGGGCGCACGCCCCTCCTGGTCGGCCTGGCGCAGCTCGCCGGTGGGCGCGCCGCGCGCCCGGTCCTCGTCGGTGAAGAGGATGTCGAAGAGCTGGCCGATGGCTTCCTCGGCTTCGTAGCCAAAGACATGGCGGCAGCCGGCGGTCCAGGTGGCGATCCGGCCCTCCTTGTCGATCGTCAGGATCGCGAAGTCGGTCATCGACTCGGCGACCAGCGCCATCCGCTCCTCGCTCGAGGTGACCGTGTCCTCAGCGTGGCGCAGGCTGGTCACGTCGACGAAGTTGAGCACCGCGCCGCCGATCCGGTCCTCGGCGGTGCGGTAGGGCAGGAGGCGCGCAAGCAGGTAGCGGCCGTCGGTGCTGCGGATCTCGCGCTCGATCGTCTTCAGGGTCGCGAACACCGCCCGGGCGTCCTGGGCCAAGCCGTCGTATTCGAGCCGGTGGGTGATGTCGAACAGGGACCGGCCGATATCGCCGGCGATCAGGTTGAAGAGCGCCGCCGCCGCCGGGGTGAAGCGCTTGATCCGCATCGCCGCGTCGACGAACACCGTCGCCGTGTCCGACGAGCTGATGAGGTTGTTGAGGTCGTCGTTGATCTCCGTCGTCTCGTCGATCTTCGTCTTCAGCTCGTGATTGACGGTGATCAGCTCCTCGTTGGTCGACTGCAGCTCCTCCTTGCTGGTCTCGAGCTCCTCGGTCGCCGAGCGCAGCTCCTCGTTGATCGCCTGCAGCTCCTCGTTCGACGCCTTCAGCTCCTCGGACGAGGTCTCGTACTGCTCGATCGTCGCCGCCAGCTGCTGGTTGCGGCGCAGCAGCTCGCTCTGCAGCTCGGCGACCACCGGGTCTTCCTTGGCCGCGGCAACGGCCGCCGGCACTTCCGTCGCCGGCGTTTCCTCGAACAGCACCAGCAGCATCTCCCCGGGCCAGGCGTCGTGCCGGACCGGCCGGACCGACATCTTCACGAACACGTCCCGACCCTCGGCCGACACGCGCACAGGCTGGCTGTCGATCCGATCGTGCAGCTGCAGCGCCTGGAACAGGGCGGTGCGCAGCTCCTGCTGCAGCTCCGGGCGAATCGCCTGCAGCAGGTTGTGCGTGGGCTCGCCCTCGGTCATCCGCAGATGGCGGGCGGCACCGCTGACGTGGACGATCCCGTAGTCGGCGGTCACCAGCAAGCTCGGCGGCAGGGCCTCCTCGAGCAGCTGGCGGTGCACATCGGCAGCCGTTGCTGCCCGCGGCGGCACAGGGGGCATCGCGTCCGGCCTTCGCGTTGCCTGGTCGGTGCGACTTAGGGTCGGAACCGCCAGCAGCGGACGCAGCGGCCGGCCGACCGGATTGGCCCGGTACAGCCGGTTCACGGCGTCCACCGGCGTGAAGAAGCGCGCCGCCACGTCGACCGTTTCCGACGTGCCGAGGAACAGGTAGCCGCCCGGCCGGAGCGAGAAATGGAACATCTCGAGCACCTGCTGCTGCGCCGCACGGTCGAGGTAGATCAGGAGGTTGCGGCAGCTCACGAGGTCGAGGCGCGAGAACGGCGGATCGCGTAGCACGTTGTGCACCGCGAAGATCACGCTGTCGCGCAGCGCCTTGCTGACCCGATAGCCGCCCGGCTCGCTCGAGAACGAGGTGCGCAGGCGGCTCGGCGGCACGTCGACGGCGATGCCTTCCGGGTAGTAGCCGGCGCGGCCGGCGGCAATCGCCGCCTCGTCGATGTCGGTGGCGAACACCGTCGCCGGGCGGACGCGGCGGCTGCGCTTCGACTCGTCGGCCAGCAGCATGGCGATCGAATAGGCCTCTTCTCCGGTGGAGCAGCCGGCCACCCAGGCGCGCACCGCCTCTTCCTCGGACGCGCTTTCGAGCAGCTTCGGCAGGACCTCGCGCTCGAGCGCCTCGAACGCGCTGCGATCGCGGAAGAACTGGGTCACGCCGATCAGCAGGTCGTCGAGCAGGGCCTTCGGCTCGTCGGCCGCGGCGGCGAGAAAGCGCCGATAGGCGATCAGGTCCGGCACGCCGTTCACCTGCAGGCGGCGCTCGATCCGGCGCAGCACCGTCGCCCGCTTGTAGTTCTTGAAGTCGTGTCCGGTGCGCTGCTGCAGCGTCTTCATGATGTCGCGCAGGGCCTCTTCCGCAACCTCCGGCGCCGACGGCGGCTTGACGACCGGCGACACCTTTTCCGCATCGGGGATCTCGATCCGCCGGGCGTTGCTCCAGAGCTGGACCAGGCGTTCCGGAATCTCGGCGACCGGCAGGACGATGTCGACCTTGCCGGTGGCAATGGCGCTGCTCGGCATGCCGTCGTACTCGGCGTCCTCGGGCAGTTGCGCCATGACGATGCCGCCGTTCTCCTTCAGGCGCCCGATGCCGCCCGAGCCGTCGGCGCCCGTGCCGGACAGGACGATGCCGATCGCACGCTCGCGATGCGCCTCGGCAAGGGTGCGGAAGAACAGGTCGACGACGATGTGCCTGCCGCGCGGCCGCGCCGCATCGACCAGCGCCAGCGAGCCGTCGACCATCGACAGATCGTGGGTCGGCGGAATCACGTAGACGTGATCACGCTCGATCTTCATCCTGCCGGTGACCTGGGCCACCGGCATGCGGGTCGACATCTGCAGGATCGCCGCGGCATTGCTCTCGTGCGTCGGCGACAGGTGGAGGACGACGACGAACGCCATGTCCGGGGCCGCGGGCAGGCCCTCGAGCAGCGTCTTGATCGCGCCGAGCCCGCCGGCGGAGGCGCCGATGCCGACGACAGGGAAATCGAGGCCGCTCGATCCCTTCGGGACGGATTCGGGAGCGAAGGCGGCGTCCACGGGGATCAGGATACTGCGCTTGGCGACGCGGGCAGCCGCCGGGGCATGCCGATTGCCGGCGACGGAAATCGCAGCGGAAGAAGGCGCGCCCGTGACCGCAGGAACATCCTCCGACTCCGGCAAGACACGTACCGCGGCCGAAGGCGAGCCGGCGCCGCGCCTGCCGCACGAGCGCGACGAATCCGCCGACAGCGCCGGGCGCGCGCCGCGCGACATCATCCGCAAGGCCGCGCGCGACATCGAGGCCGGCCGGGTCGACACCGACCGTGGCCCGCCGGCCGACGCCGCCTACCGCAAGCAGAAGGAGGCGCCGGTTCGGCACAATCGCAAGCCATGAGTCCGCCGGTCCGCCCGCGAGCGAAATCCGCGAGGCGGCGCAAGAAGGCATCCGAATGACCGAGCCGATTCACGTCGTCGACGCGACGATGTTCTGGAGCGCGACCGGCGGCGGCGTGCGCCGCTACCTCCTGACCAAGCACGACTGGCTGGCGCGCCGGCCTGGCTGGCGGCACACGATCGCCGTGCCCGGGGGCGACGCCGTTTCCGGCCGAGCCTGCCTGCCCTCCCTGCCCCTGCCCGGCAGCGGCGGCTATCGCTTGCCGTTGCGCCGCGGCGCGATCGCGCAGGTGCTGCGCGACCTGCGGCCGGACCTGATCGAAGCCGGCGATCCCTACCGCGTCGCCTGGGGCGTGCTCGACGCCGCGCGCTCGCTCCACGCCCCCGCCGTGGCGGCCTGCCATTCCAACCTCGAGGCGATGGCCCGGCTCGCCGCCGGATCCCGTCTCGGCCGCTTCGCCGCGCGTGCGGCACGTCGCTACGCCCGGCATGTCTATCGCGGCTTCGACCTGGTGCTGGCGCCGAGCCGCAGCATGCGCGGCCATCTGCACGACTGGGGCGTGGAGCGCGTCGCCCTGCAGCCACTCGGCGTCGACACCGCGCTGTTCCATCCCGGGCGCGCGGCGGCGACGCCGTGGCGCAGCGAGCTCGGCCTGGCCGCCGACGCGCGCGTGCTCGTCTACGCCGGCCGCTTTGCACCGGAGAAGCATCTCGACGTCCTCGCCGACGCGGTGGCGCGGCTCGGCCCGCCGCACGTCCTGCTGGCGATCGGCGCCGGACCGATGCCGCCGGCGGGCGAGCGGGTGCGCGTCGTTCCCTTCGTCGCCGACGCCACGGTGCTGGCAGCGATCCTGGCCGGCGCCGATGCCTTCGTCCATGCCGGCGACCAGGAGACCTTTGGCCTGTCGGCGCTCGAGGCGATGGCCTGCGGCACGCCGATCGTCGTGCGCCGGGCCGAAGGCCTCGCCGAGCTCGCCGACGGCGCCTGCGGCCTGGCGGTCGAGCACGGCACCGGGGCAGCGTTCGCCGAAGCGATCGCCGCGCTCCTTGCCGGCGATCGGCCGGCGCAACGCCGCGCCGCGCGGGCGCGCGCCGAGGCCAGCGACTGGGAGCAGGTGCTGCCCGGACTGCTCGATCACTACCGGCGCCTGCTCGAGGGCGGGGCAGCATCGCCGGCTCCGGGGCGGGCGATCGAAGCCTCTTCCCTGCCGCCGGCGCGATGAGCCAGGAAACGACGATCACGCCGAGCCGCTTCGAGAGCGAGCGCTTCGTCTGCCTCGTCCTCCACGACGTCGCGCCCTCGACCCGTGCCGCCTGCATGCGCGTCCTCGCGGCCGTCGCCCAGGTCGCCGACGTGCCGGTGACGCTGCTCGCCGTGCCGCGCTACCACGGCGAGACATCGACGCCCGACCTGGTCGACTGGCTCGGTGCGCGCCAGCGCCGCGGCGACGAGCTGGCGCTGCACGGCTGGAGCCATCGCGACGAAGAGAAGCCGCCCACGGGCATGGTCGACGGCCTGCGCCGCCGCGTCTACACCCGCGGCGAAGGCGAGTTCTGGGCCTTGTCGGAACGCGAGGCGAGCCGTCGCATCGAGGCCGGCGTCGCCTGGTTCCGCGAGCACGGCTGGCCGCTCGCCGGCTTCGTCGCCCCGGCCTGGCTGCTCGGCCCGGGCGCGTGGCAGGCGCTGGCGACGCAGCGCTTCGAGTACACGGCGACGCTGCGCGAGCTGGTGCATCTGCCCGGACGCGCCAGCGTCAAGAGCCAGAGCGTCGTCTACAGCACCTGGAACGCCTGGCGGCGGCAAAGCTCGCTGCTCTGGAACGCGACCGTCGCCCGGCTGGAACGCGGCAACAAGGTGCTTCGCCTCGAGCTGCATCCGCGCGACGCCGATTTCGTCGCCGTCCGCCGTTCTTGGCAGAAGGTGCTGACGCGGGCATTGCGCGACCGGCGGGCGGTGACGGTCGCCGATTTCATGCGCCACGACCGGGCGGCGGCGCCGACGGTGTTGCCGGCCGTGTCGGTCGCGCCGACGACGCAGTGGCAGTCGACCAGCGCCGATTGACGATCGGCTAGAGCAGGTTGAAGCTGATCGCTGCGGTGGTCACGCCGATCAGGCCGCCGACGATCACGTCGCTCGGATAGTGCAGGCCGAGGATGATCCGCGAGGCCGCGATCAAGAGCGTGAGCGGCCAGACGAAGATCGCGAACGCCGGGTAGTACGCCGTCAGGATGAAGCTGAAGGCGACCGAATGCAGGGTGTGGCCGCTCGGGAAGCTGAACTCGTCGAGCGAGCGGGCGCACTCGCGAAAGCCCTCGCAGACGCGGAACGGCCGCGGCCGCGCGATCCAGCGCTTGACGATCTTGTAGAGGATCAGGTTGACGGTGCCGACGCAAAGCATCCGCGCCGCGGCCGAGCCGCCCGTAGGCCCGCCCCACCAGGGCAGCGCGGCGATGATCGCGTACCAGAGCCAGCCGTCGCCGGCCAGGCTCACGGTGGTCAGGGCGCGCACCACCCAGGCCCGGGTCGCCGCGCCGTGCATCCACAGCGCCACCAGACGCTCGCGCTCGAGCCAGCGCAGCACCGGCTCGCTGTGCCGCCAGAATTCCTGTTGCTCAGGCAACGACGGGAACAGGCGCGGGCGACGCTTGGAACGCATCGACGGTGTCCTGGAGGCGGGCCTCGAAGCGCTCAAGCACTTCGTCCCAGGTGGCGCGGCGGGCCGCGGCGACGGCGGCCTCGCGGAAGGATTGCAGCGATGCCGGCGCGACCGCGAACGCGGCCGTGGCGGCAATGAAGCCGGCCTCGTCGCCGGGCACCGCCAAGCGGCCGCTGATGCCGTCGTCGACATGCTCGGCGGCCGCGGCGCAGTTGAACGAGACCACCGGCAGGCCGGAAGCGAGCGCTTCCATGACGACGTTGCCGAAGGTGTCCGAGAGGCTCGGGAAAAGGAACGCGTCGCACGAGGCGTAATGGGCCGCCAGCTCGGCGCCGCGCTTGGCGCCGACGAAGGTCGCGGCCGGGTGTGCGGTCGTGAGCCGGGCCCGGGCCGGGCCGTCACCGACCACCACCATGCGCAGGTCCGGCCGGTCGCGCCGCGCCCGCTCGAAGGCGCGCAGGGCCAGCGCGATGTTCTTCTCGGCCGCGATCCGGCCGACCGCGAGCAGCACCGGCGTGTCGGGGCCGGCGCGCCACTGCGCACGCAGCTCGTCGCTTCTCGCCGCCGGCGTGAAGCGCTGGGTGTCGACGCCACGGCCGACCACGGTCAGGTGGTGGAAGCCGGCGGTGGCCAGCTCGCGCCGCGCCGCCTGTGTCGGCACGAAGGTACGCCGGGTCAGGTTGTGGAACCGGCGCAGCAGGCCGAGCACCGAGCCGGCGAAGAGGCCGAGGCCGTAATGCCGGCTGTACTGATGGAAATTGGTGCGGAAGTCGGAGGTCGTGGCGAGGCCGAGCGCGCCGGCGGCGGCGAGCGCCGCCCAGGGCATCGGCCCGGGCGTGGCCAGGTGCACCAGATCGGGCCGGCTCTGCCTGAAGCGCCGCGCCAGCGTGCCGGCCCGTGCCAGGCCGAAGCGCAGGTCGGGGTACATCGGTATCACGCAACCGGCGGTGCGAAGCTCGTCGCTCGCATCGAGACGCGCTTCCCCGGGCTGGCGCGGGCGGATCAGCTCGACCAGGTGGCCGCGCGAACGGAGGAAGCGGACGGTTCGCTCGACGGTGAGCGAGACGCCGTTGAGCTCGGGCGGCCAGGTTTCGGTGACGTAGGCGATGCGCATCGGCGAGGCGTGGATTGAATGGGACCGGGGGCAAGCGACATGCCCGCTGCGCCCTGGTGGACACGGCAAGCTGCCGAATGTTCCTCCGGATACGTGACGCCCAGGTTAACGGCGCCACCAGCGGCGCCAGTCTTTACTTACCTTCCAGATAGACACAGACCAGGCGCAAGCGCCGCGAGCGCTTGCAGACGGCGCGCAGCGCGAGCAGCAGCGGCACGGCGATGAAGGCCCCCGCCACGCCCCAGAGCCAGCCCCAGGCCATGACCGAGAGGAACACGAACACGGGGCTCAGGCGAAGGCGTCGGCCCATGATCATCGGGCTGATGAAGTTGGCCTCGAGCCCGTGCAGCAGCAGGAACACGGCGGGCGGGCCGAGCATCGCCACGCCGGTGCCGAAGGTGACGCTGCCGGCAAGCAGCAGGAGCACCGCGATCAGCAGCGGCCCGAGGTACGGGATGAAGGCGAGCACCGCGGTGGTCGTTCCCCAGAGCACCGGGTTGGGCAGGCCGATCGCCCACAGCGCCAGCCCGGTGGCGATGCCAAGGGCGACGTTGACGAGGCTCATCGTGCTGATGAAGCGGCCGATGTCGCGCTCCGCCTGGCGCATGCCCGCCAGCACCAGGGCGCGGGTGCGCGGCTCGTGGATCGCGGCGGCGGTGCGCTCGACCAGCCAGCGCTCGGTGGCGAGCAGGAAATAGAGCAGGATCACCGTCGCCGAGGCCGAGACGGCGAACGACAGGGTACCGCCGATCGCCAGCCGGGTGAAGGTCCAGCCCTCGATCGCTAGCCGCTCGTTGAGCGGGTCGGGGGTCGGCGGCACGGGTGCCGGCCCACGGGTGAGGGGCGCCGGCGCGGCATAGGGAAAGAGCGCGTCGCGCCAGCCCTGGACCGCCTCGACCAGCTCGTGGACGATGAGCGGGGCGCGCGACCACCAGGCCGCGGCCGGCGCGGCGATCAGGGCGAAGATCAGCACCACCAAGGCCAGCACCGCGCCGATGACGATCGCCGAGCCGAGGTACTCGTGGATGCCCATGCGCTGCAGCATCCGCACCGGCGCCGAGAGCACGAAGGTGAAGACGATGGCGATCGTCACCGGAAGCAGCAGCGGCCGGGCGTGCTCGAGAAGCAGCACGACGGCGATGAACAGCAGGCCGCGCCCCAGCCAGGGGAGGGCCGGGTGGAAGATGCTGCTGCGGGGCGGGATCAAGGTCCGGCCGATGATGGCACGGCCGCCGGCGGGTTGAAGATGTCCGAAAGCGGCGAGGCTCCCGTCCGCCGAGGGCTCATCATGCCGCCATGGCCTCCCTGCGCAAAGAGCTTGTCCTCGCCGCCCCGGCGGCGCACGTCTGGTCGGCATTGCGCGACTTCGGCGCCGTGCACGAGCGGCTGGCGCCGGGCTTCGTCACCGGCACGACGATGGAGGGCGAGGACGTGCGCGTCGTCACCTTCTTCAACGGCAGCTCCGCCCGCGAGACCCTGGTCGGCCGCGACGACACGCTGCGCCGCCTGGCCTACGCGATCATCGGCGGGCGCGCCGCCCACTACGCCGCCAGCGCCGAGGTGCAGGAGGGCGACGGCGGCGGCTGCCGCTTCGTCTGGACCGTCGACGTCCTGCCGGACGCGCTCGCCCCGTACATCGACGACATGATGACCCGCGGCGCAGCGGCGATGAAGGCGGCGCTCGAAGCGGCGCCCGGCAGCGCCCAGCCCTAGCGGCTCAACCAGCGCACCGCCACCGGCCCGGCGATGACGATCCAGCACAGGGCCGACATCAGGAGGGCCGTGGCGACGGCGGCACTGCCCAGGTCCTTGGCCTGGCCCGAGAGCGGATGGCGATCGAGCGAGATCCGGTCGATCGCCGCCTCGATCGCCGAGTTGAGGAATTCGGTCAGCACCACCAGCAGCATCGACAGGATGATCAGCAGCCGCTCGACCGCGGGCACCGGCAACAGCACCGCCACCGGAATCAGGACGACGCAGGCGAGCAGCTCCTGCCGGATCGCTGCCTCGCGCGCCATCGCGTGGCGCAGGCCGGCCATCGAGTAGCCACAGGCGTTGACGAGGCGCCGCAGTCCGGTGGCGCCCTTGAATTGGTCGTCCGAGGGAGGGGAGATCAGCCTTCGTCGCGCCGCTTGCACGCGCTCCAGATGTCGAGGCGCCGATCATAGGTCGGCGTCGTGACGTCGAGCAGGCCGAGCACGCTGTGATAGAGGTTGTCGTGCGAGAGCTTCTCGTCGAGCCGGCCGCGCAGGCAGGCGGAAGCGAGGCCGGCCCGGGCGGTCATGCCGTCGCCGAGCCAGGTGACCATCGCCACATGCTTCTGCGCATCCGGCGCCAGCGCGTACGGCACGCCGTGCAGGAACACGCCGTACTCGCCGAGCGACTCGCCGTGGTCGCTGACGTAGAGCAACGCCGGCGCGTAGCCGGATTGCGCCCGAGCCCAGTCGATGGTGCGGGCGAGCACGTGGTCGGTGTAGGCGATCGAGTTGTCGTAGACATTGATCAGCTCGGCCGGGACGCAGTCGCCCAGGGTCGTCGTCCGGCATTCCGGCTTGAAACGCTTGTAGGCGCCGGTCGAGCGTCGGCCGTACGCCGGGCCGTGGCTGCCCATGTGGTGCATCACCAGGAGCACGCCCTTCTTGCGCCGCTCCGCCGGCAGCGCCGCGATGCGCGCGTCCAGGCCCTCGAGCAGGGCCTCGTCGAGGCATTCGCCCTCAGCGCAGAGGCGCTCTCCGGCCGGCGTGCCGATCAGGTCGTCGGTCGAGGCGCTTCCCACCCGGGCACAGACGCTCTTGCAGCCGGCCTGGTTGTCGACCCACAGCACCGCCATGCCGGCGGCCTGGGCGACGTCGAG
>Ga0207676_10001463_pt1 | contig 17539 bp, 17 predicted proteins | sample KBSSwiS72_FD_184307 | JGI IMG/M metagenome (GOLD analysis project Ga0207676, IMG submission 184307) | Switchgrass rhizosphere microbial communities from Kellogg Biological Station, Michigan, USA - KBS Switchgrass S7-2 (SPAdes) (version 2) | ecosystem: Host-associated > Plants > Roots >...
ACGGCACGTTCGAGTCGAACATGGCGATGCAGAACTGCGACGTGCTGATCGCGATCGGCGCGCGCTTCGACGACCGCGTGATCGGCAACCCAGCGCATTTTTTCCGCAGCGATCGGAAGATAATCCACATCGACATCGATCCTTCTTCGATCTCGAAGCGGGTGAAGGTCGATGTACCGATTGTCGGATATGTCGCGGATGTGCTCGACGAGATGGTGAAGATCATCGAATCCTCGCCACAGCGTCCGGACCCGGCAGCGCTCAAGGCGTGGTGGGCCGACATCAAGGAATGGCAGCGCAAGGACTGTCTCAAGTACGACACCAAAAGCGCGCTCATCAAGCCGCAATACGTGCTGCAGAAGCTCTACGAGCTGACCAAGGGCGACGCGTTCGTCACGTCCGACGTCGGCCAGCACCAGATGTGGGTAGCGCAGTACTACAAGTTCGACAAGCCGCGGCGCTGGATCAATTCCGGCGGACTGGGCACGATGGGCTTCGGGCTGCCGGCGGCGATGGGCGTGCAGATGGTGAATCCCGACGCCACCGTGGTCTGCGTGACCGGTGAAGCGTCGATCCAGATGTGCATCCAGGAGCTGTCGACCTGCAAGCAGTACCACTTGCCGATCAAGGTCGTGAACCTCAACAACCGTTACATGGGCATGGTGCGGCAGTGGCAGGAGTTCTTCTACGGCAACCGCTACGCCGAGTCGTACATGGATGCGCTGCCGGATTTCGTGAAGCTCGCCGAAGCCTACGGCCATGTCGGCATCAAGATCGAGAAGCCCGGTGACGTCGAGGGCGCGCTCAAGGAAGCGTTCAAGCTGAAGGAACGACTGGTGTTCATGGATTTCATCACCGACCAGGCCGAAAACGTGTTCCCGATGATCCCGGGCGGCAAAGGGCTCACGGAAATGATCCTGGCGGAGGAGCTGTGAGCGCCGCCGGGCCGTCCCAAGGGGCGAACTGCGCCCCCTTCGGGGGCAGCGCAGCGGCGAAAGCCGCAAGCGTGGGGGTGGTGGTCCGCGCCGCCGGGCCGTCCCAAGGGGCGAACTGCGCCCCCTTCGGGGGCAGCGCAGTGGCGAAAGCCGCAAGCGTGGGGGTGGTGGTCCGCGCCGCCCGGCCGTCCCAAGGCGCGCGCCCCCCATGGCGGGGAAGTCGTGAAGCGACTTCGGGGGGGAACATTTCGTGAGGCATATCTTGTCTATCCTCGCAGAGAATGAGTCGGGGGCACTTTCACGGATCTCGGGCCTCTTTTCCGCGCGGGGCTACAACATCGATTCGCTGACGGTCGCGCCGACCGAAGATCCGACGATGTCGCGCTTCACGATCGTCACCATCGGTTCCGATGATGTCATCGAGCAGATCACGAAGCAGCTGAACAAGCTGGTCGAGGTGGTGAAGGTCGTAGACCTGACGGAGGGCAACCATATCGAGCGGGAGCTGATGCTGGTCAAGGTCAGGGCGTCCGGCAAGGACCGCGAGGAGATGAAGCGGCTCGCCGACATCTTCCGCGGGCGTATTCTCGACGTCACCGACAAGAGCTACACGATCGAGCTGACCGGCACCGGCAGCAAGCTCGATGCGTTCCTGCAGTCGATCGAGCCCGGCGTCATCCTCGAGACGGTGCGCACGGGCGCTTCGGGGATCGGGCGCGGCGAGCGGGTGTTGCGGGTTTGAGAATGCAATCACAACGGGATTAGCGAGAAGCCGCATTCAAGCCACTGCCGTCCCCGCGAAGGCGGGGACCCTGTGGCGTGTAGCTGGAACGACGCTGGATTCCCGCCTTCGCGGGAATGACGGTGAAATGACGAGGGGTACGGAAATGATGAAGGTCTATTACGAAAAAGACGCCGACCTGTCGCTGATCAAGGGCAAGAAGGTCACGATCGTCGGCTACGGCTCGCAGGGCCACGCGCACGCGCAGAACCTGAACGATTCGGGCGTGAAGGTCACCGTGGGCTTGCGCAAGGAAGGCGCCTCCTGGGAGAAGGCGAAGAAGGCCGGGCTCAAGGTCGCCGAGGTCGCCGACGCAGTCGCCAACGCCGATGTGGTGATGATGCTGATGCCCGACGAGAGCATCGGCGCCGTATACAAGAACGACGTCGAGCCCAACATCAAGAAAGGCGCGACGCTCGCGTTCGCGCATGGCTTCAACATCCACTACGGCCAGGTGCAGCCGCGCGCGGACCTCGACGTCGTGATGATTGCGCCGAAGGCGCCGGGTCACACGGTGCGCTCGACCTACGCGGCCGGCGGCGGCGTGCCGATGCTGATCGCCGTCCACCAGGACGCGTCGAAAAAAGCGCGTGACGTTGCGCTCTCGTACGCAGCCGCCATCGGCGGCACGCGTGCCGGCGTCATCGAGACCAATTTCCGCGAGGAAACCGAAACGGATCTCTTCGGCGAGCAGGCCGTGCTGTGCGGCGGCACCGTCGAGCTGATCAAGGCCGGCTACGAAACGCTGGTCGAGGCGGGGTACGCGCCGGAGATGGCGTATTTCGAATGCCTGCACGAGCTGAAGCTGATCGTCGACCTGATCTACGAGGGCGGCATCGCCAACATGAACTACTCGATCTCCAACAATGCCGAGTACGGCGAATACGTGAGCGGGCCGAAGATCGTCACCAGTGAGACGAAGCAGGCGATGCGCGACATGCTGATGCGCATCCAGACCGGCGAGTACGCCAAGGATTTCATCACCGAGAATCGCGCAGGCGCCCCGACCTTGCTGTCGCGCCGGCGCTTGATGGGCCAGCATTCGATCGAGGTCGTCGGCGAAAAGCTGCGCTCGATGATGCCGTGGATCAAGAAGAATAAACTCGTCGATCAGGCGCGCAATTGACTGGTGAGAAGGTGAGGAGGTGAAAAGGTGAGGAAGCGCGCCGCGAGGCGCCGGCGCTCCGAGTCTGACTTCCTTACCTCCTTACCTCCTCTCACCTTCTCACTTTCTCGCCGAAACGGAGGCATGGTGAAACAGCGTATCGACCGTCAACGCGGCTGGGTCGGCATGATCGTGCTGCTGCTGGCGCTGGCCATCGTCGCCTGGCTTGCCAAGGACGCGCTGATGAAGTACGGGCTGGTGCCGAGCGATCCGACCGCGATGAAGGCCGGTACACCGGGTGAGCGTGCGCGCATGGGAGCCGCGGTCGACGCGTCGGGAACGATCGTCGATTCGGCGCCGGCGGCGCCGGCATCGGTGCTCGACAAGGCACGCAGCGTAGAAGGCATGCTGAAGGAGCAGGAAAGCAAGCGCAGCGGCGGCTACTAGGGGCGTCGAGGCGCGCGAGGCCGGGCGCGGTAGGGCATAATCCGGCCGTCCCGAACAAGGATCGCGCCGCATGTCCGACGACTATCCGCACCCGATCATCGCCCGCGAGGGCTGGACCTTTCTCGCGATCGCGATTGTCGTCGCCGCACTGCTGACCGGCCTCGGTTACCTCATCCTGGCCGTTCTCGCGTGGCTGGTCGTCGCGTTCATTGCCCAGTTCTTCCGCGACCCGCCGCGCAAGGCTCCGCAGGATGAGAAGGCGGTGCTGTCGCCGGCCGACGGGCGCATCGTCATGGTGGGGAAGACGCGCGATCCGTACCTCGACCGCGACGCGCTGAAGATCAGCATCTTCATGAACGTATTCAATGTCCATTCGAACCGCAGCCCCGTCGATGGCACCGTGGTCAACCGGTGGTATCACGCTGGCAGCTTCCTGAACGCATCGCTCGACAAATCCTCGCTCGAAAACGAGCGCAATGCACTGCACCTGCGCACGCCGTCGGGACAGGACGTGACCTGCGTGCAGATCGCGGGACTCATCGCGCGGCGGATCCTCTGCTATGTCGAGCCGGGCGCTACTCTCAAGCGCGGGCAACGCTACGGCTTCATCCGCTTCGGATCGCGCGTCGACGTCTATCTCGACCCGGCTGCGAAGCCGCGGGTGGCGGTGGGCGACGCCGTCGCCGCGACGGAATCGATCATCGCCGAATTTCCGTAGCCGATCGAAGGCGCCGGCATGCACGACTACGATCAGGAACGGGTGATACTGAAGAACCGTATCCGCCGGCGCGGCATTTACCTGCTGCCGAACCTGTTCACGACGGCGGCGCTGTTCGCCGGCTTCTACGCGATCGTGCAGGCGATGAACCTCAACTTCGACCAGGCGTCGATCGCCATCTTCGTGGCGATGGTGCTGGACAGCCTCGACGGGCGCGTCGCGCGCCTCACCAAGACGCAGAGCGCCTTCGGCGCGGAGTTCGACAGCCTGGCCGACATGGTGTCGTTCGGCGCGGCGCCGGCGCTGGTCGTCTACGAATGGGTGCTGCGCGACATGGGCAAGTGGGGCTGGGCGGCGGCGTTCCTTTATTGCGCGTGCGCGGCGCTTCGTCTGGCGCGGTTCAATACGATGCTCGACGTTGCGGACAAGCGCTGGTTCACCGGCATTCCCAGCCCCGCGGCCGCGGCGCTCGTCGCCGGCTGCGTGTGGATCGTCGACGACTACGGCATCGATCCGGAAGCGATGCGCTGGTGGGCGTTGTTCGTGACGATATTCGCCGGGCTCACGATGGTGAGCAACCTCAAGTACTGGAGCTTCAAGACGATCAACTTGAAGAAGAGCGTGCCGTTTGTGGCTATCCTGCTGTCGGTCGCCGTGATCGTCCTGCTGTCGCTCTACCCGCCGCTGGTGCTGTTCGGAGCCTTCGTCGCCTATGCGATCTCAGGCTACGTCGTGTCCGCGTGGCTTCTGTTGCGCCGGCGCCGCGCCGGCGGCGCGCGTTGAGCGCCGCCGGGCCGTCCGAAGGCGGGCGACTCCTGGCTGGCTTTCGGGGCAGCGCAGCGGCCGAATTGGCCAATGGGGCCGCGGGGGGACCTGTCCCCGAGCGGAATGCTGCCATTGCAGCGCGGCGCATCGCGGTCCTGGTCCCTTGCTATAACGAATCGTTGACCGTCGCGAAAGTGATCGCGGAATTCCGCGCGGCACTGCCGGCGTGCGTCGTCTACGTGTACGACAACCGCTCGACCGACGGCACCGGCGACATCGCCCGCGCGGCCGGTGCGGTCGTGCGCCGCGAGGAACGTCCGGGCAAGGGCGGCGTCATGCGCCGGATGTTCGCCGACATCGATGCGGACGTTTACATTGTCACCGACGGCGACGCGACCTACGACGCCACGCGGGCGCCGGAGATGGTCGAGCGCCTCACGCGCGATGACCTGGACGTCGTCACTGGCGTGCGCGACCACGAGGAGCGCGACAACGCCTACCGGCGCGGTCACCAATTCGGCAATCAGGCATTCAACGTGCTGCTCGGACTGCTGTTCGGCGAACGGCCGACCGACATGTTCTCCGGCTACCGCGTGATGTCGCGGCGCTTCGTCAAATCGTTTCCGGCGGAGGCGCGCGGATTTGAAATCGAGACGGAGCTCACCGTGCACGCGCTCGAGCTGCGCGTACCCACCGCCGAAGTCGTGACGCGTTATTTCGAACGGCCGGAAGGCTCGGGCAGCAAGCTGTCCACCTATCGCGACGGATTGCGAATCCTGTATACGATCGCGCGTCTGTTTCGCGACGTGCGGCCGTTGCCATTTTTCGGCGTGTGCGCGCTATTGCTCGCGGCGGCGGGACTCGCGCTCGGCAGCGGAGTTGTCGTCGAATATCTGGAAACTGGCCTCGTCCCGCGCCTGCCTACCGCGGTGCTCGCGACCGGTCTCATGCTGCTCGCCTCGTTGTCAATTGTGTGCGGGATGATCCTCGACAGCGTGGCACGCGGCCGCCGCGAGGCCAAGCGGCTTGCGTATCTGGCGGCGGGGTCGATACGGCGTTAGTTACGCAGCTCCGACTTGCGCTACACGGTTGCGCCAGGTGGCGTCGCGGCGCGTATCCAATCGAACCTCTGATTCGGACAGGGGATGCATATACTTCTTGAGATGAAAGAGACCAGTGATCAATGGATTGTCCTGCCATGGGGGCGATGTTCATGCAGATGTTGCTGCCGACGGCGGGTGGTTGCCCCGCCGGTACGAACGCGGTCTACAGGGTTTTCAGCAACCGCGCCGACGCCAATCACCGCTACGTGACCGATCCGGCCGTTCGCAACCAGATGGCTATGAAGGGCTGGTTGGCGGAGGGCGACGGCCCCGACCTTGTTGTGATGTGCGCGCCACAATAGCTTTCGAGCCGAGCTGCACCGTTGCCCTTGAAAGCCCGAGACAGCAGTACTACGACCGGACACGGACTGCCGCATCTTGCGGCCAGCCGTAAACGGCTATACCGTTCGGCCCGTACCCGACGCCGCGATATCACCCTGGATCCGACGTTAACAAGCGTTTTCCTTCCCTCGGCTGCCGCATGCCAATTGCTTCGATCCTGCTGACGCTCTTCTGTGTGTTGCTCATCGCCGTGGGCCAATTGCTCTTCAAGACGGCGGCCGCGCAGTGGCTGATCGACGGGTGGTCCTGGGCGACCATCGGCGGGTTCCTGTCGCCGGTGATGGTAATCGCCCTCGTGGTCTACGGGTTCGCGACCGTGCTCTGGATCTACGTCTTGCGCACCGTGCCTCTCGCCTCGGCGTACACGCTTTTCTCACTCGCGTTTCTAATCGTCCCGCTGCTCGCCTATTTCGTGCTCGGTGAGCGTTTGAGTGCGAATACGCTGATAGGTGGCGCAATCATTGTCGTCGGCGTGATTATCGCCGTCCGCTGACATGCCCTCCGCAACGCAGCCGCGGATCGCGGTCGTCGTCCCCTGTTTTCGTGTCAGTCGACAGATCGTCGACCTGCTGACGCGCATCGGTCCGGAAGTAGCGCGCATTCTCGTCGTCGACGATGCGTGTCCGGAGCGGACGGGGGATCTCGTCGAACGCAATTGCAGCGACAGCCGCGTCACCGTGCTGCGCCACAAGGAAAACCGCGGTGTAGGCGGTGCGTTGGTCACCGGTTACCGGGCTGCGCTTGCCGACGGAGCGGACATCGTCGTGAAGGTCGATGGCGATGGCCAGATGGATCCGGCGTTCATCCCGATCCTCGTTCGCTCCATCGTCGCCGGACGCGCCGATTATGCGAAGGGCAACCGCTTCTACGATCTGGAGCTGCTGCGCGCGATGCCTCGCGTGCGCCTGATCGGCAATGCGCTTCTGTCGCTGGTCAGCAAAGCGGCAAGCGGCTATTGGGACGTGATGGACCCGACCAATGGCTACACCGCCATCCACCGTGCCGCGCTCAGGGAGCTTCCGCTCGACAAGCTCGATCAGGGTTATTTCTTCGAGTCCGATATGCTGTTTCGGCTGTATACGATCCGCGCAGTGGTGCGGGATGTGCCGATGCCCGCCAAGTACGACAACGAGACGAGCAGCCTGCGCATTGGACGCGTCGCCCTGTCGTTTCCATTCAAATATGCGCGCGCCGCCGCGAAACGATTTTTCTATTCGTATGTGCTGCGCGATTTCAACGCTGCGTCAATGCAGTTCTTGCTCGCCGTCGTGATTGGATGCGCAGGCATTGCCTTCGGCATCGATAAGTGGGTGGAGTCGAACGAGACCGGCGTGCCGGCGACATCAGGTACGGTGATGTTCGCAGCGTTGCCGATCCTCGTTGCGTTCCAGCTGTTGCTGGCCGCCTTGCATTACGATATTCAGAACGTGCCCCGCGAGCCGCTGCAGCAGAGCATCTAGGCGATCACGGCGGCGGGGTAATCGCCGCCACCACGAAATCCTGGAATGTCCACACAGGGATGACACGGGTTTCACGGAAGTCGTGGATCGCGGGGCTGTCCATATTGGGACTGTTCGTCCGGAACACGACATGCGTCAATCCATAGGTCTGTGCGAGCGCGGCAATGTCATCGGCGCTGTCCGCAGCTGCCACGCCCTGGAAGAATGGATTGTCGTGCCAGTTGGCTGCGCGCGAGTATCCCTTATAGCCGGCAGGGCTTGGCGCATTGAGCATCAGAAACCCTACCCGCGCATCCGACAGCGAGCCATTGAGATAATTGGCCACGATACGGTCGGCCATGTACCTTGACACGAAGTCATCGCGCGCATGCACATCGAAGGCGCATCCGATGCAAAGCTTGGCATTGGGCCAGCTCCCCGTGTGCATCAGGCGCACCTGCAACAGGCAAAGCGCGCCGCCGACCAGGACGATCGCGAGGCGCGTGAAGGCGCGATCGGGCAGGTCGCTCGCGGCCCAGCCGCCGAGAACCGCGAGCAACATGAACGCCGGCAACAGATACCGCAAATACGCCTGTTGCATGTACACGGTGGCAAAGAAGATCGCAGCGAGGCCGGCACATAGCCATTGCTCGGCGGGACGCCGCCGGGTGAGCGCCACGACGATCAGCGGCAGCAAAAGCAGCCAGTGGAAGCCTGCGGCGCCGTCGGCGCCCTCGATAAAGCGGTGGCTCTCGGTCAATACCTCGTAGATGCTCCATGGCCGCAACGGGGTGACATACATCGGATTGATGAACGACGTCGTCGTGTCGGCGAGCGGCGAACGAAACCACGCATTCATGAAGGGGAAGATCGGATTGCCGGTGCGCAGCCACGCATTCGCGTACGGCCAATTTTCGATTGCCACGCCGCCACCGAGCACCAACACCGCACGCGTTCCCGGCCACCGCTCGTGCGTGCGTCGCGTCGAGACCAGGAGCGCGCCCAGCAACACCGGTGCGAGCCACAGAATCCCGATCACCTTGCATTGCAGGGCGCCGGCGGCGAGCAACGCCAGCACTGGCCAGCCCAGGGAGTTGGACATGCGCCCGCGCGCCATATCCAGCGTGACGAGCAAACTGGCGAGCAAGTAGGCGCTCCACAGATTCTCGACGTAGAGCGACCCGGTCTCGGCGAAGGCGAGCGGCGTGGAGGCAAGCAGGCAAACGCTGGCGATCGCCAGTTCGCGCCGCGCGTGACGGCGGATCAATTCCCAGACCAGCACACAGCACAGCGCGCCAAAGCACAGGTTGGCGAAACGCGCTGCATTTTCGCCCCCAAGCAGGTAGGCGACCGTGTATGCCCAATCGGCGCCGAGCGGCATGACCGCCCACGCATAACGATCGACGTCGAACCGCCAGCGATGCGCGTCGCTCATGGTGACCGCAATCTGCAGGTGCATTGCATTCGCGTCGTAGCCCGCGTCGGGTCGCGCGACAATGAACAGGTGCAGGACCACGACTGTCAGCAGCAGTGCGATCCAGATACGCTCGGTCCTGCCATACGTGGTCGGCGAAGGCGCAGCGAGCAGCCGCACGCGCGCCAGCGCGTCCATCGTGTCGCGCCAGGCAAACGCGAGCGGAAGAAGCAGGAATGCGGTGTAGTACGGTGTGTAGTGGATCTTGAACGCGGCGGTGGCGCAGACCAGCCCGATCCACACGGCAATGCCGATGAGCATGCGCACGGACCAGGAAACGGTTGCGCTGGCGTCGGCTCCGCGCGGATGAACGAAGCGAACGACGCGCGTTCCCAGCACGTAACCGCTTAGCAGCGACAACAACACGACGAAAACGGCCCCCGGCGTGAGCAGGATGGCCGCGACAACGATGGAACCGAAGACGGCGATCGCCAGCGCGTAACGCGCAAATAGCGTAATCGCAACGATCGCGAGCACGAACGCGCCGAGCGTGACGCGCAGGAACTCGTCCTGCGCGTAGTCCTGGCGTTCGATGGCGAGCGCACCCATCGCCGCCCATACGACAATGCCGGCGTGCACGGCCAGCAGCAACAGGAGCCAGGGCAGGCGATTGCGCGGAAGAGTGCTCGGGTAGCTGGCGTACATCGTCGATGGAGGTGGGAATCGGCGAGACCGAGTCGTTCGCTAATTCGGCCGGGAATCGCGAAGACGACGCAGCCAGCACAGCTGCAGCACGCCGCCACGCATTCGCCTGCGATTCTGGACGCACGAAAACTCATCGCGCCCGAGGTCGCACGGAGCAAGCGCTTCCGAGCCTTCCCATGAAGGGACGGTCACCTGGTCGAGCGGCCTATCGTGATAGCGAATCGCGTCGGCCGCCACGTCGCCGAGCCTTGCCTTGCGCCCCGGCCTAATGACCGTATTGTTGACTTCGACATGCTTTGGTCCCCCGGAAATGGCGGCAGCACGAAGCTTACCGGGTTACCCGTGATCGTGAGCACGAGCGCGTTCCGGTCGACCGGCGGCAACTGTTCTGCGAGCCAGCGATCGCGCGGCATTATGCCATCGCGTGGCGCTGCTGGTGATGGCGTATTCACTGACATTGGCCAGCCAGTCTGTCTGTCGCGTTCGCCCTGCCTTGGGCGCAATCGGGCTGTCGGGTCTTCCCATGCTCGCTTATCTCGCCATTCGATGGCCGGCGATTCAAGGTAGGCTGTGGCCGCTACGCCCTTCCCTGGGCAAGGTGCCGGGAAACGTATTAGTCTATCTTGCCCAACCGTTCCACCGCGAGGCGTCGAGCTAAGGTCCTTCCCGTTGCTCCTCGCTGGGAATTCTGGTTGCTCTTGATGACGGCGATTTGGTGCCGCTATGGATTGCGAGCCCTTCATGGAAGGATGGCGATTTCCGGACTTGCCATGCTTTTCCTGGCCGGACGATCGCTGTTCATCCAGCAGGAGCTCTACAGCATCGGAAAGTGCCAGACCGAGTTCCTGGCGTCTTTCACGTCTATGGCCGAGGAAGCGAGCGCGGGTGGGAGCAATCGACTGCATATCATGGGAGCGCTTGGAGCGCGGCAGCACGTTGCCCAGCGCGCCCTGCACAATTGTTGGACATATCGATGAAGCTGGATGTTGATCGCGAAGCAGCGTCCTGCATGCAAAAAGCGGTAGTGCCAACATTCAGCAAAACTCCAGCCGTACGGACGGATCGATGAGCATCTGGACTCGCCCAACTTCAGGGGGCCGGCGCGCGTGGCTGCCCTTCGCAGCGGTCACCCTCGTGTGGGGGATGGTAGCAACTCATCAGATCGACTTGCCTGGCATCTTCGCCGATGCGGTCAATCCAGACTACCTCGTTACCCGAATTCTCAACCCGCATGCGGAGCGCACGATCGTCTGGATCCTTTTTGGCAACTCGTTGCTTGGTGATCGTGCCCCGGTATTGATCTCGCTTTACCACGGGTCACAACAATTCTGGCTTGGACTACCCTTCTACGCAGTCTTTGGCACCACGGTGGTTGGTGTACGCCTTACGCACGCGATGTTCGCGCTCGGCGTGCTGGCGGCTCTGTATGCGCTTCTGACGAAAGGAATGCGGCCGTGGTTTGCGGGGGCAATATGCGTCGCGCTTGCTCTCGATCCATCGTTTTCTTTCGCATTCCGAACCCAAGGATACATTACGGTCGCGCCGGCGGCATGGCTGTTGCTCGGCCTCCTCTGCCTGATTCGCGCTACCGAATCAGATGTTCAGAACCCAACGCGGTGGTTGTTTGCCAGCGGCGCATTTTGCGGTCTTGCGGCGGTTGGTTATTTTGTATGGGCGTTCGTGCTGCCACCGATTGCGTTCGCGGCATCGCTTTGGATGCGCGGCATCAAACTCGCACGGCCGCCATTGGTCGTCTGGGTCCTTGGATTGGCGACCGGAGGGGTCTTTTATCCAATTGGTTACCTGCTGATCGCGCGGAAACTAGGCAGCATTACCGCGATGTTCGATTTCATAAACGAGCAGCAGATGAGACTCGGCGCTTTCAAATCAGTGCTGCCACTCGAAGCGCGCGTAGAGTACGCATGGCAGTTCCTCGAAGGGGCTGTCAGCAGTGCTTGGCATAGCGCAGTGATGCTCAGTGGCGAACTGGTGCCGACACCGGGCGCAGGTTTGAAGATTGGCTTGCTCGTCGGATTACCATATCTATTGTGGGTGTACGCGGAGCTTCGACGTCGGGCGACTCCGACTCAACGTCTCTTGGTTGCCCTACCGCTGTCGTTCTTCGTTCTATCACTCATATTTGGCGATCGGCTGGGCGGGCATCACTTCCTTACTCTGGTTCCGCTGCTGTACGCTGCGCTTGGCGTCGGACTGTCGACTGTGATCCGACCGGGCGAAGACCGCTTGATGCCAATCGCCGCCGTCGCGCCGCTCGTTATGCTGGCGGTGTTGAACATCAACGGCCAGCTAACGCTTGCCGAGAAGCTCGCCGAGACGCGCGGCAAGGGTTTTCTGTCGGACGTGAGCCATCGATTCGCGGCGGACCTAAATGCGATGTCAGAAAAGCCGTTCCTTTGGTTTGCGGAACCGTCGCTCGCCCTGCCGATCATCATGCTGACGCGCGCCACCGTTCCGATGACCGATCAGCTTGATGATCCGGAACCGCGGCGCAGACTGTGCGCAGGTCGCAATGTCGCGATGGTCTGGATCGACGGTCACTTCACTGCGCCTCGTGCGCGGGAATGGCAAACGAATTTGGCATGGGATGAACCGGAACGCATAACCTACGCCCAAGCCGATGGGACGGTTGTATTCGAAGTGCTGACATTCCGCGGTCGCCGCCATGGGCCGGGCTGCTCGGCGACCGGCAACAGCCATGGTTAGAAGACAGGTGAAGGTGCATGCGGAGTCAGCATCGAGGCCGCTAATGGACCACTTGCTGCTGCCCTGCCCGCGTACTATGGATTCTGGTAGGCGATTCCCTCGAGATCAGGGCGGAGACAGCCGGTCATTGGCCCGTTCGGGCGCAGCATTATGCGATCGCGTGGCGATGCTCGGGCCCCCCTTGCGGCGGCGCGTCATATGCGTTATCGTTATTGGATGAGCAGCCTTCTTCTTTCCGCCAGCACCGCCCGGACGGGTCTTCCGTCTGCGCTTGCGCTCATTCTCGGCGGACTGCTGCTGCTGCGCCTCGCGCGCACATAAACCTACCCCCTCAATTCGAGCAGTGCGTGCGTCATCCAGCAGGACCGGATGGCGAAGCCCTTTGTACCTCGCGGCCTGACTGGCCGCGGAAGGAACGTCGATGAAGATCGAACCGTCCGCGAAGTACCGACCTTTTGCCCCGATCGCGCTGGCCGACCGCACGTGGCCGTCGCGCGTCATTACGGCACCGCCGGTGTGGTGCAGCGTAGACCTGCGCGACGGCAACCAGGCGCTGATCGAGCCGATGGACGCCGAGCGCAAGCTGCGCATGTTCCGGCTCCTCGTGAAGATGGGCTACAAGGAGATCGAGATCGGGTTTCCCGCCGCATCGCAGACCGACTTCGACTTCGTGCGCAAGTTGGTCGAAGACGACCTGATCCCCGACGACGTCAACGTGCAGGTGCTCACGCAGGCGCGGGCGCCGCTCATCGAGCGCACGTTCGAATCGCTGAAGGGCGCACGGCGCGCGATCATGCATCTGTACAACTCGACGTCGACCACGCAGCGCCGCGTGGTGTTCGGCCTCGACCGGGCGGGCATCCGGCAGATCGCCGTCGACGCCGCCGAGGTCGTCCGCGATTGCGCCGCAAGACAGCCCGAAACGGAATGGACGTACCAGTATTCGCCGGAGAGCTTCACTGGAACCGAGCTCGATTACGCCAAGGAAGTCTGCGACGCCGTGCTCGACGTCTGGCAACCCACACCGGAGCACAAAGCGATCATCAATCTTCCGGCGACCGTCGAGATGGCCACCCCCAACATCTATGCCGATCAGATCGAGTGGATGAGCCGCAATCTTGCGCGTCGTGACAGTCTCGTCCTGTCGCTGCATCCGCACAACGACCGCGGATGTGGGGTTGCTGCGGCGGAGCTCGGGGTGATGGCGGGCGCCGAACGGATCGAAGGTTGCCTGTTCGGCAACGGCGAGCGTACCGGCAATGTCTGTCTCGTCACGCTCGGCTTGAATCTGCATACGCAGGGCATCGATCCGGGCATCGACTTTTCCGATATCGGCGAAGTGATCCGGACCGTCGAATACTGCAACCAGTTGCCCGTGCATCCCCGCCATCCGTACGGCGGCGAGCTCGTGTTCACCGCGTTTTCCGGCTCGCATCAGGACGCGATCAAGAAAGGCCTCGCGGCGCGCGCAGTGGATCTAGCCCGTGGCAACGAGATCTGGGATGTCCCGTACCTGCCAATCGATCCCGCCGATCTTGGCCGTACGTACGAGGCCGTCATCCGCGTCAACAGCCAATCGGGCAAGGGCGGCATTGCCTATCTGCTCGAGCGGGACCACGGGCTGACGCTGCCGCGGCTTCTGCAGATCGAGTTCAGCCAGGTGATCCAGGCGATTACCGACGCTTCGGGCAAGGAGCTCTCGTCCGGCGAGATTCATGCGGCATTCGAACGCGAGTACCTGGCCGCGACGGCGCCAGTGACATACGCCGGACATCGCGCGCAGCACAGCAGCGCCGATGGCACGGTCGAGCATCTGACCGCCCATCTTTCCGTCGACGGCGCCGAGCTGGTGCTGCCCGGCGCCGGCAACGGCCCGGTCGATGCGTTCGTGACCGCGCTGCGCAACGGGCTGGGACTGCCGATCCACGTGATCAACTATCACGAGCACGCGATCGGCGCCGGCGAAGACGCGATGGCGGTCGCGTATGTCCAGTTGCGCGTGGGCACCGACCGTACCGTCTATGGCGTCGGCCGTGACGCCAACATCGTGACCGCGACGCTGCGCGCGCTGGTCAGCGCGATCAACCGCGGCGTCAAGAGCGGCGCGCTGGCAATGCCCGCGCGCGCGCAGGCGGCGGTGGCATAGCCTTCTGCCCCTCACCCCAACCCTTTTCCCGCCCGCGGGGAGCGGGAGTGGAACGTCGCAATCGGCTGCACCGTCCCTCTCCGGCGGGGAGGGCAAGGCCGCTATGGTCGAGAGGGCATGACCACCTCGCATCGGACGAATCCTCCCTGTCCCGCGGGCGGGAGCGCGTCGGGGGTGGGGGACCGCACCATCCGCGAATCCGGGGTGGCGCGCGATTGGCTCATACTATCGTACGCATTGACACAATCAATTGGACGCGGCGCCGTTTTGGCGCGCAGCATTCTTAGTCGCTCATTGAAGAGGAGATCGCGATGAAAAACCTGAAAGGCACGAAGACCCACGACAACCTGAAGGCCGCATTCGCCGGCGAATCGCAGGCGAACCGGCGCTATCTGTACTTCGCAAACAAGGCGGACGTCGAAGGGCAGAACGACGTGTCCGCGCTGTTCCGCTCGACCGCGGAAGGCGAGACCGGCCATGCCCATGGCCATCTGGACTACCTGGCTTCGGTGGGCGACCCGGCCACGGATCTGCCGATTGGCTCGAGCCGCGAGAACCTGAAGGCTGCCGTTGCCGGCGAAACGCATGAATACACCGACATGTATCCCGGCATGGCGAAATCGGCGCGCGACGAAGGCTTCGACGAGATCGCCGACTGGTTTGAAACGCTGGCGAAGGCCGAGCGCTCGCATGCCAACCGCTTTCAAAAGGCGTTGGACGCATTGGCCGACTAAGCCCAGGCATGCGTTGGAGCGTCGTTGGAGGACACGACGCTCAACGCATTGGTCGTGTTGAAGCGTCGTTGCGAAACACGACGCTTAACACTCCCGGCTGGTGGTCCATCGACGTTCACTGCTCTCCGGCGGTGGCTCATCATTGAAAAGCAATCGCAACATGACCACTCGCGAAGGCAGCCTCGAAGCGCCCACCCGCCATCCGATCGACTGGCGCAACCCGGAGTTCTTCGACCACGCGGCGCTCGAAAAGGAGCAGGAACGCATTTTCGAGATCTGCCACGGATGCCGCCGCTGCGTGAGCCTGTGCGGGGCATTCCCGACGCTGTTCGACCTGATCGACGAGGGCAAGAGCGGCGAAATCGACGGCGTCGCGAAGAAAGATTTCGTCAAGGTCGTCGACCAGTGCTATCTGTGCGACCTGTGCTACATGACGAAGTGCCCGTACGTTCCGCCGCATCCGTGGAACGTCGATTTCCCGCACCTCATGCTGCGCGCCAAGGCGGTCAAGTTCCGCGACGGCGACGTATCGTTCCGCGACAAGGTCCTGACCAGCACCGACCGGATCGGCAAGCTCGCGACGATCCCGGTGGTCGTCGAGTTCGTGAACAAGGCGAACACGATGCCGTCCGCGCGCAAGGTGATGGAGAAGACGTTGGGCGTGGCCGCGGCGTCCGAGCTGCCTCCCTACGCCAAGGAGACATTCCGCGCGCACGCCGACTCGAGTCTCGCATGGCCGGTACGCACCGGCGCGCGCACACCCGGGAAGGTTGCGATCTTCGCCACGTGCTACGTGAACTACAACGAGCCGGGCATCGGCCACGACCTCCTGAAGCTTCTCGCGCACAACGAGGTTCCGTACCGGCTGGTCGAGCACGAGGCGTGCTGCGGGATGCCGAAGCTCGAGCTCGGCGATTTTGAAACCGTCGAGAAGCTGAAGAACGTGAACATCCCGCCGCTGGCCCGCCTCGCGCGCGAAGGCTATGCGATCGTGGCCGCGGTGCCGTCGTGCACGTTGATGTTCAAGCAGGAGTTGCCGCTGATGTTTCCCGACGACGAGGACGTTGCGGCCGTTGCCGACGCGATGTTCGATCCGTTCGAGTATATGGTGCTGCGCGACAAGGACGGGCTGTGGAAGCGCGAGTTCAAGCAGCCGCTCGGCAAGGTCAGCTACCACATTCCCTGCCACGCGCGCGTGCAGAACGTGGGGCAGAAGACGCGCGAGGCGTTGCAGTGGATTCCGGGAACCGAAATCAACACGGTCGAGCGGTGCGCCGGTCATGACGGCACGTGGGGCGTCAAGGTCGAGTTCTTTGCGGAATCGATGCGCATCGGCAAGCCGGTATTCAACCGGATGGACGACAACGACCCTGACTACGTGAGCTCGGACTGTCCGATCGCCGGCCGCCGGATCCAGCAGGGGATCAAGGACAAGAACAGCGCGGCGCGCGCGCGGAAGGTGCATCCGCTGACACTGCTGCGCATCGCCTACGGAATTGCATGATGGCGCGACCGCCCAAGATCACGCGGGAAAGCCTGCTGACGCTCGAAGCGTATGCGAGGGAGCGCAACGCCTTCCGCGCTCGCGTGCTGGAGCACAAGCGGGCGCGCACCGTGCATCTGGGCGGGCATCTCACGCTCATCTTCGAGGACGAGCTGACGCTGCGCTACCAGATCCAGGAGATGCTGCGCGTCGAAAAGACGTTCGATGACGCCGGCATCCAGGACGAGCTCGACGCCTACAATCCGCTCGTGCCGGACGGCAGCAACTTCAAGGCGACGATGCTGATCGAATACGAGGACGTCGACGAGCGCAGGCGGGCGCTTTCCAGGTTGAAGGGTATCGAGGACCGCGCCTGGGTGCAGGTGGAAGGCTTTCCCAAGGTCTTCGCGATCGCCGACGAGGACCTTCCACGCGAGAACGACGAAAAGACCTCAGCCGTGCATTTCCTGCGGTTCGAGATGACGCGCGAGATGATCGCCGCGCTGAAGCGCGGTGCTGCGCTGGGAATGGGTGTCGATCACCCGAACTACAAGGCCGAGATTCCGGCGGTCGGAAGCGCGACGCGCGACGCGCTGGTTGCCGATCTCGGCTGAAGTCGCCCCGGCGACGTCCGCTAATCGCGGAAGTTGTTGAACTGCAGCGGGAAGTCGGTGATCGATTTCTTGATGAGCGCGATC
>Ga0207676_10001474_pt1 | contig 17468 bp, 13 predicted proteins | sample KBSSwiS72_FD_184307 | JGI IMG/M metagenome (GOLD analysis project Ga0207676, IMG submission 184307) | Switchgrass rhizosphere microbial communities from Kellogg Biological Station, Michigan, USA - KBS Switchgrass S7-2 (SPAdes) (version 2) | ecosystem: Host-associated > Plants > Roots >...
GCGGGCGTCAGTCGAAGATCGTGATAGATCGCGAAGGAGAGGACGTACTGCGTCGTGGGGCTCGTCTTCCGCTCGAGCGAGGCGGTGACGACCCGAGCAGGGTCGTCGACGTGGGCCGGAGGCCGTAGCAGGAGCTGGTCGATCGCGCCGAACATGGTGGCGTTGGCACCGATGCCGAGGCCGAGCGTCGCGATCACCGCGAGCGCAAAGCCCGGTGCGCGGCGGATCTGGCGAAACGTGTAACCAAGATCCTGTCGCAGCGCGTCGATTCGTTCAGTCAGCTCCATGCGGGTCTCCCTCGTTGTGGCGAGCGATCCAAGCAGCGCGCGCGTGTCGTCGACGGGTCCAAATCGTTCATGCGCGACGCGCGTCGCTTCGTCGCGCGACAGCCCGCGCTCCATGAGTTGCGCGACGCGGAGCTCGAGGTGCAGCGCGATCTCGCGGTCCACGTCCGACTGCACGACGTCGGGCCGCCTGAGTTGGTGATGGAACGCGCGCCGGCGCATATGTCACCGCCGCGGCTTGAGCGGGGCGGTGAGGAGGCCGGTCACCGTATCTGCGTAATGGACCCAGCGCTGCGTTTCCTCACGCAGATGGGCGGAGCCGGCGGCGGTCAGCCGATAGTAGCGCGCGCGGCGGTTGTTCTCCGTCGTGCCCCACTCGGCACGCAAGAGCTTCCGCCGTTCCATTCGGTACAAGGCCTGGTACACGGCCGCGTCGGTGAGATCGAGCGACTGGTCGGTGGTCCGATCGATCCACTCGACGATCTCGAAGCCGTGCATCGGGCCCCACGCCAAGGCGCGCAGCACGATGACGTCCAACGTGCCTTTGGTGACCGGCGATCTCGCCGCCACTGTCGCTCCAATAAAGACGTTCGATAAAGACTCTTTATGGAGAGGTGACTTGTCAATGGCGGCCATCCAACGGATCGGGTAAAGATCTGGTAAGGCGCTTGGCTGAGATCCTTCTCCGCCCGTCGAGCGGCGTCGTCTACTCGGCGCGCAACGCGGATAGCGGGTCTACCATCATTGCCCGCCGCGCCGGTACACTGATTGCCGCCACCGAGACCAATACCATCGCTCCGCCCGCGAAGGCGAACACGGTCACATCCGCCGCGCCGACGCCATACAGCATCGACGCGACGAGCTTCGCCGTCACCGCGGCGAACGCGAACCCGATGAACAATCCACCGACGAGCAGCCAACCCGCTTGACGCGCCACGACCTTCAGGACGTCACCCCACTGGGCGCCGAGCGCGATGCGGACGCCAATCTCTTTCGTGCGTTGGGAGATCGCGTATGAGATCACGCCGTACAGTCCAATGGCGGCGAGAATCGAAGAAATGACCGCGAGCACGCCGAGCAGCTGCGTAGCTGCCTGGTGGCTCTGCATCGGCGCATCGACGTACGTTGCGAGCTTCATGGCGTTGTAAACCGGCACCGTCGGATCGACGCTCCGTACGACCGCCCCGATCGAGCCGACGACGTGTTCCACTGCGCCGCTCGAGCGAACGAGGAAGGTGTAGCCCATCTCCGGCCGATACACTTGACGGACGGGAACGTAGAAGTACGGCGTCGGGGTTTCGGTCAGGCGGAAGGTTTTGCTGTCCTTGACGACGCCCACGATCGTGAACCACTTGCCCCAGCCACGCACACGCACGCCGAGCGTCGCGCGGCCGCTGAGATATTGCTTGACGAATGTCTCGTTGACGATCATCGCGCGCGCGTGGGCGGAATCGTCGCCAAGCGTGAAATCTCGCCCCGCGACGAGCGGAATGCCGAGCACCTTGAAGTAGTCCGGGCCGATCGCGGCACGATACAGCTTCATATTCTCGCCCGGCTCCGGCGTGTACCCTTCGACCGATAGGTCTTCCCAGGATCCGGAGCCGAGGCTCAGTGGCACGTAATCCGCGTAGCTCACCGTGGAGACGCCGGGCTGCTGGCGAATCCGATCGGCAACCTCGTTCAAGAAGCCTTCAGCACGTGCCGAGTCGTAGCCGGCGAGCGTCACGCTGACCGAAGACATTGCGACGTTCTGCGTATCGAAGCCCGGTGCGACGCTTCGCGAGTGTCGGAAGCTTTCGTAGAACAACCCCGCTCCCACGAGCGAGACGATCGCCAACGCCATCTCAGTCGTCACGAGAATTCCGCGCGCACGCGTGGCGAAGGTTCCACCGATCGCGCCTCGCCCGCCGCGCAGCTCCTCGACGAACGATTCCCGCGAGCCATAAACCGCTGGGGCGATGCCGGCGAGCAGCGTTACGGCGGCAACGAGAAAAAGTGTCAGCGCGAGCACGCCACCGTCTACGTGCGGCGAGATCAAATTCGGAGAGGCGAAGGTTGGTACGAGCCAGCTCAGTGAGCGGGCGAGCCAGATGGTGGCGACCAGCCCCAACGCCGCGCCGGCGATGGCGACGATCGACGCCTCCGTAAGCAGTTGTCGAAGCAGGCGGCTGCGCGAGGCGCCGAGGGTGATGCGGAGGGCGAGCTCCCGCCGTCGTTCCATCGCCTGGGAAAGCAAGAGATTGGCCGCGTTCGCGCAGACAATGAGCATCACGAGCGCGCAGGCGGCAAGCAGCAACAACAGCGGCGCGCGCAGGCCGTCCTGAATGCCCCAGTGCGATTGCCAGATCGGAAGCAGCTGCGCGCCCATGCCTCTGCTGACATCGGCGTTCGCCGTCATCATCAGATTGCCGAACGACTTCACCTCCGCGGCCGCCGCGGCCGGCGTCACGCGAGGGGCGAGGCGCGCGAGCACGCGGAACGTGCGCGTGCCGCGGTCGCGCAGCCACCAACCCCCAGTCGGCACGATTTGCCGGAGCATCGCCGCGGGGACCCACAGCTCGGCGCGCTCGCCGGGCATCGAACCGCGAAAGGCCGGCGGCGTGATGCCGATGACGGTGAAGGGAAAGCGATTGATCTGTACGCCGCTCCCGATCACCGCGGGATCGCCCTGCCATCGTGCCTGCCAGAGATCGTACGAGATCACCGCCGTCGGCTGTGCCCCCTCGACGTCTTCCATGTTTGCGGCAAAGAAACTGCCGAGCGCCGGACGGACACCCAGCACGTCGAAAAAGTTCGCCGACACAAGCTCGGCGCGGCGACGGTCCGTATGTGCGTCGTCGCCGATGCCGAGCCGCATCGGGAAAGTGGCGGCGAGCCCGTCGAACGAACGCAGGTATTTTCGGAAATCGCGGTAGTCGAGCCACGACGTGCCGAGCGGGCTGCCCGACGCCGACGTCGTCTCGAGCGCCATGACGCGACGCGGCTCGGCGGCGCCGGGCAACTCGTCGATGAGAATGCTGCGCGTCCAACTGAACACAGTCGTCGTCGCGGCGATGCCGATCGCCAGTGTGACGATCAGGATCACCGAGAGCCCAGGCGCGCGGGTGAGCTGTCGTAGCGCGAAGCGGACATCCTGCAAGAACGACTCGATCGTTGGCCACTGCCACGCCTCGCGCCCTTGCTCTTCGATTCCCGTGACGTTGCCAAATGCACGCCGAGCGACATCGCGAGCCTCGCGTGGCGAGAGGCCGCGCGCGATCAGCTCATCGGCCTTCTCGTCGAGGTGCGCGCGAATTTCCTCGGCCAGGTCGTCGTAGATCCGGCGCCGGCGGAGCAGGCGATCGAGCCAGCTCATGAGGTGCCTACCGACAGCACGAGGTTGATGCCCTCGAGCATGCGCTCGAAGCTCGACACCTCGTTGCCCAAATGTCTCGTCCCGGCGCGCGTGATGGAATAGACGCGCACGCGACGGTTGGTGGACGACACGCCCCATTCGGCTTCGACGAGGCCGTCCTTGAGCAAGCGCTGAAGGGCGGGGTAGAGCGAGCCTTCTTCCACCTGGAGGAGGTTGCGCGACGCCTGCTGAATACGTTGGACGAGCGCGTAGCCGTGCAAAGGCTGCTGTTTCAGCAGCCGGAGCACCATCATCTCGAGAGCGCCGGGGAAAAGGTCGCGCGGCTTTACGTCGGGCATGGCACCTGTTTGCTCAAGGCCTAGAGCAAAATAGTGTCAGCGTCGTTCGCCTGTCAATGCACCTCGGGCAAACTCCTACCGGTCTAACCTACCCGTCCCGCCTGAGCGCCGTCATCGGATCCACTCGCATCGCTCGTCGCGCCGGCAGATAGCTTCCCACGAGCGCGGCCGCCGCCAACACGCACACTGCCGCGCCCAACGCCGTGGGATCGTTTGGCGAAAGCTGCGTCAGAAGATGCGCGAGCCCGCGCGTCATGAGCAGCGCTCCCACCACTCCGATCGCGATGCCAACCGCGACCAACCGCATCGCCGCGCCGAGCACCCCGCGCAGGATGTCGGACGGTTGAGCGCCGAGTGCCGCGCGGACGCCGATGTCATGCGTCCGCTGCGCTACGCTGTACGACATCACTCCATAGATGCCGATCCCGGCCAGGCACAGCGCGACGATGGCGAACGCCGCCATCATCTCGCTCGTGATCCGCTGCGGTGAGAGCGACGTGTCACGCAGGTGCTCGAGGGTCAGCACGCTTCCCGGCGCCACGCTCGGCGCGATGCTCGCCATTGCGCGAGTGACGCGGTGGGCAATCGCCGCCGGATCCTCCCGGGTCCGCACGACCAGCGACATCGTGCGCCAAGGATGCGCTCGCGCCATCGGCACGTAATAGATGGGTGCCGTCTCCGACCGCCCGAGGTTCGGGTTGTAGTGCACGTCGCCAACAATACCGATCACGGTCGCCATCGTCGTGTCGCTACCCGTCCAGCCGATCCGTTTGCCGACTGGATCCTGCCCCGCCCAATACGTGCGCGCCATCGACTCACTCACCACGATCACGCGGCTCGACGTCGTATCGTCATGATCCGTGAATACGCGCCCTCGAACGAGCGGAATCGCCATCGTCGCGAAATACGTCGCGCTCACGATGCGGGATCGTGGCGTGCGCGCCGGATCGCCGCGCGTAGGACGCGGCTCTCCCTCGAGAAAGATGCGGTCGCCGTGGTCGTTCCACTCCGGTGGTAACGCCGTGGTGTACGCCGCATTCACCACGCCGGGTTCGGCGCGCAGGCGCTCCGCGACGCGATTGTACATTGCTTCGGCGTCGGCGATGGTGGCGTAGCCCGCGATCGGCGCGGTGAGCTGCATCGTGAGCGCGTGATCTGCTCGGTAGCCTGGCGCCTGACGCGCCAGGGCATCGAAGCCGCGCACGGTCACTATCGTCCCCGCGAGCATCGTGAGCGCGAGCGCCATCTCGCCCATCACGAGGAGTCCGCGCAAACGGTGACGACCGCGGCTTTCCCCCCCGCTCCGCCCGCCGGCGCTCAATGCTTGCTGCGGATCGGCGCCGCTCGCGACGAGTGCCGGGACCGCGCCGACGACGAATGCGGTGGCGAGCGACATGGCCGCGGTGAAGGCGAGCACGGCGCCCCTTACGGCCATCCGCGTCCATCCCGGATTGAAGCTCACCAGCTCGGCAGGCAGCATCGTGCGCACGGCTGCCACGCCCCACACGGCGAACAACGTCCCGAGCAGGCCGCCGCCCAACGACAGCAGCAGCGACTCGACGAGTTGCTGCCGGACGATCCGCCCGCGCGATGCGCCGATCGCGACGCGCACGGCGATCTCGCGTCCACGTGTCGTCGCTCGGGCGAGCAACAGGTTCGCAACGTTAGCACATGCAATGAGCAGCACGAGCACGACGGCGGCGAGCTGGGCGAGCATGAACGGGCGCGGATGCTGTCCGTAGAATGCGTTCGCGTCCTCGACGCGCATGTCCCACTTGGCGTCATCCTCGGGATACTCACGCTGGAGCTGCTGCATGATCCCGTGGACGTTCGAATTCGCCTGACCTATCGACACGCCCGGCGCGAGGCGCCCGAGCACACCGGTGAGGAATCGTCCGTCGCGCTCGCGGCCGAATTCCCCGTCGAACGAGAGCGGCGTCCACAACTCGGAGCCCGTCGGAAATACGAAGCCCGCCGGCATCACACCGACGATCGTGCGCGGAAGGTCGTTGATCCGCACGACGCGACCGATGATGCCCGGATCGGCGCCGAACCGGCGATGCCAGAGACCGTCGCTCAAGATGACGACGTTCGGCGAATCCGTGTAGCGGGCGTCGTCGGCGGTGAACACGCGGCCGAGCGCCGGACGCGCGGCGAGCACATGGAAATAGCTCGGCGTCACGCGGTAGCCGTTCACGCGCTCCGGGTCGTCGATGCCGGTGAGGTTCGCGTCGAGCCCTCGGAATGCGGCGAGCTGGCTAAAGCTGCGATTGCGCCGCGCGAGATCGAGGAAGTTGGCGGGCGCCATGAAGGATTGATCCGTGGTCGGATTCGACGGCGGCACCTCGGTCACGATTACGAGGCCGGAGGGATCCGGCGTCGGGACCGGATGCAGCACGAGCGCGCTCGTTACGCTGTAGACGATGGTGGTGCCGCCGATCCCGAGTGCGAGGCAGAGCACCGCGGCGGCGGCGAGGCCTTTCGCGCGGACGAGTCCGCGTCCGGCGAATCGGATGTCATCGAGCATGGTGGTTCTCGGGTCGAAGGCGAGCCGGCGCTAACGGGATGTCGCGTCCCGAAAGCGAACAGCCCTCAGCTCATGTCTTTCTCCGCGCGTCGAGCCGCGTCAACGACGGCGCGCCGCTCCATCGCTGCGAGCTTGCCCGCGGCGGCCCACTCAGTCGCGACGCGTTCGACCGCCGCGACGAACCGCCCATGATCCGCGAACGGCGCGCCCGTCCACACCGCGTCGAGGAAGCTGACGCCGTCGTCACGTTTGCTGTTGGCTACCCCCGTATCAACGGTGCCGAAGACGATGATCGGCTCCTGCCGCCGCAAGTACATATGGTAGGGCTGCGACTGCCCAGCCTGCGGATCCGACACGAAGAACGGCGCCAGCGTCTGCCCGTTGAACGTGAAGTGCAGCGGCTTGTCCGCCACCGGGGTCATCGCCGACGCGAAATCACCCGACAGTTTGAAGTTCTTGTACAGTGAAACGTTGATCAGGCCCGTCTCGAGCGTGTCGCCAACCGGCGCCGCCTGTACCGCCAACAACGTCGGCCCATAGAAGATCGACTGCACCGAAGGATCATCGATCGTCCGCTCGGCACGGAACGACATCGGCATACCGATCTCGATCTTGTCGCCATCGCGCCACTGACGATCGATCGTGACGTATTTGCCGGGCGTTGCCGCGATCTGCTGCGGCGTTCCGTTGACCGTCACGGTATAGCCGCGACGCACCCAGCTGGGCACGCGCAGCATCATCGCCAGCCGGCCGTTGCCTCGTACCGTGAGCGTGCTCGCTCCCTCGAACGGGTAGCGCGTCGCCTGCTCGATCGTAATTCCCTTCTCCCGCCACTCGAGCGTCGACGGGATGTAGAGATTCACATACAGCGTCCTGTCGTCGGCCGATCGGAAGTAGATCGAGTCCTGGTACTTCGTGTGGTTCTCCATGCCGGTGCCGCCGCAGCATGTGCCGACGTTGCCGTAGCTGCGCCGCTCACCCGGACGCACGGGTACGAAGTACGTGACCTCGGGGCTCGTCACGCTCTCGGCGTCCCGACGTGAGCCGAGTATCTGGTTGTAGAGCCCGTGCTCGTAGTAGTTCATGTACTTCGAGTCTGGCTCGTGAAAGAAGAGATTCCTACTGAGCTTCAGCATGTTGTACAGCGGGCACGTCTCGGCGTGATTGTGGTTGTTCGGCTCCGAGTAGAGCGAACCCGCGATCACATCTCTCTTTCGAAGAATCTCGCCGACGCCCACGCCGCCGTGGCTGTACACGCGATGCGGCACGACCATGTCCCAGAAGTTCTTGGCCGCCGTGTGATAAGCCTGCTCGTTGCTCTCCTCGTAGACCCTGAGGTAGCCGATGAACTGCGGGATGTGCTGGTTCGCGTGGCGTCCGTCGAGGATGTCAGTGCCCGCGATCGTCGGATCCTTGACGTTACGGTTGTCGAAGTAGCGCGCGACGGTGAGGTACTCCGGCTTTCGCTTGATCGCGTGCAGACTCGCGAACGCGTCGTTGGCGCCGCCGTATTCGCCCGCGATGTACATGTTCCACATGCGGTCGAACTGGTCGGGGCGGAGCTTCGACAGGCGGCCGTACGCCCAGTCGCCGATCTTCGACGCGACGTCGAGCGCCTGGTCGTTTCCGGCCAGCGTGTTCGCGGCGAGGAGACCGGAGAGGATCTTATGAAGCGTGTAATACGGCGCCCAGATGCCCTGGTTGCCGCCGTAGGTCGCGAATTCCTCGAGACGCATGAACTGCGTTTCCGGGTACGCAGAGAGGAATCCGGGATGACGTCGGCCGTCGGTCGGCGCGATGACGGTGCCGTGACGTCCCTTGCCCGATGAGTCCTGCACGCGCATGCCGTCGTGCTCGTCGAACTTGTACCAGAGAACGTTTCCGCCGCCAACGCTGCCGCCCGCCGACGACATCAGTGACCGCACGTCGTCCGCGCTCAATCCGCGATCGAAGATCTGGAATTCGTCGAGCTGCGCGTTGAGGTACGACACATTGCGCTGCGGGAACTGACAGCGGCCAAGCCAATTGCCCGTCGTCTCGCCGAGGTCCGCGGGCGAGAGCGTCATGTTGGGATTGGTCGCGACAGGTTGGCCGTCGATGTAGAGCGTCGCTGTCGAGCCAGAGCGAGCGATGGCGACGTGCGTCCACTTGTCGACCGGCAGCGCCTGCGTTGCGTCGAGACGTTGCTCGCCGGCCACGCCGTTCGTGGTGATCGCGAAACGCGGTACCGGCGCGTCGTTGCCGGCGCGCACGGTGAGATACATCCGCGTCAGCGCCGGCTCGGCGTACTGCGGATTGGGTCGACCGAAGTCGAAGATCGCCGTGCCGTTGGTCAGCGTCGCCTGATCGGCGTTGGCGCGGGAATCGGAGAGGAGAGCGCGATCGTACTGCGCCGGGTTGATCCACAGTGCGATCGTGAAGTCTTTCAAACCGCTCACTACGTTCGCTGGAACCGCAACGTGCTCAGCGAGACCAATCGGCGAACCGCTCAGTCGAAGCGCGTTGCCGAACTTTCCAGTGGCGCGAGATGTGGGCTTCCGCGCCGCCGCCGCGAGCGCGTCCTGGCACTCGGCGAGCCCTTTGACGATGTAGTCGAGCTTCTGCTTGAAGATCGCGTCGCCCGTGCCGGCGTACGCCTGCGACAGCATGCTCATGAAGTGGCCGGCGTAATGGCCGCGCAGGTAGCCGGTACCGTTCTCCCAACTCCCGACGGGCTGCGCGCCTTTCGTGTCGAGCCCCGCGTTGGCGCGGAAGATCGAGAGCACGCGATCGGGGCCCGCGAATACGTCCTCGGTGCCGCCGTATCCGCGCGCATAGCCCAGCATGCGGTCGCGCTTCTGCGTGAACAGGCTCTCCGCGAGCTTCACCTGCGTCAGCGCGAACGGGCGAACCGTCCAGCCCGCGAGCGCGGGACTCACCGATTCGGCGAGGCCCGTTGTGCTGGCCGCTGCCTCGAGCTGCGGCAATATCAGGGCGCCGGCCGCGGCCGCACCAGCAGTCTTCAGGAAATCGCGCCGATCGGGATGGCGTCGCGTATCAGGCTTGCGGGACATGCGTTGTCTCCCTGATGCATCCGTGCAGACGGACGAGGCTACTCGGCCTTCTCGTCGGGCGGCGGCCCGGGTTCAGGCGGCGCCCCATCGTTCTCGTTTGAGCGCTCGGCTTCCTTGCGTTCGCGCCGTTCCTGGCGCTTGGCGTCGCGCTTTTGTTGGCGCGCGACTTCCTTCTGCCGTTTCTCAAAGTTGTAATTCGGCTTTTTCGGCATGGTGGAAGGTACATCGCGGGGAACCGGCCCAGCTAGTTTCCCTTGCATGAGTCCCAAGGTGCGGCAGCAAACCGGCGACGCGTTCGGGGGGCTGGGTCTTTCGCCGGCGCTGCTCGAGGCGCTAACGGCGCTCGGCTACGAGGAGCCCACGCCGATTCAGCGGGAGGCCATACCGGCCCTTCTCGCCGGCCGTGATTTGCTCGGCGAGGCGGCTACCGGGACGGGCAAAACGGCGGCCTTCACGTTGCCGTTACTCGAGCGCATTCATGGGCTAGGGGGCCGTGCGGATGACGAGACGCGCCGAGCTCGTGCGCTGATCCTCGTTCCGACTCGCGAGTTGGCGATGCAGGTCGCCGAGGCGGTACACAGATACGGAAGCACCGCCTTCGGCACCGCCGTCGTGCCGGTGTACGGTGGGCAGGCGATTCAGCAGCAGCTCCGTGCCCTGAGGCGCGGCGTGGACGTCATCGTCGCCACTCCGGGGCGGGCGCTGGATCACATTCGTCGACGCTCGATCGACCTGTCGGACGTGCGGTTTGTCGTGCTCGACGAGGCGGACGAGATGCTCGACATGGGATTCGCCGAGGACCTCGAGGCGATCCTCGACGCGCTTCCGGCCGAGCGTCAGACGGCCCTCCTCTCGGCGACGATTGCGCCGCGTGTGGCGTCGATCGCCGAGCGGCATCTCAACGACCCGGTGCGCGTGAAGATCCATCGGGAAAAGGCCGCCGCCGGCGAGGTGCCGCGCGTGCGTCAGACAGCGTACGTCGTGTCGCGCCAGCACAAGCTCGCCGCGTTGGGGCGCGTCCTCGACATGGAAGATCCCGCGTCGGCGATCGTGTTCTGCCGGACGCGCGGTGAAGTCGACCAATTGTCGGAATCGCTGGCGGCCCACGGCTATCGTGCTGCGGCGTTACATGGCGGACTGACACAGGAGCAGCGCGATCGCGTCATGCGACGCTTTCGGGAAGGCACCGTCGAGCTGCTGATCGCGACGGACGTGGCGGCGCGCGGTCTCCACATCGACGATGTATCGCACGTCGTGAACTACGACGTGCCGATGTCGCCCGACGCGTACGTCCATCGCATCGGGCGTACGGGGCGGGCCGGCCGCGCCGGCGTGGCGATCACGTTCGCCGAACCGCGCGAGCGACGGTATTTGCGGAACATCGAACAGCTCACGAAGCAAACGATCAGAACGGAGAGCGTTCCGACAATCGTCGACCTGCGGGCGCGCCAGCTCGAGGTGACGCGCGCGGCTATCCAGGAGCTGCTCGTCGCGGCGGGCGAAGAACTGGACGGCTATCGCGTTGTCGCGGAGACGCTCGGCGACGAATACGACATAATGGACGTGGCAACCGCCGCGATCAAACTGGCGCACGAGGCCCGCGCCGGAGCAGGCGTGCCAGGCGGAATCCTCGGGGCAAACGGTGAAGCCGATATTCCCGAGGCAGTCGTATCACGTCATGTGGACGTAGAGGATGTCCCGGCTAGGGTGGGGGGGCGTTCCAAATCGAAGGGAAAACGCGACAAGAGATCCAAAGCCGCTCAAAACGACCGCGGCGGGGGCGGGGGCGGGGACGTCACCCGGATCTATATAGGTCTTGGACGTTCGAGCGGAATCCGCCCGGGAGACATCGTCGGGGCGATCGCGAACGAGGCGGGGATCAATCCCAAAGGCATCGGCGCCATCGACATAGCCGACACGTTTGCGCTCGTCGAGGTGCGTGAAGAGGAGGCCGGATCGATCATAGCGGCGTTGCGGGGCACGACGCTGCGAGGAAAGAAAGTGACGGTGCGACAGGACCAGGCTGGGGGGAGGCCGGGGAGGGCGCGCGGGGCTGGGCGGGGGGATGCTCGAGGGACCTAAAGTTGTCGAAAGGGGTTATATTGAGTGAACGAGGCTCGCCGTCCCACGCCTCACCAGTTGGCGAAAATTCCTAGGGTCCGGCTCTGCCCGGACTTTTTCATTTCGGACGGCTTCGTCCTCCCGCGCGTCGGGGCGATCGACACGACGCAGTTTCCGCCCAACCAGAGGCTCATCGCATGGATTTTGTCGAATTTCGCGACGGCGACCGGACCTTCACCTGTCACGCCGAGTCTTCTCCTGCGACGCCGGGAACGGTCTGGTGGTGGGTCAGTGTGACGGGTGAAACACAGCGCTACGCGGCGTTCCGCGTCGAGAAAGGCGATACGTCGCCGAACCTTCGCCCGCGAATTCTCGCCTACTATGCGAAGCTGCTTGCTGATCGCGAACGTCCACGCGAGTTCCGCCAGCACTGGACTAATCGCCGGCCGGTCAAGCAAGGCGACAGTTAGTCTCCGGCGTCAAATCGCTGCAGGACCGGCCGCCCGATAGATTCCGCGACGGCACGCACCCGGAGGGGGGCCAACGATGATCGCCCACTCACGTCGAATCGCTGCCGTCGCCGCGGCGCTGGTCTTCAATGGTAGTGGCCTGACGGCTCAGGACCGATCACAGTCGCGGTCCACGGTTGCTTCTACCGGTGGGATAGTCGCCAGCGAGAGCGTACTCGCCTCCGAAGTCGGCGCTCGAGTACTCGAGAGCGGCGGCAATGCGGTCGACGCCGCCGTAGCGACGAACGCCATGATGGGCCTCATCGCTCCGATGAACGATGGGATCGGCGGCGACCTGTTTGCGATCGTGTACGACGCGAAAAGCGGAAAGCTTTACGGCCTCAATGCCTCCGGCTGGGCTCCCACCGCCCTCACCGCGGAATATCTCCGCGCCAAAGGCATGACGTCGATGCCGCAGCGCGGCATCCACTCCGTCACCGTTCCGGGCACAGTGGACGGCTGGGCGAAGCTGCTTCAGCGATTCGGCACCAAGACTTTCGCCGACGTTCTCGCTCCGGCGATTCGCTACGCTGAATTGGGCTTTCCGGTGGGCGAAGTCGTGAGCGTCTATTGGCGCGATAGTGAGAGTATTCTAAAAGAGGACTCGGCGACCGCCGCGCTGTACATGCCTGGCGGCAAGGTTCCGGCCTCGGGCCAGGTGTTCAAGAATCCCGAGCTCGCCTGGACGTATCGGCAAATCGCGCTCGCCGGTCGCGATGCGTTCTACAAAGGTGCCGTGTCGAAGAGGATTCTCGCGACGTTTGCCGCGCACGGTGGCTCGATGCGCGCCCCCGATCTCGCCGAGTATCAGGCGGAATGGGTCACGCCGCTGTCGACGACCTATCATGGATGGACCGTCTACGAGCTTCCGCCGAATGGGCAGGGAATCGCCGCGCTCGAGATGCTCAACATCATGGAGCAGTTCCCGCTGGGGCAGTGGGGACAGAATTCGGTGCGTGCGTTGCACACGATGGTCGAAGCAAAGAAGCTCGCCTACGCCGACATGATTCGCTACGACGCCGATCCGCGCTTCGCGAAGATTCCCGTCGAGGGTCTGCGGTCGAAGTCGTTCAGCGCCGAGCGTGCGAAGCTGATCGACGCGGCGAAAGCGAATTGCAGCGTCGAAGCGGGCGTGCCTCCCGGCGTCGACCACGGCACGACGTATCTCTCGGTCGTCGATCGCGACGGCAACATGGTGTCGCTCATTCAGAGCAACTTTGCGACGGTCGGTTTCGGTTCGGGACTCGCCGTGGGCGGCGCCGGGTTCGTGCTTCAAAACCGAGGCGGGTTGTTCACCCTCGACGCCTCGCACCCGAATGTGCTCGCCGGTCGCAAGCGGCCCGTTCATACAATCATCCCGGCGTTCATGGAACGTGGCGACACGCGCATCGCCTTCGGCATCATGGGTGGGTGGAACCAGGCGCAGGCGCACGCGCAATTCGTCTCGAACGTCGTCGATTTCGGAATGAACATTCAAGCCGCGCTCGACGCGCCGCGCTTTTCGAAAGAGACGTTTCCCGGCTGTGACGTGAACTTCGAGTCGCGCATTGCCGATTCGACGCTGCGCTCGCTCAAAGCGATGGGCCACCAGATCGTCATGCGCGGAGACTTTTCGTCCACGCGTATGGGGTCCGGTCAGGCCGTTGCCCGCAACTTCACGACGCGGGTCAATCTCGGCGCGTCGGATCCGCGCAAGGACGGCGCGGCGATCGCTCAGCTGGTTCCGTTCCGCCAACATTGAGCCGGGAAAAATTTGTGGCCCGCGCCACGTACGGGCGTCAGGTCTGAGGATTAGTATTTACAGGGTCTCAATCGGTCGCGACGCCGCGCTCAGATCCGAAATCTGCGTCCAAGCCCTGATGAAACTCCTCCTTCGCTTTTCACGAGCGCTGTGCGCGGTGTGTTGCGCGGCGCCGCTCACCAACGCCGTAGCCCAGGAGCCGCGCCGGCTCGCTACGCTCGACTCGATCCCCGTTGAACTGGCCACGGCGCTCGTCGCTTCCGGTGGCTTCGGCGGCGAGCCGATCATCCTCGTGGGTGCGTTGCCCGAATGGTTCACGAGTCGCGTCGTCGTTCCGGCGGAAGGGAGGGTGCTCGGCGCGGCGAGTCTCGGCAGCACGGTCGTCGGCATCTACAACGTGCGATCCGCGCCCGACGTGGCGATCGCGGAGCTCAAGACGTCGCTGCTCGCGCATGGCTGGAAGAACCCACCGCCGCCATTCCAGTATCCCGGCGGCGGATTTCGACCGGCCACGATGCTTTCGCAATTCAATCCAACAGGCCCCTCCACTCGCGCGACGCTCTGCCGCGATGATGCATACCTGATCGCCTCAGCCGCCGCGGCACGCGGTGGTGCCACGAACGTCACGCTTCGGCTCGCGGCCTCTGGTGGCCCGATGTCGTACACCACGTGCAATCCACCGGCGCGGCCGGAGATGCCGGCGGGGCGGCCACTGTATCCGACGCTGTACGATCCCCCGATCAGCGGCGATCAGGCTGGACCGAATGCGTGTCTCCCGAATTACAACGGCATGGCGTCGACGAGCAACTATCTCCGCTCGACGTTGTCGCCGGAGCAGGTGCTCGAGCACTATGCGCGGCAGTTGCAGGATTCGGGATGGGCGCCGTCCGCGCCGGCTTTATCGAGTGTCGGTCGAACGTTCACGCGGCGCGATTCGACAGGAGCGCCGATCGATCTCACACTGACAGTCGCCGCGTCGCCCAAAGGCCCCGCCTGCCGCGACGTGTCGATGCAAGTGCGCACACCGCCAAAGCCATGAGGGCAGTGGGGCTGCTCGCCGGCGTGATGGCGGTTGTCGCCGCCTGCTCGAAGACGCCCAAGCCCAGTCCCTCATCGGCTCCCTCCGGCGACACCTCGCGCGTCGCGCGTCAGCCGACAGATCTGCTCGTCCGAACGCGCGTCACGACCGGCGGCAGCTTCTCGCCGCAGCGAGGCGATTCGGCGCTCAAGGCGTTCGTTCCGGAGGTGGCGCCGTTCGACTCGGGCGGCGACTGCTTCACCGGCAAGATTCCTGGATCGGGCGTCACGATGGTGTCCGCGTCTTTTCCGAGCCGAAAGGACCGGCGAACATCCATCACGTTGACCTTCGACTCCGCCGGACATCTGGCGCGTTACAGCGAGCTGCGCGGTGTTCCAATTCTTCCGCCGATGAACAACCTCACCGACGCGCAGCGCGATAGCGCAGTTCGCGCGGCGGATGACGCGATTCGTACGACGAGCTTGAGCTTCGACTACGCGATCGATCAGGCGATCGTCATGAATCGAGGTGGCGGCAAGGCACCCAATGCTGTAATGGGAACCATCCGGTCGATGGAACGCCTCGATAAACTCGGGCCGCCGGTCGCCCGAATCGAGCGCGCCAGAAGACTCTGCGGCGTGTAGGGAGCGATCGAAGCGCTCCACCCGTCATCGGGATTCTACGGCTCAGGACGCAAACGGAACTGTTTTTGCGATCCAGGTCACAAACTGAATCCGTGCGCGGCCCGCCGCGCGTCACACACAGTTCGACGAGGGTCGCATGAAACGCCTACTCGCCGGCGCCGCGGTTTTGCTCACGCTCGGCGCGTGCTCAGTTCCGTTCATCAGTAAAGGTGGCGACAAGAAGTCGGAGTGTGACCGTATGTCGGCGGAAGCGATCCAGACGCAGAACTTGCAGAAGGCGCGGGAGTTGTCCGCGGGTGCCAGTGCCTGCTACGCCAAACTTTCGTCGTAGCCGCTCAGTTTCCGCGACGTACCAGCGCTCCAATTCTGGTCTCGTCCTCTAAGCGCCATACGCGTTCGATTGCCGCGCGGGCCTCGTCCGACGTCGCGGCGCCGCCGAACCCGGCGAGCTTGAGCGCCTTCGCTGTGAGCTCCTCGCGTGTCAGCGTGTTTCCCGGATCGCCCTTCGGCACGTCCACGCGGGCCGACAGCAGTCGGCCGTCGTTCGTCTCGACGTCCACCTTGCCGATCCAGCGGCGCGGATACTCCGCGTCCACTTCGTCGTCGAGCGCCATCGATACGCGATCGCGAAATGCGAGCACCTGCTCGTCTCGCATCGCGTGATGCTCGAATTCGTCGAGACCAGCCGCACGATGCACCGCAACGAGGCCCAGCACGGTGCCCATCGAGAACTTGGCCTGGTGAACGCTCGTCGGATTCGTCACTGCGCCGAGCACATCGATCGCGCCTTGATGCACGCGAGCCGTAACGTGAGCGATGTCGTCGGCGCGCAGCCCTTCGCGCGACATCAGGGCTTGCAGGGCATCGGCCGCCGGATGGGTATGCCGACAGGACGCATGCCACTTGAACGACGTCTCGACCGTTGCCCATCGTGAGCCGAGCCGGTCGACGAGCTTTGAGACATCGGCATCGCTCGACATTCCGGCCGCCATCCCTTGCTTCCCCTCGAGAATTCGCTTGGCGCCGGTCACGCCGTCGCGCGCCAGATAAGCCGAGAGGAGTCCGTCCGACGCGGCCTTCGCCGTGTGAGTTTGCTTGGAGTCGGCGGCGTCGCGGAGGAACTCCCAAAGGCCGGCGGCCTGAGTTCCGGCGGAGCCGAGAGCGTGCTGCGTGCGGTCCGCGTCGAGGTTGAGGACGCGCGCGACAGCGGCGGCTGCCGCGACGGTGCCCGCGGTGCCGGTCGTATGAAAAATCTTATAGTGCGAGCGCCCGAGGAATTCGCCCACGCGGATTCCGACCTCGTAGCCCGCGATTACCGCGACGAGGACGTCGCGGCCCGAGGCACCCTCGGTTTGCGCGGCGGCGAGGACGGCGGGAAAGACAACGGCGGCCGGATGGAAGACCGAGCCGTTGTGCACATCGTCCTGCTCGGCGACGTGCGACGAGGCGCCGTTGATCATTGCGGCGAAGAGGGCGCTGGTCGTCGCGCCGCTGGGAATGATCTCGGCGGGTCCGGTGGCGGGTCCCATCGTCGCCGCGAAGCGCTCGAGCGCGACGACCGGGCGAGCGCCTTTGCCGGCGAGTGCTGAACCGAGCCAGTCGACCATGAGGTCTTTGGTCTTCTCTATGACATGCTCGGGAATGCGCTCGTAGCACAGGCCTGCGACGAACTCGGCGAGCTGCCGCGTTGCTTGGATGTCTGGTTTGTTCGACATCAGATCGCTCCTGCTTCGCGCAGTGCGGCGACCCGCTCGCTGCTGAATCCGAGCTCGCGGAGTAGCGCGTCGGTGTGCGCGCCTGCTTCGGGAATGGCGCCCATGAACGGCTCGACACCATCGAGGTTGGCGGGCGGCAAGACGGCGTCGATCGGCCCGGCGGGCGAGTCCACCGACCGCCACCGATCGCGTGCGCCGAGCTGCTCGTGGTTTCGGATTTCGC
>Ga0207676_10001476_pt1 | contig 17438 bp, 22 predicted proteins | sample KBSSwiS72_FD_184307 | JGI IMG/M metagenome (GOLD analysis project Ga0207676, IMG submission 184307) | Switchgrass rhizosphere microbial communities from Kellogg Biological Station, Michigan, USA - KBS Switchgrass S7-2 (SPAdes) (version 2) | ecosystem: Host-associated > Plants > Roots >...
ATCTACATCGAAAGGGAGCCGAGCAAATGGCTGAAGTAACTTCGCCCGCCTCAAAAGTGAGCGTCGAGCAGGCTGAACACGATACCGAGGACCTTCAGTGCTCGTGCAAAGAGAACGATCGGCTGCGCGCTGCTCTTGCGTCGATCGGTGAGTACGACTGCATCAGCGGCGACTACCGACATTGCCCAGGCTGCCCGGTGTGCGACGCGAACAAGGCGCTCGGCCCTGCTGTGAGTGCTCCGCAACCGCGCGAGACGTCGGCGCGTACAGGCACCGACGCGGACTACGGCGGCGATGGGCTCGGCATCGACAGGAGCCCCCTGTGAACGAGAAGCAACTGGTGAAGCTGGAATCGCTGCGCGTCGCCGAGGAGCGCGCGGAGCGGGCCGTCGAAACCTACTTCGCGGAGCTGTACCCGGTAGGTGCCCCGATCCGCTGGCTGAAGAACGGCAACACCGTCCAGTTCGGATACGTGGTCTGGAACCAGTACGGCCGCGCTCGCGTGCGCAACCACAACACCGGCGCCGAGCTGCAAATCGACATCTACCACGTCATCCGGGGCTATCACGCCGAGCATGGACTGCCCCGGAAAACAACGGAGAGTCGCTGATGTGCACCTGCGTCGAGGCCGCGAATGCACAGCTTCGCGAGCACAACACGAAGATCGATCAGACTTTGATGATCAATCCGAAAAGCGGCGACATGAAAATGATGGTCATGGTGCCCACCGTCAAGGCCAACAGGAAGGACCGCAAGCCCGCACTGAAAGTGGCCGCGTCCTTCTGCCCCATGTGCGGCGTGCCGATCGACAACGGACCCACACGGAACGGGCGGGGTGAACAGTGAGAGCCACTATTCGGATGCGCATGTTCGCGCTGCCGAACTTCCTTCGGCCCGAGCAGATGCCGAACAGCGCTGATTTCGCTATTGACGTTGGGCACTGCTTCCCAAACGACGATGCTGCCGATGAATTCTGGATGGACTGCCGGGCCAAGTGGATCGAGCATGTTCGGCTACGTCGGGAGGCCCTGAAGCTCGGCCAGCAACCGCAGAGCGAGTCCGATGCGTAAACCCTGGCCCCCGCTCCCGCGCGATCCGAGATTTCCCAATCCGCCGAAAAGCCGCGGGCGTGCAAAGAACTCGCACAAGCGCAAAGAGCCGAAGCGCTGATGCCGATACGACCCGAAAACCTGCACCGCTACCCGAAGAACTGGCCGGCGATTCGCGCCCGCATCCTCGCGCGCGCAGGGAACAAGTGCGAACGGTGCGGCGTTGCGAATCACGCGCTGGGCGGCCGCCTATCGAGCGGTCAGTTTCTGCCGGCGATGCCCAAGGGCGAGACGCTGTTGCGTCTGGACTGGCCGAATCCAGGCGAGACGGCGTGGTGCGCGGATGGCACCTATCAGGAGCCGCTGCGCATCATCCGGATCGTTCTGACGGTTGCGCATTTGAACCACAGGCCGGAGGACTGCGAGCCCGAGAACCTGCTCGCGCTCTGTCAGAAATGCCATTTGGCGCTCGACCTCGACCATCACAAAGCGACCGCCTACCGCACGCGCCGAGAAGGTCGCGCCGCCGCGGATCTGTTCGAAGGAAACTCATGACGCACCCGATTCCGCCAGCCGCCCTGTCGCAACATATCGGCGTTTTGGGGAAGAATGGCAGCGGCAAGTCGTATGCCGTGCGCGGTGTTGTCGAGACGTTGCTCGACGAGAAGGCCCGGGTTTGCGTCATCGATCCGACGGGCGTCTGGTACGGCCTGCGGACCCTCGCCGACGGCAAGCGCGCCGGCTATCCGGTGGCAATCTTCGGCGGACCTCACGCCGACTTTCCTCTGCAGCAGCACCACGGCGAGGAGCTCGCCGAGATTCTCGGCGGATCCAACACGCCGGCGATCCTCGACGTGTCGCTGTTGCGAACCGGCGAACGGACGCGGCTGTTCACGGATTTTGCCGAAAGCCTGATGCGCAAGAACCGCGGGCCACTGCATCTGATCATCGACGAGGCGCATCTATTCGCGCCGCAGGGCCGAGTCAACGATCCGCAGTCGGGCGCGATGCTGCACGCCGCAAATAATCTGGTCAGCCTCGGCCGCTCGCGCGGGCTTCGCGTCGTGCTGATCAGTCAGCGCCCGGCGAAGGTGCACAAGGATTCCCTGACGCAGGTCGAGACGCTAATCGCGATGCGGCTGATCGCCCCGCAGGACCGCAAGGCGGTCGAGGAATGGATCAAGGACAACACCGACGCGACGCAGGCGAAAGACATCCTGTCGAGCCTGGCGACGCTGAAGACGGGGCAGGGTTGGGTATGGGCGCCGGAGATGGGAATTCTTGAGCGCGTGTCATTCCCCCGCATTCGGACCCTCGACACCGGACGCACGCCCGACGGGAGCGAGATCGCCGGGAAAGTGCTGGCGCCGATCGACAAGGACGCGATTACGGCGCGACTCAAGGTCGTCGCCCAGGAGGCCGAGGCGAACGATCCGAAGCGGCTTCGCGCGCAGATCGCCGACCTCGAGCGGCAGCTGAAGGTCAGCCCGAAGCAGTTTGCGCAGCGCTCGTTCGAGGACTACGAAGCCGGCAAGGCCGACGGCGAGCGGGCCGGATTCGCCCGGGGAATTGACGCCGGACGCGAGGCGCAGCGCGCGCTCATCTCGACGATTCGGCTCCGATTGGACGATATGCAGCAGGCGCTCGTCGAGATGATCGAGACGCCGATCGCCACGGCGCCGGTGCCCGGTAAGTTGAAATCCGGCACTGCGCCATCGACGATGATTCCGCGCAGGCAGCCAGCAGCACCGTGGGTGCCCGCGAAGGCGCGGGCGAACGGCGAATCGACGGCGGATCTGCCCCGCGGCGAGGCGGCGATTCTGCAGGCCTGCATTGAACATCCGCACGGGGTTGCTCGCGAGACGCTGACGGTGCTCGCGGGGTTCAAGAAATCTTCGCGCGACGCCTACGTACAGCGCCTGCGCGGTCGCGGGTTCGTCGACGTCGTCGGTGATAGAGTTGTCGCGACGGATGCAGGCCGGGCCGCATTGCCTGACGCCGAGCCGCTGCCGCGGGGCGCGGACCTGCAGAGGCATTGGCTGGCACGGCTGCCGGAAGGCGAACGAAAGATCCTTCAGCAGCTGCTCGAGGCGTATCCGGAGGAGGTCGAGCGCGACGCACTGACCGATGCCGTCGGGTACAAGAAATCCTCCCGTGATGCGTATCTGCAGCGGCTGAAGGCCCGGCAGCTGATCGAAACAAATCGCGGCGGGGTGCGCGCGGTCGAGACGCTATTCGCATGACGAGCGGCGCCCCAATGTCCGCGGCAGAGGGCGCGAGCTATCACGCCGCGCTCGCGCGCGTCAGCGTCGCGGCGTCGCTCGAGGAGGCACAGGCCATCGCGCACGAGGCGCTGCACGCCTGGCGGGCCGGTCCGCCGCCGGAGCCGTCCCCGTGACGCCCGCCCTGCGCGATCTGATCAACGTTCTCGCCCGCGCGGCCGTCGCACGGCAGCGGGAGCGGTTGCCGGCCGCGGCCGAACTGGGTAAGACTCGCCCGGTTTCACCCGCTCCCCCTCCGACTTCAGGTTCTGGATCTTGACCGCATCGACTGCCCCACAGCCGAAAACCGCTGCTGACCTCCTCGCGCTGCCCGTGCGCGGAGAGTTCGGACAACGCGAAATCCTGCTCGGCGGCAAGCGAGTGATCATTCCGGTCGCGCCGCAGCCGGCGCTCGCTTTCTACACCGAACCGGACACGGTTTTCTGCGCAACCGACGCGCAGGGCGAGGGATGGATTCTGTCGATGGACGCCGACGGCTTGCACCGCCGCCGCGCATGACGGTCGCCCGCATCTACGCCCGGTTCTCGACCGAGCGGCAGGACATCACATCGATTGCCGATCAGCTGCGCGTCTGCCGTGCGCACGCCGTCGCCCAGGGCTGGCGCATCGCGGCCGAGTACAGCGACGAGGCGATCAGCGGCGCCGCCTTGGGGAACCGCCCAGGCGCACAGGCGGCGCTGCGCGACCTACAGCACGGCGAGGCGCTGCTCGTGAACGACCTCACCCGCTTGGCGCGCTCGCAGGATCTCGGGCCGATGATCGCGCGGCTTCGCTTCCGCGGCGTGCGGGTGATCGGTGCGCAGGACGGTTTCGACTCGACCTCGAGAACAGCCGGGATGCAGGCGGGCCTCTCCGGCATCATGTCCGAGGAATTCCGCCGGCAGATCGCGGACCGCACGCATTCATCCGCCGTCACCCGGGCCCGCACCGGCGGGAAGATCGGCGGCAAGGTGTACGAGGATCCCGCCATCGTTCGCGAGATCTTCGAACGGTTCGACCGTGGCGAAGGCCTGCGGGCGATTGCAGGGGATCTGAACGCCCGCGGCGTCCCCTCGCCCGGTGCCACGTGGAACAGGGAGCAGCGGCGCAGCGACGGCCGCTGGATCGTGTCGGCGCTGCACGCGATGCTGAAGAACGAGCGATACGCGGGCCGCGAGGTCTGGAACCGCTCGCAATGGTTCCGGCATCCGGACACCGGCGTTCGGCATCGGCGGATGCGCCCGCCCGAGGAATGGATCGTGCGGGAGTGTCCCGCGCTGATCGATCGCGACCTGTTCGAGCGCGTGCAGACGCGGATGCGCGCGCGTGGCCGCGCCGGCGGCGGTCCGGGCGGCGGACCGAAGTATCTGCTGTCTGGCCTGCTGACGTGCGCCCTGTGCGGCTCGCGGATGATCGTCAGCGGCGGCAGCCAGCATCGCTACGTCTGCGGCCTGCGCCACGGCGGCGGCGCGGCGGCGTGCGCGAACGGGATCGGTGTCCCGCGTCGCCTGGCCGAGTCGCTGATCCTGCAACCGGTGATCGAGCAGCTGCTCTCGCCCGAGGCCGAAACCGAAGGCGTCAAGGCGCTGGCAGAACATAACGCCGCGCCGGTCGGTGCCCAACCGGAGGAAGTTGCGGTAATCGAGCGATTGGTTCGCGAGGGGATATTGTCGCGCGAAACCGCTGCGCCATCGCTCGCAGAAGCCCGTAGGAAGGCGCTACAGCGGGCCGCGGAGTCGCCACGGTATGTCTTCACCGCCACCGGGCGCGCCGCTTGGCGGGCAGCGGTGCGCGACCTGACAACGATCTTGCAGGGTGAGGACGTTGCAGCCGCGCGGGCGGCGTTGCATGATTTGCTCGGAACGGTCATCTGCCGGCCTGCGCCGACAGGGGACCATCTGATCGCGGAGCTCACGGCGTGCAGTGTGATGCTGCAAACCGGCTCCGGTAGATGGATTGGTAGCGGGGGCCTGATCGCAATCCATCTACTGAAACCGCCACCCGATGACGGGCCCCGGAAGGTTCTGCGGTGGAAACGTCGTTCGACCGTCTGAAGTCTCTCGCCGAGCTCGCGCTCTACGTGGTCCCGATCATCGGCATCGCTGCGGCGATGGTGCGTGCCTGGCTGCACGACCGGCGATAGGATCGCGCCCCGATGGCAAAAGCACCGCGCGAAATGATCGTCCCGCCCGGCGGGGAGAAGCCACCTCCGGGACGCACGAAGCCGATCCCGCAGGTTCGAAAGGGAAAGCGGGCCGGCAAGAAACGTAAACGCGCACCGTGAGCCGCTGACGGTTCGCGTCGGGACCTCAGGCTGTCGGTCCTCAATGGGCGGCCGCTGGAGTGCCGGACGGTGCCCGCCGACCCTCCATCCCTTGCGCGCAGTCTACCGTCGCGCCGGCCCTTTGCTGGCCGCGAACCATGCCGCGCAATCGGCCAGCCGGGCGTCGCGTTCCCTGATCGCGACCGAGTCGAGCGCCTTGCACTGGAGCTCGAGGCCGGCTTTCTCCGGCGGGCTCGCGGTGTCCCACCACGCGGGCAGCAGGCACGGCGCGGCGACCGCCGGCGGCGTCAGGCACAGCGCCGGCGGCGGGCGCTCGACAGTCGCGCTACCGGACAGCACCTTGCACCCTGATAGGCCGCAGATCGCCCCCAGGATGACGAGCACCGCGCGAGTCACGGGGTTCCCCCGGTCGCCGCGGCGTTGTACCGCAGGCGGTAGTCGGGCGAGCGGTCCGTGCACGGCACGGCCGGCTGACCCGGCGCTGCGGGCGGCAACTGCACGACGAGGGATTTCGGGTCCGGCTGCGGGCGCGAGAGTGCGGCTGTCGCGGCGGTGAGGATCGCAGCGCGGTCGTTGAGGCCGGCGCTGTACCGGTCGTCGGCGTTCTGCTTCTCGCGGTTCGCCTTGTCGATGGCTTCCTGCGCTTCGGCCCGAGCGTTGTCCTCGCCGAGGTCGTAGGCCTTCCAGCCGACGCCGCCGAGCAGCAGGACGCCTGCGATCAGATATACGGCGATCACGAGGTCGCCTCCGGCGCGGGGGCGTCGATGCGAGTCGTCGTCGTGACCTGCGCTTGCGCCTGTCCCGGCGGCGGCGTCGGGAGGTTCTGCAGCAACTGTCGCAGGTTCATGTAGTACTGATCCCAATTGCGGGCGCTCGCGTTGTAGATCGAGAAGATCGGCGCCGAGAAGCCGGTGACTGCTCCGATCACGAGCGTGCAGAACGCGGTGACTTCGGTCGACCGCGCTGCAGGCTCCAGATCGAAATAGAACTGCATAATCCGGCCGACGAAGTAGACGACCCATAGGCCATACCCGACGAGCATGAAGCGCGGAAAGATGCGCAGCGCGTCGATCGCTTCGGCCCATCGCATTTCCCTCGGCGGCGTGGCCAGTGCCGACCAGTCCGGGAACCCGGCATTCTTGCGTGTCATGCGGCGGCCTCCTGCGCAGCTTCAGCCCGACGGATCTCGAGCGTGTGTTCTTCGTTCCCCAGGATGGAGCGCACGCGCGCGAGCGCATCCTGAGACTTGTAGATCCAGGGTTTGTCGAGCTCGCGGCCGTGACGCAGGCCGACGAGAATGCAGGCCTCGGTATCCGCCAGGCTGTTGCCGGCGTGGATCAGGACGGCGAAGTGCGCGACTTCACCCGGCGGAATGTCCGCCTGTTGGTGATAGACGCGCAGCTGCGGATTGACGAGCGCCCAAGTGTCTTTCCAGTGCGCGCCATCGTGCCGGACGAGTCGATAGGTGCCCTCCGGAACGCACGACTGCACGCGCTGTCCGCTGAACTGGTACGCCTCCGGGCGCCACGGCTCCTCGAGCGTTGCGATTCGTTCCACCCCGAGCGTAAGCCAGCCCAGTGTCGCATCGGCCTGATGCGATAGGCGGTCGAGCGTGACGTTCATCGGAAGGAACTCCCTGGCGCGGTCTGATGCGAGGGCTCGCCGCTATGCGGGGCGACGAGTTGATGATTATTGTTGAGCGCCGCAACGACGGCGGATGCGGCCTCGACGGCGAGAGAGCGCGATTGCTGTGAGGCGATTGCGACATTCAACTGGTCGACGTTCTTCTCAACGACGCCGAACTTCGTTTTAAGTTCGGTGGATTGCAGTTCCATTCGGTGCATAGAGTCGCGCACGTCGTGCCGCGTCTTCGATGCGCGTCCCTCGTTCTCTTTGATGCTGCGCTTGATGTCGACGAGGATCCACGCGCCGAGCGTGGTGAGCAGTGTCCAGACCGAGCCGAATATGGCGATCGCCCAGATGGCAGGAATTGAGCCGGGATCACCCATCGTTTTCCTCCTCTTTGAATCGACGACGCATCGCGATTCGCACCATCAGATAGATCGAGACGACGAGCATCACTGCGGACATTCCGAGCAGCACCTTCGTTCCGTCGTTCATGACTTGAATCATCCAATCCGTTACAGAAAGAAGAACAGTTGATGCGCTGCGCCGGTGTCTTCTTTCGACAGCACCTCAAGCGCCAATTGCGTGAGTTGCAGTTTGAGCGCATTCGCACTCAACACCTCGACCGCGACCTGCGTCGTCTGCATCTTCAGCGCGTTCGCGGACAGCACCTCGACCGCTTCCTGCGTAATGATCGCATTCGGCGAGACGTGCGAGAGGACCTCGGCCGCTTCCTGCGTCTCGCGTGCATTGGTCGCAATCGCGGTCGACGGGATCGCAAGCGTCGTTGCGACCCAGACCTGCGAGGTATTCGTGAAGGTCGCCGGGTTGTCGCTCGTCGCGTTCGCGGTCTTCTCGGCGAGCGAGAGAAATATGCTCGAGGAGGACGTCGTCGTAAGTGAGCTATAGCCGGCCGGCGCGCCGCTCGCGACCGCACTCGCGCCGGCAAGCACCGCGAGAAATAGCGTGTCCTGCGCGGCGCCGGATTGCGTGACGTTCGGCGGATCGCCATTCGTCGACGTGGCGGTCGCAACCGCCGCAGCGGTGAGCGAGGAGCCGTGTCCGGTGATCAGGTACGCCTCGGCGCACAGGCGCACGCTCGTCGTCGTGATCAACTGCAGCGCGTCGGACCCTTCCGCGACTTTCCAGAACACCGCCAGGCGCGGGCCCGAGCCGTTGGCGCCCGTCAGGTCGACGTGCCACTTCTTTCCCGAGATCGCCGTATCGACAAGGATCGCGCCCGGGTTTCCAGCGGCCGCGACGACGACGATCAGTTGCCCGGCGGACGGGCTGCCGAGACTGATCGCGCGCGTGCTAAGGGCGCCCGCATCCGTGGTCGCCGTGCGCGTGGCAACTGCCGGAAACGCCATGTTAGGCGACCAGCTTCACGCCGAATTCTGCTGCGTTAAGGTTCGTCTTTGTCCAGGCTGCCGCCGTGTTCGGATCGTTCTCGATGATCTCCATGAGGTCAGAATAGGAGACGGCCGAGAGCGCCTGCGTCGCGCCGTCGGTGTCCGTCCCGCCAGAACGCACGACACTGCAGACCGAGCGCGTGCCGGCGTCGTCCTTCTTCGCGATCATGTTGACCTGCACCCCATAGATCGCCGATGGCGTGTGCGTGATGTCCGCGTAAGCGTAAGTATCTTTGTGATTGACCGTGGAATCCTGCACGTAGTCGGTGTCGCCGTTCTGCGAGGCCTCGTCGACGCACTGATAGTTCGAACCGGTTGAAGGCGTGAACTGCGTCGTGTTGCCCGCCCCGCTCGGCAGCACGGTGTCGATCCGAACGTCGCCGAGGAAATCGTTATTCGGCGCAGATCCGCTCGTGTCGAGATAGTAGAAATCGTCGATGCGCACCGTTGTCGAGTTGATTCCCTGCGAGGACTGGTTCGCGGCGCGGGCATTGAAGTAAATGCCGTTCGTCGTGTTGTTCGCGGTGCTGCGCGTGTTTTGCCCTGTCGCGGCGAGCCAGCCGGTCGAGGTGCCGTTGACGCGAAACTCGTAGGTGCCAGTCGTGTTGTTGATCAACACCTTGGCTTCGCAGTAGTACCAAGTTCCCGCCGACATCGAATTCGAGCTCGTGGCGACGAGCGTCGTTCCGCGGTAGAAACTCACGGTGCCGTCGGCATTGAAGCGGAAACCGCACTGATCCGCGCCCGCGTCGCCGAAATACACGAGGTACCCCTGCGACGGCGTGCCCGTGTACTTCAAGGCAAAACCGACGACGGCCGTCGCCACGGCTGCGATCGTCTTCTGCACGTACTTGCTGGAGCCTGCGTCCAGCGCGAGAGCACCGGACCCTCGGCGGCCACCGGTCGCGTCAATCGCGATGCTCACGCCGATCGAATTCCACTTCAGCGTTAGATCCGCCGTGGCGTAGTGATCGAAACCGTCAATGAACTTGAGCGCCATTAGAGTGTCCTCGAGGCTTTGATCGTGAAACCGACGTCGGCAAGCGTTGCGTCCTGCGAAGTCGGCGCGATGATCGTCAGGCGGTCGCCGGCGACAAGCGTCGCGCCTGCGGCCGACGTGAGCGCCGGATGCGTGCTACCGGATCCGAAGGCAATCGTTCCGAACGAAACACCGTTCTTGTACAGGGTGAACGTCGCGGTGCTCGTGGCGAGCGTGCCGCTGTAACCGTCGGTGCCTGGAAGGCCGGCAGCAATCGCCATCGGGAACGGAACGATGATGTGATAGGCCGCCGCCGCGCCGGGCTTGCCCGGAATCGATATCGGGATGCCCATCTGCCGCAGCGTCTGCGCGTGCACCTCGGCGTCGTAGCCGCGCTGGTCCGCGTCATCCGCGCGCTCGTAGAGCTCGTCGAGCGCATCCCCCACCGTCTCGACGCCGGACTCGGGCCCCGGGCTTGCGGCCGAGAGGTAGTCGGTTGCATAGGCATCCGCGCCGCTCGGCAGCGTGAGCAGTTCCCAAACCGGCGGGCTGTCATTCGACAGGCGGTAATACGCGTCGACGTCCTCGATCCAGGCAATCCAGCCGGGGAGCGGCGTCAGGAAGTACCAGCCCGAGGCGTAATAGGCGACCTCTCCCTCGTGCAGCACCCATTCGGGAATAGCCGTTCCGGTGGGCACGATCCACGCATCGCCATCGACCGAGACGAACGGCGAATCGGTCGGGTCGGACAGCGACTTGACCGTCAGTTGGCCGAGCACCTCAAGTGCGCGGATCGCTTCATTGAAGATCAGATGCGGCTGCGACTGCGCGGCGATCATCTCGTCAAGGCCTGCGCGGGGTGTGGTCATAGCGTGATCTCTCCGGGTGTCCCGCGGCCGACGACGGCCGAGAGCTGATAGACGCGAATCGGGATGGCATCGCCCGGCGAGTAGCCGTCCGAGGCGATCTGCGCGGCGGTATAGGTGACGTGTTGCACGGTGCTTGTGAGCGTGCGCAGGACCGGCTGCGGACTGCCGGCCTCAAGGATGTCGACTTCATACGCTTCAGTTTCTTCCGAGAGCGGGATGTCTGCGCCGTCGCGCAGTTCCTGCCCGAGACGACCGCGGCGAATCCACGTAATCAGAAGATCCCCGTTGTCCTGCCAGGCGCCAGCGATGTGCACGGGCGAGAACGTCTCTAGCGCCAAGCCTGCGCCGGCGAATTCGAGATCCTCGGCTGCCGCGACGCTCGTTCCGATCGATACCGCCCGATAGATGCGCGTCGCGCCGATCTCCGAGGTCTGCAGCGGTAGGCGGGCGATGCCGCCGGCGGACAGCAGGACGACCTGATCGCCCGCTTCGCTCGTCCCCATCACGTGCTCGGTGCCGCGACGGCCGCGCAGCAGCGCGGAGAGGCGATAGATGTTCGCGCCGATGAGCTCGGCCTGCGCGAACTGCAGGATCTCCCACCGGCCCGGCGCCCCGACCGCGACCGCATTCGCGCCGGCGAGGACCGCACCGGTGCTGCGACTCTCGAACGCCCCGGCGAGCATCTGCACGGTCAGGACATTGACGCCATCCCATATGGTCGAGGGGCCGGCCTGCGCCGCGTCGACCAGTTCCCCGATCACCGCTTCGGTCATGATCGAGCCGACCTGCGCGAAGGTTGCGCCGTCGTCGACGGAACGGTGAATGACGACGCCGGTCCACGTGCGCGCCGGATTCTCGCGATACGCCGCAGCGTAGATTCCCGCGTCGTCGTCCTCGTCCCGCAGCGCCGGCAGGTCTAGCAGCACCAGCACCGACGGGCCGCGCAGGATGATTTGCGGCGGCGGCAGTTGCGGGTCGGCCGCGATGGCCGTCGACACCGATGCGAGCGCGTCATCGCGGCGCAGCTGCAGTTTACGAATCAGGCCTGCCGTGTCGTCGAACGCCTCTATTCGGCAGCGGTAGAGACGACCATCGACCGGCAGATCGACGCAGTCGGCCGCATCAAGGCGACTGAACGAGGCGTCGATCGCGGTTGCGTGTTCGTAGCGGCCCGCCCAGGAGTCGACCCAAAGGGTTTCAGCCGCGCGCTTGGCGAGCGTCCCGGAGATCGCGATCGGAACATCGATCACCGGTTCGTTCACGCTCTGGCCGGAGTTGCGCGAAGGCGAGGACTGCTGGCCGGGCTCGTAGTCGCGCGCCGGTGAGATGTACCGCAGCCAGATTCGGCGCGGCAGGTCGACATCCTGCGCCTTCTTCGTCGTGACGAGCGGCGGCGCGCTCTCCCCGTCCATGTGCGCGCCCAAGTCCGTCTCGACGAGCGTTGCGACGATCGCCTTCCCGCGAGTCGGGAACTTCAGGATTCCCATCGATTCGACCGAATCGAAGAACCCGACTTGTCGCAGCGGCTCGATCGCGCCGCGGCCCGGCATCGGTCGGGTTACTGCGTAGCCGAGCACGAGCTTATCCTCGAGATCCACGACGTCGATGTCGTCGGTTGGGTCGACCCCGACGCGCGTCGCGACGTCGCGAATGATGTCGGCGATCGACACCGGCTGCGGGTCGGCCGTGGTCGTCGAGTACTCAGTGCGCAGCCCGACATTGTTGAACCACAGGTCATAGAGCGCCGGCGTCGATGCCGTGGCGACAACCTGGCTACTCTTCAGCGCGAGCGTATCGCCATCCAGGCGCAGCAACCGGACGACGTTCGTCGCCGAAACGAGCGTGATCCACAGGTCATCATCGGCGAAGACGAACCCGTAAACAGCCGTGAATTGCGACACGCCGAGTTCGGTCGCGGCGATCTGCGCGACCTCCGTGACATCGCTGATTCGAAACTTCCGCACGCCGCGGTCGTCCAGACTGCCGGAATGCGCGCCGGAGACGTCGACGAGGTAGAAATAGCCGCCTTGCCAGTCGATCACGATCTCTTGACTGTCCGCCTGCGCGAGTGCTGCGCCGGCCAGATAGGTGACGGTCGTGATCACCGGCGAGACGCCGCTCAGATCGATCAGCCGCGGGCCGACCGACGGATGACTGATCAGGATCTGTTTCGTTGCGCCGTTGGCCCCCCACGGTCCGAAGAGGCTCGGCAGACCGTTCGTGACGGCGCCGGAATCCACCCGAGTCAGCGTGTAGGTGCCGTCGGTCGCATCAATCGTTGCCGCCTGCGCGAACCCGCCGGCGGTGACCAGGCGATAGATTTTGCCGTCGACGATCTGCTCGTTCGATGCGTGGTTCTTCGCGTAATTGACCGGGTCGAGGTCGCTTGCGCTTTGCGTGTGCCAGATGACGGCCGCGGTGTCCGGGTCGACCTTGACGATGTGCGTTATCAGGTCGTCGTCGAGGAAGTCGATCACGAGCGCGTCGTCATCCTGATCACGCACGAGCGCGCCCATGATGTACGTCGATGACGCCGGCGCGAGCGCCGCGAGGGTGAGTGTGCCGACGGTCGTGCGCGTGACGACCGGCGGATCGATGTCCGGATCGTCCGGTTCGGTGACGTCGAACCGATCGATCCGGATCGTGTTGACCGCGGGCCCATAGAGCGCGGCGTAGCCGATCGCAAGTTTCGAATTGACCGCTTGCACCGGGCCGCTGCAGACGCGCGCGCTCGGGTAGGTGACGTCGATATAGGAATAGATGCGCGTCGGACCGGTCATCTCCGTCGGGACGGGGTACGTGGTGAAGACTTCAAGTCGCCCGCTTTGCCCGGCCCCGAACAGATAGCCGTTCGCCGACTCGATCACGTCCGCGCCGGTGCCGATCTCAAAGCGGAAATTCGGATGCCGGCGGCCCTGATCGTCGCGCAGTTGCCGCCGCGGATAGACGATATACGCAAGGCCGAGATAGGCCGGCGTCGCATCGACGCCCTTCACCGCTTCGATGGTCGGGTCCGGATCTTGATCCTCAGTCCCGAGGTGCAGCGTAAAGGTCTGCGCGTACTCGGCCGAGGTTGCCAGGCGCGCGGCGAATTGATCCTCCGTCTCGTAGGACTGGCGCGGGCGCACGTCGTACTTGAGCTCGCCATTTTCCCAGATGCGCAGCAGGCCCGCGATCGGTCCCTCGCCCAAGCCGAGCGCAATCGACTGGTAATACTGATACGTGGTGTTCGACTGTTCCGGCCCGCCCTTTCCGCCGAGCGTCTCGCTCGTGCTGGCTTCCTCGACGCAATCGATCCATATGACCGTTCCCGGGACCGCAATCGTCCCGTAAGGGATGACGATCGGATCACCGACCTGCGCGGTCGTCGTGCGCAGATCCTCGAGGCGCGGACCGAAGACATGCGGGAGTTGCGTCGGGAACAGGAGCGAACCTGCCAGCAATCCCGCCTGGAACCCGTAGGCCGCGCCGAGCGGACTTCCGCCAGTGATGACAAAGCCGATCGTCGCGCCGGCGATTGCTGAAAGACCCTGGCCAGCGTTACTCATAGGTAACGCCCGGCAGCCGCCACAGACTCACGGTGTTGCGGATCCACTCCCCGACGTAGCCGTGCTCAATCACGCCGCGACGGCCCTGATAGGCGTGGATCATCGTCGGGCCAGTGCAGAGGGCGACGTGCTGTTCGAGTTTGACCTGCGGCCAGCGAATGACGATGAGCACGCCGGCCGAAGCCCTATCGGCCGGCGTGCAGTAACGTTCGATTTCGCGCAGGAGTTCGCCGTTCGGTCGACGACCATAGGTGCGCACGTCTCGAAAGTGCACCGGCAGGGCGTCACATTCGGCGAGGTTTGCGATCTGCAGGCCGATGCAGTCGACGCCGTGCCGCGACCGGCCCTGATGCACGAACGGGACGCCGAGCCAGGTGCGGGCGTTGCGCACGAGTTGCGCGGCGGTGATCACGCCTCGAGTTCCAAATAGCGGGTCGGAACGGTCGTCTTCATCGTCGTCCCCTGCGCGACGTAGGCGGCCTGCAGCTGCGCCTTCGACGAGTTGACCCAAGGATTGCCCGGCGAGCGGCCGAAGATCGCGTAGTTCGCCGCCCAGTCGGTCGGGGATTTCGCAAGCCGAATGAGCTCGGAGGCGGTGATCGAAAACCCGCCGTTGATGTGCCCGACCGATTCGTTGTAGACGAGGACCGGCAGTTTCGGTCGGTAGTCAATGCCGCCGCGGATGCCGCGCAGGACGTCATCCATCATCGTGTATTCGGTCATCGAATCGGTTCCGGCGCCAAGGCCCACCGCTTCGGTGAGGCACGTCTGCGCCAGGGCGATCATGTTCGCCTGCGTTCCCCAGTTCGCGCGGCTGTGCACGAGCTTGCGCGGGAACGCCGCCCGCGCCTGGGAAAGGAACGCGCGGTACTGCGAGATATAGGCGTTGTCCCAGGCTTCCTGGCCGGCGGCTTCCTGCGTCGGATAACGCATGTTGTAGGACGTCTCGACGAACGAGACGCCGAGGCAGTTCGGGTGATCCTTGACCTTGATCCCGGACCCCGGCACGAGGCTATTCGCGAAGGCGTTGATCATGTCCGCATACGCCTGCCGCACGGCCGGGCGGTTGAAGCAGGAGATCGTGCCGCCGAACTCGACGCCGAACAGAATGTCGAGCGCCCCGCCGTAGACATTCGCGCCGCTGCGGTCGTTCAGATACGGCGGATACCAGCCCTCCGAGAACGCCTGCGCGGCGGTCTGAAACGGCACCGCCTCCCATCGCATATAGAACAGGATCTGACGGCTCGGGCTGGACGCCGCGGCATCGGCGAGCAGTTGATGCTGTGCACGGAAGTCGTACTGCCCGCGGGCGAGCTCGTTCGTGCCCCAGGCGACTTGTGCGCAGTAGATCTCGACGTAACTCGGCCGGCTCTTGAAGTCGACCCAATCGACCCACGCCCCGAGCGTGCCCGGGCTGACGTTCGCATAGCCGCGATACGCAGGCCCGAACGCGCGCGCCGTCTCGTCGCTCTCAAAGCCGAGGGCGAAGTGTCGCGGGAACTCGCCCGGCGCGGCCGGCGGCCCTTCGGGCACGTCCTCGCCCGGCTCCACAACCGGCGGCGGCAGCGTGTCCGGGTAGGTCGGTGGCGGTGTGTCCTCGGGCGGCGCGCTGTCCGGATCCTGCGACTCGTCGACGGCCTCAATCGGCGCATCGCAGGCAAGGTTCGCCGCGTTGCCCGCCATGATCGACAGCGCGCCCGGGATGAAGACGCCGAAGCCACGGAACCGCCGCGCGTTGCGGTAGACGTCCCGACACGTCGGCAGCGTGCGATTGCAACCGGGCGAGAGCGTTGCGGCATCCCCGATCACCGCATCGGCCGGCAGTTCGTCGTAGAGTTCGACGTGCACCGCCCCGCCGCTTTGCGAATACAGCTTCACCTCGCGGGTAAAGCCGTCGTTGTCTCCGGAGGTGAACTCAAGCAAACCGCCCGGAATGGAAAAGGCGCCCGCGAGTCCTTCGGCGTAGGTGAACGACACGTTCTTGCGGTCCGTGACCGATGCGACGGTCAACGAGAGGGCAATCGCCGCGACATCGAACCCGCAGCGCGTGTCGCCGAAGCGCACGACGTTGCAACTCTCCCCGTAGGTCGAGCCGATCTGCTGCGCGAACATTTGCGCAAGGCCGCGGATCTCGGTCGTGTATTTGCCGTCGCTGTCGCGGGAGATCTCGCCCAGATACCCGGAGCGCTTGACGTCCTGGCCGGCGTTCGGCGCCCGCCAGTTGCAATCGAAAACGATGACGCGCGCCCGGTCGAGCACGCCGGACTCGATCTCTTCGACCGTGATGTCGAACCGCGCCTCATCCTCGAACGCGCCGTCGACGTCCATATTGTCGACCGAGAGATCCGCCGAGGAGCGGATCTGCGAGCCGTTGATATTCGCCTGTGCGCGGTAGATGCCGGCAAGGCTCACCGCAAGGCCGACGGTGTCGGTCACGATCTCGATATCGCAATCATGGGTCGTCCCGCGCACGATCTCGCCGGTCGACTTCTCCACGAGCCAGCACGTTGCAAGGCTGTGCACCTTGCCCGCGTAGTGCGCGGCGAGGCCCGCGGGAAGCGTCTTCATTCGTCGCGATCCTCAGATATCGCCAGAGTTACGTTCGAGATCGCGCGCTCAGTCAGTTCGATGTCGAGGTCACAGTCGAATCGGCAGTAGACGTCGAATTCCCCGCCCCAGGTCGCGGGCGTGCCGACGAACGACACTCCAGGCGTGAGCACGCCGGTGGCCTCGTCGAGCGTCCAACGCGACGCGGCCTGCTCGACGCCGAGGTGATTCGCGATGCGGATCGTCGAGCCCACAGGGCGGGTGATCAGCCGGTCGCGCGTATAGGCGCCACTGCCGTAGCGCTTGAGGAGTTGATAGCCGACCGGGGAATCGTCGTTCGCCTCGAGCGGCGCGTCGGTCGGGGTGACGCTCGCGTGCGTGCGACAGGACTTGTAATCGCGGTAATCCTTGTACCGGAAGTTCAATTCGCGGCCGCCCATCGCGTGATAGAAATCGAGCACCGCCTGAATCACCTCTTCCTCGCGGTTGCCCAAGGGCTCGGAGGTATAGCGGTGCAGCGCGTAACGCCAGCGCGCATTTCGCCGTTCGCGGCCGCCTTCGCGCGGGATGACGCGCACGTCATAGCGTGGCCCGCCGGTCATGCCGAACGTTGGGCACTCGGGAAAGACGGCGATCGGGTCTGCAGTGATCATCCGTTGCGCCTCTGGCCGCGCGCGGCGCCGCGCGCCGCATCGTTGCCGACCTGCAATGCGGTCTGCCGCGTGTAGCCTTGATCCGGCGGCAGGTTGAAGGTCATCGATATGGGACCGCCGCCGCCCGCGTGCGCGCCCGCCGGGACAAAGGTCCCCGGGCGGTCCGGCACGAAAAGTTCCGGCTGTGCGCCGGTGCCGATGTAGTACGGC
>Ga0207676_10001478_pt1 | contig 17436 bp, 9 predicted proteins | sample KBSSwiS72_FD_184307 | JGI IMG/M metagenome (GOLD analysis project Ga0207676, IMG submission 184307) | Switchgrass rhizosphere microbial communities from Kellogg Biological Station, Michigan, USA - KBS Switchgrass S7-2 (SPAdes) (version 2) | ecosystem: Host-associated > Plants > Roots >...
GCCGCCGACTGCGTGTCCGCAACCTGGTAAACCTGTCCGTCAGCCGCTTGCACGGTGGCTTCGAAATCACCGTATGGCCAGAACCGTTGCACAAACGGAATCGCCAGCAGTCCCAAACCGATGACCAACGCGGCAGCGATGCCCCAGCGCATTACGACTGGCTGCAACGAGTAGCTCGGCTTGCGCGCGGCCGGCTTGATCGTGGCCGTGCGTCGCGAACGCGCTTCGTTCATGGCTTTGCGGCAGGGGATACACTCGTGTGTGTGGTCCACCAGCAACAGCGAACGCGCTTCGGAAAGTTTGCCCGCGAGGTATGCGGGAATCAGTGACTGAAAATCTTTACAACCTTCGATGCGATCGACGGTGGGCAACTGAAATTCAGTTTCGCCCGCCGCAGCGGAGACACGCGCCCAAACACGATCTGCCGCTGCTGAAACTGCTGCCGGATCTACTTTGCTGTTTCGGATCTCGGCGGTAACTTTATCGAGGATTTGATCTTCCTTATTGCTCATGATGTTTCTCCAGATAGTGCCCAATCTCTTTTCTCAGTTTTGTACGAGCGCGATGGAGGACGACGCCGACTACCAATGGCGAAGTATTTAAGAATGCTGCAATTTCTTTGTTGTCAAAACCTTCGTAGTAACGCAAGACGAACATCTCGCCGGCAGTCTTGCCGAGACGCGCGACGGCCTGGCGCACCAGGGTCTGCAATTCGCGATCGGCATGGACTGTTTCCGGGTTCCTGAACGTAGTGGCGAATGAATCGATTTCCATATCGTCGAGCGCTACGGACTTGGAGCGGGTGCGACTACGTAGCAGATCGAGCGACGCATTGATGGCCGCGCGGGACAGATAAGCCTCGGGATTTCGTGACCAGTCGTAATCGTCCTGGCCTTTAACGAGGCGCAGAAAGACAGTCTGGAGCACGTCCTCAGCGTCGGCGGAGCTGCCCGTAATCCGCTGCGCCGTCCGAAAAACTCGGCCGTGGTGTTCCTGGAAAAGAGTTTCCAGCTCGCTGGCGGGTTGATCTGTCACTAATCGCAAGGGTTTAAGTGCTGCCTGCAAGGGTGTTCTCCTTCGTCTACACACTGGTAGACGAAGGGTTTCGGTGGTTATTAACACCCGTGCGGCTGATTTTCTTGCAGTTTAGTGTGGAATCGCCGGTGAGGCGACAGTTATTTTCAGGCTATCCGCTTGAGGGGACGGGCTCTGAGCTTTTGTAACGTTTGATTTTTGGGATCGACGATGAAACCGGCTGTCTCGAGTGCTACCACACCCAAAAGTGGCTCGCTATCGTCCGGACCAAAAATTATGCGAGCGGGAACGACTTCACCCATGAACGTTATTGCGGCATTCCCATGCTCGTATTCGACCAGCTCCCCGCTGGCCAGCTCATAGATCTCTTTGCCCACTGGTCGCATCCCGATTTTCTTGAGTTCGAATGCCGGAGCCATGGTTTCCGTCGTGCCCGTATCGACGAGGAAGTCTGCCTCGTATGTATCCTGAGAGTTTGAATTGAATAGTCTTACGGCAACACGTGTGAGGCCCATATTGATTGGTCCTTCAGGTATTGGTTTGAGTATTGTTCTAAGAGTCATGCGCGAATACTACGTTATTCTCAGTTGCGAGTAAAGCGCTAAGTTCTTTCGAGCTTCGGCAGCTTGTGAACTCTTCGGATAGCGCCGGATTAGTTCACGCCAGGCGGCGCCGTCGTAGTGGAGGCGCCTGGTTAATTTGTCGAAAACAAATCCGACGCGCAGGCGGTTGTAGCGATCGAGCCCACTGTGATTGAGGTAGTAACTGAACTCCGGCGCTTCGGAAGCATTCTCACCTATTCGTCGTGCTGCATCTTTGGACAATTTTCCCGCGGCTTCTTCGGCAGCGTCGCCAAGCAGCAACAAAACTTCCGGACGCAAAGCAGAACGCGGAAAATTATCGAGAAAGATTCGCGCGCGTGACACGCGATCAAAGCCCTCGGACCGCTCAATGAGACGGAAGAGTCGGTGGTCGTCGCCTGCGCGTGAAGGTGAAACAACTGCTTCGCGTTGAATCCAGCCCTGCGTGCGACTCGTGACGTTAACGAGAAAGAAAACAATCCCGTCCGTGGTTGTCTTTGTAGATCTGATAGCAACCAGTCGCCCGCGACTGAGACGACGAACGAGTTTTCCATTGAGTTGAGGCGTAGCGCGGAGCGCGGCGAGACGTTCATCGACGACGACCGCCGGTCGCCCACCGGTAGGTGGCTTACTCTGCGCGTAAATTGTGAACGGAACGAAAAGTAAAAGCAGACAAAGCGTGAGCTTGTGAGGAATCATAATGTTCTCCAATCGTGAGGTTTTCGCTATTAAACGGCCGCAATTCGCTCTCTGAACTGCGCGTGATGAAAGTGGCAGATCGCCACCGCCAACGCGTCCGCCGCATCGTGCGGCGTCGGCACACTCTTCAACGTCAACAACAAACGCACCATCTCCTGCACTTGATGCTTCTCGGCATTTCCATATCCCACCACTGTCTGTTTGATCAGTCGGGGTGAATACTCGTGAACCTCGAGCCCAGCGCGTTCGGCAACCAGCAACGCCACGCCGCGCACCTGTCCCAGCTTCATACTTACTTTCACATTCGTCGCGAGAAAAGCATCTTCAAGCGCACATGCATCCGGGCGATGCTCGGCAATCACTTCTTCCAACCCGTTACACATCCGTAACAGCCGCGCTGAAAACCTCAGGCTCGACGGCGCGCGCACGGAACCAAACGCAACGAGTGAATAACGTCGCCCATTGCCTTCAACCACCCCCCAACCCGTCGTTTGACTTCCAGGATCAATTCCTAAGACGCGCATCGCGCCGCAGTATAACCCATCCTACAAAGCTAAAAGCCTTAACTTCATGTTATTCTGAGATTCCCTGCTGAGTCCCCCGCTTGTTGTGTAAACGTTTACCAAGCCGCGCTACATGAGTCAGATCTTAGAATCGCTGGTTTCACTGGTCCGTAAGCCGACGGACTACCCTGATGAAAAACCATTCCAGGCAGAATTCTTTAGCGTCGAACGTCTCGAACAGTACGCACAAACACTCGCGGTCCAACACAAAACCGTCACCAGAAAAGGCCACGTGCAACTCCTCCCGCGACTCGAAGCCAACGGTCGCATTCTTGAATACGCTTACAAGGCTCTCGTCGAAGCACTGCGCCAGGGCCGCGCCATCTCACCCGCCGCCGAGTGGTTGGTCGACAACTATCACCTCGTCGAAGAACAACTGCGCGAGATTCGCCAGGATCTGCCAAAGAGTTACTACCACGAACTGCCTAAACTCGCTGATGGTGAACTGCAAGGCTTTCCGCGAATTTACGCCGTCGCCGTTGAACTAATCGCTCACACCGATTCGCGTCTCGACACCAACATACTGCAACGGTTCATCGCCTCGTATCAGACCGTTGCGCCTTTGTCGATCGGTGAGTTGTGGGCCGTCGCGATCACTCTGCGCCTCGCGTTGGTGGAAAACCTGCGCCGGCTCGCCCTCACGATCGCGCGCGCCCGCGCGGAACGCGAAGAAGCCGACAAACTCGCCGACAAGCTGCTCGAACTAGCTTCACTGCAGCCGAGCGCTGTGATGTCGTTTCTGAATGAGCGACTCGGAAAACGAGAAGAACCGTCGCAAACCTTCCTGGTCCAACTGGTCCAGCGATTGCGCGAACAGCATCCTTCCGTGATGCCCGTAATGGACTGGATCGAAAAACAACACGCGCGCCAGGGCGCCGGCGTCGAACAGATCATCCACGCCGAACACCAGCGCCAGGCCGCGGCGCAAGTCACGGTCGGCAACATCATCACCAGCATGCGTCTGCTCTCGACGCTCGACTGGAACGACTTCTTTGAGAAAGTCAGTTTGATCGAGCCACTGCTCGGAAAAGATCCGGCGGGTGTTTATTCGCGAATGGAATTTGCCTCGCGCGATCGTTATCGACACGTCGTCGAACGCATCAGCAAACGCACCCGCGAGAGCGAACTCAAGATCGCGCAAGCCGCAGTCGATCTCGCAACCGAAAGCAACGAGGAGTCAAGTCCAAGAAACCATGTCGGCTATTACCTCATCGACTCAGGCTTAACTCTGCTCGAAACAAAGTTCGGATACCGGCCTCGTTTCGGTGAACGTTTGCGCCGCGCGCTGCTGCGACATGCGACAGCCACGTATCTCGGCACACTCGCGTTTCTCACGCTGCTCGTCATTAGCCTGGTCCAATTGGCGCTCGTTGCTCACGGCGTTGGTTGGCCGTTTCTGTTGGCGACCGCTTTACTCGCACTAATACCTGCCAGCGATCTCGCGCTGACAGTGCTCAACTGGGATCTGACGCATTTCTTTCCACCGCGTTTGCTGCCAAGAATGGACACCGCCGGCGGTATTCCTGAAAACGCCGCTACCTTCGTCGTTGTCCCCACGATCTTTTTCGGCGAATCGCAGGTCCACGATCTGGTCGAACATCTCGAGGTCCACTATCTCGCCAATCACGACGACCACGTTTATTTCGCTTTGCTAAGCGATTTTCCAGACGCCGCGACGGAAGAGGCGCCGACCGACTCGAATCTGCTCGCGATTGCGCAAAGCGGAATCGACGCTCTCAATCGCCGTCACGGGAACGATCGCTTTCATCTTTTCCATCGGCGTCGCCAGTGGAACGAGGGCGAAAACAAATGGATGGGCTGGGAACGAAAGCGAGGCAAGCTCGAAGAGTTCAACCACTTACTGCGCGGCGCGAACACCACCAGCTTCGTTGTGCACACTGCCAACGACGCACTGCTGCGCACGATTCGCTACGTCATAACACTCGACTCCGACACGCAACTCCCACGCGACGTCGCGCGCAAACTCGTCGGCGCCGCTATTCACCCACTCAATCGACCAGGCATCGACCCAGCAACGAACCGCGTGACTTACGGTTACGGAATTCTGCAACCACGCGTGAGCATCGCGCTCGCCAGCGCTTCGCGTTCGAAGTTTGTGCAAATTTTTTCGGGCTACACCGGAATCGATCCTTACACGACCGCTGTTTCCGATGTCTATCAGGACTTCTTCGGCGAAGGAAACTTCACGGGCAAAGGTCTCTACGACGTCGATGCTTTTCAACAGACGCTCGACAACCGCGTACCGTCGAATGCGCTACTCAGTCACGATCTCTTCGAATCGCTGTTTGCGCGCGCCGCTTTAACCACAGACATCGAACTACTCGACGACTATCCGGCCTCTTACGAAGCCTACGCCAAACGTGCGCATCGCTGGACACGCGGCGACTGGCAGATCGCGCGTTGGCTTTTTCCTTACGTGCCCGATGGCGAGCGTCGCAGTGTTCACAACTCATTGCCGCTGATCTCACGTTGGAAAATTCTCGACAACCTGCGTCGCAGTCTCGTGGCTCCTTCGTTGTTTCTGTGGCTTGTGGCTGCGTGCGTTCTGTTTCCGGGTTCACCGCCGCTCTGGAGTTTGTTTGTTTTTCTGGTGATTGCTTTTCCGGTTTACCTGCATGTCACGACCGGCCTGTTGATACACCCGCGCGGCATTCCATGGACCAGCCACTTCTGGAGTGTGTGGGGCGACTTCCGCACCAACACCGCACAGATCGCTTTGTCATTTGTTTTTCTGCCACACCAGGCGTGGTTGATGAGCGACGCGATCGTGCGCGCGCTATACCGGCAACTGATCTCGCGCCGGAAATTGCTCGAGTGGGTATCAGCCGCGGAAGCGGAGCGATCTGTCCGCAACGATCCCGGATCGTTTGTGCGATTCATGTTTCCAGCGTTAGTGCTGACGTTGGCCGCACTCGCGCTCACAATCTTTTTCAAACCGGCAGGATTGCCGGTCATTGGACCACTTGCCGTAATCTGGTTGCTCTCGCCAGTGATTGCCTACCTGGTAAGCAAGCCGCGACCCGCCGAACGAAAACAGTTAACGGGCGAAGACAGATCGCTCGCGCGGCTGTTAGCGCGCCGCACGTGGCGTTTCTTTGAAGCGTTCGTTGGCCCTGAAGACAACTGGTTACCGCCTGATAACTTCCAGGAAGATCCGTCTTCCGTTGTTGCGCATCGCACTTCGCCCACCAACATGGGTTTGTTACTTTTGGCGACGTCAGCCGCACGGGATCTCGGTTACGTTGGTGCGCTGGAGTTTGTGGAAAGAGCAGAGTTGACGTTTGCGACCATGAGCAAGTTGGGTCGTCTGCACGGTCATTTTTTCAACTGGTACGACACAAAGACACTCGAATCACTGCTGCCGCAATACATCTCAACTGTTGATAGCGGCAACCTCGCCGGACATCTCATAGCCGTCAAACAAGCATGCGTCGAGTTTCCGGAAAACCGCTTGTTCGATGACGGCGCGATCGAGGGTTTGACAGACACGATCGACGCGGTCGCCACTGAAGCAGCGAACCTCGGTAGTTTCCGGCAGCGCACTGAAGTCGTGACGGTCAGACAGTTGCAGGACGAGATCGCTGCCTGTCGTCAGTTACTGAAAGTCGGGCCGGGCGAAAATCTGTCGCTGTGGATTGTGCTCTTCGATTCGTTGACGCGACGCGTTTCCGAGATCGACGACATCGTCAACGCACTCGCTCACGAACATGGTGAAAATACTTTCAAAGAATTGCGCTGGTGGGTGGGCGCGCTGCAACACCAGGTCAGTTGTTCCATCAGAGACGTGGAAGCGCTGACCAGTTGGGGCCGTCTGCTGCCGCTGGTCGAAACCGAAATCGGCGAGACGGATAAAGACTGGCAACCGATTCTCAAACTCCTGCAAACAGTCCCGTCACTCGCCGAGATACCACAACTCTGCGATCGCGCTCTGGTCCAACTCGCAGCCATGCAGGACCACCTCTCACCCGCGCTGACGCAAACCGCCTCGCGACTAACGAAAGCTCTCGAACAATCCGCGGGTGGTTCCGGCGATACACTTTCGCGACTCAGCCGGCTGGCGCGGCGTTGTGATCAGATCGTGGAAGAGATGGACTTCTCGTTTCTTTTCGACGTCGAACGCAAACTGTTCACGATCGGCTACAACGTCAACGCTTCTCGCGCAGACGAGTCTTACTACGATCTGCTCGCGTCAGAGGCCCGCCTGGCGAGCTTCGTCGGCATCGGCAAAGGCGACGTGCCGCAGCAACATTGGTTCCGCATGGGTCGTGCCCTCACGAAAACCGATGGTGGACGTGCGCTGATCTCGTGGACCGGCACGATGTTCGAATACCTGATGCCGCTCCTCGTGATGAAAAATTACGCGGCTACGCTGCTGGCGGAAACTTATCGCACGGTTGTCGATCGCCAAATCGAATACGGCGACGAGCGTGGTGTGCCGTGGGGAATCTCCGAAGCCGCGTACAACGTTCGCGATCTTCAGTTCAATTATCAATATGGACCATTCGGCGTTCCCGGTCTCGGTTTGAAGCGCGGCTTGATTGAAGATCTCGTGGTCGCACCTTACGCGACGATGTTGGCGCTGAGTGTCAATCCCGCTTCGTCGATCAACAATCTGCGGCGGTTACAAAAAGAAGGCGCGCTTGGTGGTTATGGTTTTTATGAAGCGATCGACTACACCGCCGAGCGCCTCCCCGAAGGTCAGAAGTCTGTCCTGATTCGCGCTTTCATGGCTCACCATCAGGGAATGAGCCTCGTCTCGCTGGCCAATATTCTTCACGAAGATCTTTGCCCAAGACGTTTTCACTCGGATCCCTCGGTGCAGGCGACGGAGTTGCTTTTGCAAGAGCGCATTCCTGTCGGCGTGCCTGCGGCTCATCCACGCGCCGAGGAAGTGCTGACTGGCCGCGTGATGCAATTCCTGCCCGGCATCGTCACGCGCGTTTACGAATCAGCCGACTACAGTACGCCGCGCACGCAGTTGCTGTCGAATGGCGCTTACAACGTGATGATCACGACGGCGGGCTCTGGTTATTCACGCTGTGAAGAGAACGCAGTCACACGCTGGCGTGAAGACGTGACTTGCGATAACTGGGGCGCATTTATCTACCTGCGCGACGTGCGCAGCGGCACGGTCTGGTCCGCCGGACATCAACCGGTACGACGCAAGCCGCAGTCGTACCACGTTGCTTTTTCGGAAGACAAAGCCGACTTCCGCCGGAGTGATTCCGGCATCTCGACGCGCATGGAGGTCGTTGTTTCCGCGGAGGACAACGCCGAAGTGCGTCGCATTTCGTTGACCAACCATTCCACTCGTACGCGCGAGATCGAGTTGACCAGTTATTCCGAAGTTGTGCTCGCGAGCCCCAACGCTGACGCAGCGCATCAGGCGTTCAGCAATCTCTTTATCGAGACGGAATTCTTTGCGGGCGAGAACGCGCTACTTGCGCACCGCCGCCAGCGTTCATCGGAAGACAAACCAATCTGGGGCATTCACGTCGTCGTTGCTGAAGGCGAACTGGTTGGCGGTACGCAGTACGAAACGGATCGCGGTCGTTTCCTCGGTCGTGGACGAACGCCGGCAAATCCGATCGCAGTCATGGAAGATCGTCCGCTTTCAAATACCACGGGTGCGGTGCTGGATCCGGTTTTCAGTCTGCGGCGGCGCGTGAGAATTCAGCCGAACCAAACCGTACGCTGCACGTTCAGCACGGCCGTCGCCCACTCGCGCGAAGAAGCGGTGACGCTCGCCGACAAGTATCACGATCCAAACATCTTCGAACGCGAGTTGCGCCTGGCCTGGACCAAGGCGCAGGTCGAGATGAGTCACCTGAAGATCGACGCGGAAGAAGCACATCTCTTCCAACGTCTCGCGGCGCGGATCGTCTATTCCGATCCTTCGCTGCGCCCGCGACCACACGTACTGGCGCTCAACACGAAAGCGCAATCGAGCTTGTGGGCCTACGGGATCAGTGGCGACCTGCCGATAGTCGTCGTGCGAATCAACAAAGAAGACGACCTGCGAACCGTGCGGAAGCTGGTGCGCGCACATGAGTATCTCCACTACAAAGGTCTCAGGATCGATCTGGTAGTCCTCAACGACACGCGGACCGACTACCGCCAGGCGCTGCACCAGGAGTTGGAAACAACCATTCGCACCAGTGGATTACAAGGACTGCAGGACAAACCTGGTGGCGTTTACCTGCGGCGCTCGGATCAAATGCCGGAACCAGATCGCATTCTGCTGCACTCGGTCGCTCGCGTCGTTATCGTCGCCGAGCGTGGCTCGTTTGAAGATCAGATCGAGCGCCATCGCGTCGAAGAACCTTTGCCCCCTGCGTTTGTGCCGCGCGTTCCTTCCCAAACGTATCCGGAGTTGACTGTTCCACCGCCCGATTTGTCGTTCTTCAACGGGCTCGGTGGTTTTCATCAGGGCGGCCGTGAGTACGTCACGCTGTTGGGCGCGGAACAATGGACCCCAGCGCCGTGGTCCAACGTGATCGGAAACGCCGTCGAGTTCGGATTTCAAATCACCGAGACAGGCGGCGGTTGTACCTGGTCACTCAACAGCCGCGAGAACCGGCTCACACCGTGGTCCAACGATGCAGTCAGCGATCCACCGGGAGAAGTCGTGTACCTGCGTGATGAAGACTCCGGCAGCGTCTGGTCGGCGACGCCTTTGCCGATACGCGAGCGCGAGCCTTATATCATCCGGCACGGTCAGGGCTACAGCGTTTTTGAACACACGAGTCACGGCATTTCACAGGAGCTGCTCGTATTTGCGCCACTCGATGCGCCGGTAAAAATCTCTTTGCTGCGTCTGCGCAATCGCACACCCAGAAAGCGACGGCTTTCAGTAACTCAGTACAACGAACTCGTGCTCGGTGTTTCGCGGTCTTCGTCAGCGCCTTACATCATCACGGAGATCGATCAAAACGCTTCGACGATCTTCGCCACCAATCCCTTTAATAATGAGTTTGCGGAGCGAGTTGCGTTCGCCGCTTCGAGCGAACAGATGTCGAGCGCGACGTGCGATCGCAAGGAGTTTCTCGGCCGCAATAGTTCGGTTGAGACTCCCGCTGCACTGAAGCGCTTGAGTTTGGCCGGCCGTGATGGCGCAGGCCCGGATCCTTGCGCCGCCATCCAGACCGTTATCGAGCTCGCACCGCACGAAGGGTGCGAAGTGATCTTCCTGTTGGGCGAAGCGGAATCGAAAGAAGCGGCGCAATCCGTTGTCGCCAATTATCGGCAGGCGGGAACTGTCAACGGCGCGTTCGAAAAAGTGCTCGCGCATTGGGACAACCTGCTCGGCACAGTCGAAGTGCGAACACCTGACACGGCGCTGGACACGATGCTGAATCGCTGGCTGTTGTACCAAACACTTTCGTGCCGCATCTGGGCGCGCACCGCGTTCTATCAATCCGGCGGCGCGTTTGGTTTTCGCGATCAATTGCAGGACGTGATGGCGCTGGTCTACAGCAGCCCTGAGATCGCACGAAAACAAATCCTGCTCGCCGCAGCGCACCAGTTCAAGGAAGGCGACGTGCAACACTGGTGGCATCCGCCAAGTGGCAGAGGGGTGCGCACCAGGATCTCTGACGATCTCCTGTGGTTGCCGTTTGTAACTTCGTTCTACATCAACGTCACCGGCGATACTTCCGTGTTGGAAGAGACAGTTCCTTTTCTCGAACAAGCACCGCTGCAGCCCGAACAGCAGGAGAGTTACACGCAGCCTCAGGTGTCTGAGGAATCGGCGTCGATCTACGAGCATTGCGCGCGCGCGATCGATCGCAGTCTCGCGGTCGGCAACCACGGTTTGCCCTTGATGGGTAACGGTGACTGGAACGACGGCATGAATCGCGTCGGCTATCAGGGCAAGGGTGAAAGTGTGTGGCTCGGCTGGTTTCTGTACCTGACGATCGCGACTTTCACGTCTCATGTAGACGAGCGTCAGCAGAAGGCGCGCGGCAATCGTTATCGCAAGCACCTCGAAAACCTGCGCAAGGCCCTCGAAGAAAAGGCCTGGGATGGCGACTGGTATCGCCGCGCTTACTTCGACGACGGCTCGCCACTCGGTTCCGCTCGCAACGAAGAATGTCGCATCGACTCGATCGCGCAATCGTGGTCGGTGATTTCCGGCGCTTCGGATCCATATCGCATGGGACGCGCGATGGCAGCGGTTGAAGAGTATTTGATCAGGCGTGGTGACGGGCTGGTGATTCTGTTCACGCCGCCGTTCGATCGAGGCAATCTCGATCCGGGCTACATAAAGGGTTACGTTCCGGGCGTGCGTGAAAACGGTGGTCAATACACACACGCCGCGATCTGGACGCTGATCGCTTTCTCAATGCTTGGCGATGGAGAACGCGCCGGCGAGCTTTGCGCGCTGCTCAATCCGATCAACCACTCGTCTACACGCGCGGGGCTGCACAAGTACAAAGTCGAGCCGTACGTTGCGGTGGGTGACGTTTACGCGGTACCGCCACACAACGGTCGCGGCGGTTGGAAGTGGTACACGGGATCTGCGGGCTGGATGTATCGCGCTGGTCTGGAGTCGATACTCGGATTCAAATTGCAGAAGGATCAACTTCAGATCAATCCATGCGTGCCGCGGTGGTGGCGCGACTTCGAGATCACGTACCGGCGCGGACGTGCGGTCTACCGGATCAAAGTCGAGAATCCGTCGGGTGTAAGTCGCGGCGTGGTGAATGTCGAAGTAGATGGCGCGGCGCAGACCGGACAGTCGATCACGTTAGTCGACGATGAAAAGACGCATAGTGTTCGAATTGTAATGGGTGAGCCGCAGATTAACGCAGACAACGCAGATCAGGCAGAAGAACAGAAGACGGCCTAAGCTGCTGCCATATCGGCTTCACTGATATCGAAGTTCGCCGAAACTTTCTGCACGTCGTCATGATCTTCGAGCGCTTCCATCAGCTTCAACATCTGGCGCGCGTCGGCGCCTTCGAGTCGGATGTAGTTCTGCGGCACCATCTCGACTTCGGCGACCTGTGGTTCGACGCCCGCGCCCTTCACGGCTGACAACACTGAGTCGAACGCGTCCGGTGAAGTGATGATCTCGAAATTGTCTTCGTCGTCACGCAGATCATCGGCGCCGGCCTCGATTGCGAGTTCAAAAAGCTCTTCTTCGGATTTAGCGGCCTTCTCGACGACGATGTAACCCTTCTTTTCAAACATCCAACCCACTGAGCCACTCTCGCCAAGGTTGCCGCCGTTTTTTGAAAAGATATGCCGGATTTCGGCGACGGTGCGGTTACGATTATCAGTCATCGACTGGATCAGCAACGCCACTCCGCCTGGACCATAACCTTCGTAAGTGATCTCTTCGTAGTTGACGCCTTCTTCTTCGCCGGTGCCACGACGGATCGCGCGTTCGATCGTGTCGTTGGGCATATTGCCGCCTTTGGCATCGAGAATCGCCTTGCGCAAACGGGCGTTGGCATCGGGATCGCCGCCGCCGCTGCGCGCCGCGACGGTGATCTCTTTAATAAACTTCGTGAACAGCTTGCCGCGCTTGGCATCGAGCGCGCCTTTCTTGTGCTTGATACTATGCCATTTCGAATGTCCGGACATTTGAGTTTAGATCCTTCTGGAATTGTGGGTTGTCGGGACGGGAATATATCACAACCTGCGGAACATTTAGCCAGCGTGAAGCGAGAAGTCATCTTTGACAGGATCTACAAGATTTTCAGGATGAGCAGGATTCATCCTTCTATATCCTATAAATCCTGAAAATCCTGTCTAAAACCGTTTCTCGCAACCAGGACTATTGAGCATTTATTTGAGTTGCTCGTACTCTTTCTTCGCTTGTACCAACACCGGCAGGTCGGCATCCGCGTCTTTCCATAACGCGAAAAAGTCCTGATACGACTTGCGCGCGCTGGCTGTATCGCCATTCAATACCGCGGCCCGGGCGAGCCCGAGGTGTGCGAGCGGGTGCGCGCAGGAAAGAATGTCTATTCCTGGACTGTCGATGATTTTCTTAAACTCCGCCGCCGCTTCGTTCCCCATCCGCTGTTGAAGATACAGATTACCGCGCGAGTACATCGTGCCCACGCCGAGAATCACACCGCCCTCGTAAACACGCACTGATTCCATCAACTGAATCGCCTGACTTGTGTTTCCACGTCGCTCCTCCGCGCTGGCATTCACGAGCGGCGTAAGGATCGAGTTGATCACCGTGTTCTTCGGGTAAGCGGCACGAGCTTCTTCGAGCAGCTTCTGTGACTGTTCGTCTTTGCACAACGCATAAACCCCTGCCGCATTCCCCAGATTCATTTCGCTACGCACGAGACTCAGCGCCGCCTTCGCGTCCGCTTTGGCTTGATCGCACTTACCGAGCATGGCAAGACTAGCCGCCAGATTCATCAAACCGCTCGCGGCGTTCTCCTGACGATTCTGTTGCTTGTACAAATCAACCGCGCGCTTTTGCAGTTCCTCAGCTTGCTTCAACTTTCCGGAATACAACGCCGCCAAACTCAGAACCGACGTGAACTCCGGCTCTTCAGGCTTGCCCTTGGCCCACGCGGTCTCGCGATCTACCACGGCCTGATCCTTGCGCATGAAAGCGAAAAAGTAGTTGTTGAGATGGGCCACGATCGAATCACTGTTAATCTTCTGAGCTTCTCGTTCCGCCTGCTCTGCTTCGTCAAAACGTCCCAGGCCAATGAAACTCGCTACCAGGTTGTCATGTGCGTTGATGTTGTTCGGACTCAGGCGCACGGCTTCGAGCGCTTCTCGCAATGCGTCTTCGTAACGCCCGATGAGTTTGTAATTCAGCGACAGATTGTTATGCGGAATGAAATCGTTTGGATATAGACGAGACCAGGTTTGGAGCGTCTCGATCGTTTTGTCGATCTCGCCCGTGATGTACATGTAGTACTTCTCGGTGATGTAGAGGCGCTCGCGTTCGCTCACTCGATCGCGCAGATCGTAGGCCCTTTGCGTGTATTCCTTCGCGGCTTCAAACTGTTCCTGGTTGCCGTAGTGAACGCCGATGCGCGCGTAGGCCATCGCGAAGTTGGGATCGAGGTCGACTGCTCGCTTGTAGAACGTCAGCGACTCACGCGGCCTTCCTTTCGCGCGTTCTTCATTCGCCATCGCAAAGGCTTTCAGCGCTTCGAGTGAAGAAGTAGTGGCTTGCTCGATGCTGACGTCGTACTTCTCTACCGAACTTAACGACTCGCCCAGCTTCTTGCGTAGGTTCGACGCCGCGGTGCCCAGCGACGAAAGCACTTTCTCCTTGCTTTCGGCTTCGACGCGCTCGCTCGCTATCACATCGCCGGAGCGCGGATTCATCGCCTCCAGAGTGATCACATAATGAGTACCAATACTCGCGATCGAGCCGCTCAGCATCGCCTTGATTCCCTGTCGCTCACAGATCTCTCGACCGACGTCACGCGTGATGCGATCGTCCGGCGAGCGACCCATGAACCGCAGTGTTTCGCGTACACGATCTTCAGGAAACAGAGTCAGAAAAGGTGTCTGACCGAGATCCACTGCGAGCGCCTGTTTCAACGTGCCGTCGAAGACCGCTTCGCCAGTGCCGTTAACAAAGTCAGTCAGCAACACGGTGTCGCGTTCCGTCAACGTATGCGAGTTGCGTTTGTATAGATAGAATGCCGAGGCACTCGCTACCACGAGTAAAAGCGCGACCACGGCCGCCGCGATCTTGTGGCGCTTGATTCCCTGCGCGAGGTACTCCGCGCTCGAAACGTGACTGATCGTCTTTTCCACGGTCGGCACCGCTTGTTGCGGCGTAGTCGGTGCGACGGGGAAATCACTCAGCTTCGACTTGCTGAAACTGAGCGGAGCGGCGGATCGCTCGAGTTCCGATTCAAATTCCAGCCGCTGCTTCAGTCGTCGCAAATCAGTGATGAGTTCTTTGACGGTCTGGTAACGCTCGTCGCGATCCTTTCTGAGCGCCTTCATCACGATCCACTCGAGTTCCGCAGGCACGTTGGGCGCGAAACGAGCGAGTGGCGGTGGTTCTTTCTGAGTGATGGCGACGATCACATCGGTCGACGTCTCACCTTCAAACGGAGTTCTGCCGGCAACCATTTCATAGATCACAACGCCGAGACTCCAGATATCGCTGCGCGCATCGACCGGCTTGCCACGCGCCTGCTCCGGCGACATGTAATGAGACGTTCCCATTACGACGCCCGCGTCAGTGTGCACCAACACTCGCGTCGAGGCCTCGCCATCGGAGGGACTGCGATCGATAGTCTCAGTGAGTTTTGCCAGACCAAAGTCCAACACCTTCACGTAACCGTTACGACGGACCATGATGTTGTCGGGCTTGATGTCGCGATGCACGATGCCGGCCGTGTGTGCTTCTTCGAGCGCGCCGGCGACCTGGACGGCAATGTCGAGAATCTCGGGCGTATCGAGTTGCGAGGCGGCAATCTTCCGCCGCAGCGTGACGCCGTCGATGAACTCAGTGGCAATGTAATGATGACCATCGTCATCGCCGACTTCGTGAATGGTGAGAATGTTTGGATGGTTCAGGTTTGACGCTGCCGATGCTTCCTGTTCGAAGCGATGCAAGCGATCGCGATTGGTAGTGAACTCCTGGCTGAGGATCTTGATGGCGACCTTGCGTCCGAGCTTCAAGTCTTCGGCAAGATAGACCTCGCCCATTCCCCCGGCGCCGAGTTTTTCGAGAATTCTATAGTGTGAAACTTTCTCTAGATCCATTTAAGCCACACAAAGGCACATAAAGAGCTAAATTAAAAAGTGCGAAAAGAGCCGGTGCTTAAGAGTGTCCCCGCGACTGCCGCCTGAAACAGCATCAGGATCAAGATCGCGACGAGCGGCGAGATATCCAGCCATCCGAGCAGCGGGATCATGCGTCGCAATGGTCCAAGCAGCGGCTCAGTCGCCTTGAATAAAAAACGCATGACACGGTTCCTGTAGCTGGTCTGTCCCCATGAAAAGATGATGCGGATGATGATCAGCAGAATGTAGATCGATAGGAAGCCGTAGAGAATGTAGCCCACTACCATGATCATTGCCCCGCGCTGCACGCCGTTCAATACACCGGCGAGCGTCTCTGCGATCGTGGTCATCAAGCGCGAAACGAAGTAACCCATCAATATCGTGATCAGAATGACGACCAGCGGCGCGAAGTCGGGATTCATACCGCCAAAGTTGCGTAACCCGCCGCGCACGGGGATAACGAAAGTATCAGTGAGCCGCCTGATGGTGCGCGACGTCCAGCCGAATGGATTTAAATCCATCTGATCTGCGATCAACCTCAAAATCATCAGCACTATGACGGCTATGATGATGATTGAGATGGCCCAATTAAAGAACCAGAGTGTACGTTCGATGATGAGCATAGTTTCAAAGTCTCGCGGCGCGTTCGCCAAAGATGGCCGTGCCGATGCGGACCATTGTTGCGCCCTCCTCGATCGCAACTTCGAAGTCGTGAGTCATGCCCATTGAAAGTTGGCCGGTGCGATCTCCAAACGCGCCTTGCCGGGCAAGTTCATCTCTTAACTCACGTAATCGACGAAAGAAAGGCCGGCTTTGTTCCGAGTTATCGAAGAACGGCGGCAAGGTCATTAATCCCGCCAAACTCAAGCGATGCAGTGGTCCAAGGCTCTCGACCAAATGGGTTAGTTCCGATTCATCGACACCCGATTTCGTTTCTTCATGGCCGAGATCGACCTGAATCAGTACTGACAGACTCCCTCGTTGTTCTTCAACGCAGATGCGGTCCAGACGCTGAGCCAGCTCCGCGGAATCGAGAGAATGGATAACGTCAAATAGGTTGACGGCACGTCGCGCTTTATTGGCCTGAAGGTGTCCAACCAGGTGCCAACGCACTCGATCACGCCCGATTTCCGCGATCTTGGCGTCCGCCTCCTGCACGCGGTTTTCGCCAACATCGGCGCCACCAAGCTCGATCAGTCGCTTTATCGAAGCAGCCGGATGGGTCTTGCTGATGGCAATCAATGTGACCTCTTCAGGCTTGCGGCCACACCTCTCAGCCGCCGCTGAAATACGTGCGCGGATGCCCGCAAGTCGTGCTGCCAGTGATTGTTGCGCCGGATCGACGTTCCCCATAGTAGTCGCTTTGCTAGAGAATCATAATAACCCAGACAGCAAAAGGTCACCGAAGCGGCATGCGTGTTGATGCTATCGTAGCCTGAGGAGACGGCAGAAACTAGCCAGTCCCAGCGGCGCAAGGCGCTCGATTTTAATTGCGGCCCCAGTAACCCTCATTACATTGGCCGGTGGTTCTTCGAGGAGGAACTTAGATGAAATTTTCAACTTCAACAAAACTGTTTGGAATCGTAGTAGTTAGTCTGCTGATGACTATCACCGCGTCGTCGGATGCGATGGCTCAGGGACGTGGACATGGTCGGGGGAATACACATTTCGATAAGAAGTGTGAAAAGTTTGTTAACTGTCACGACGCGCGTGACGGTCGTTGGGATGGGCGCGGACCGGATCGCGACCGCTTTGACAACCGGTATAGACGTCATGGTCACAGCCGCGACTTCGACAAT
>Ga0207676_10001479_pt1 | contig 17400 bp, 15 predicted proteins | sample KBSSwiS72_FD_184307 | JGI IMG/M metagenome (GOLD analysis project Ga0207676, IMG submission 184307) | Switchgrass rhizosphere microbial communities from Kellogg Biological Station, Michigan, USA - KBS Switchgrass S7-2 (SPAdes) (version 2) | ecosystem: Host-associated > Plants > Roots >...
CGTCAACCCCACCAACGACAGCGGATTCCCGATCCAGCGACAGCCCAACCCTTCCAACTGGAAGGGGCTGGTCTTCGGGAAGCTCAAGGGTTGCTCGAAGGCGCTCCGGCAGGCGGTCCTTGCCACAGAGTCGCACCCGGGCGGGGCAACCGAGTTCCTATGGACGCTGAATGAGCTCGACGTAACCGACAAGCACCGACTGCTGCTGACCGTCGGCACGTCGTACTCCTCATTCACGATGGACTTCATGGCGGGAGTAAGGGCAGATCCCAACGAGCCGGACTGGGTGAGAAACGCCCCGGCCATGCCGGTCAGCATGGTCCCGACGGACCGCTACCCCATCGAGAAGGATCAGGTCCTCCTCCGCGGACCGGCTGACATGCTGCGTCCGATGGGCAAAGCCGGCTTCGCCTTCGAGCCGGCGTTCGGAGAGCCTGACACCGTCCGGAGTGAGCCTGTTCTGCCCGGGATCCGACAGCTCAATGGTGAGGTGGAGGACTTGCTGTTGAGGCTGATCCCGCTCGCCTGACTCACTCCATGAGCGTCCGGGTGCAAGAGCGGGGCTGGTGGGCATCATCAGGTCAGCCGCGCCGCGCTGTTGACCCGGTCGCCGAAACGGCGCCGTGCCTCGTCCAGTCCGGTCTGACCACGGCCGCCCGGGTGGCCGAGGCGCAAGTCGCTGCGCAGTTGGTCGGCGTCGGCCTCCAACTCCTCACGGGTCGTGCCGACGAGACGGTGGGCGTGCTGGTCCGGGATGCCCTTGGCTGCAGCGACCTGGGTCCGTAGTTCGTCGGTGCTCACGGTGTTCCTCCGTAGCGGCTGTGGGCGGCGGCCTGGTCTTCGGCGTGCTGGCGGTGTGAGCGCACCTCGACCTCGACGCGGGCGGCGGCTTCCTCGTGGCGCCGCTGGGCCTTCAGGCGGCGCTGCGCGTCCTCATCGAGCCGGGGCCGCAGCAACGCGGCGACCACGTCCTGCATCTCCTTGACCGTGAGCACCCGCGGCTGGGCGCCGCTCTCGCACAGCCAGGTCAGGTAGTCGCGATCGACGCTGGGGATGAGTGGCTCGTCGTCGCGGTCGTAGCGCCAGGGCGGCTCGACGTACGGGCTGCCGGTGCGGTAGCCGACGACGAGGGAGCCGTTCGGCTTGCGGCGCTGGATGTCCTGCCAGTTGGGCAGGACCTCGGCCAGATTGGCTACCTCGCCGGCGTAGCGCAGCAGCGACCGTGCGGCCTCCTGCGATCCGAGCTTTCGCCCCTTGAGGCCAGCATCTACGGCTACGAGCACGCCGACGAGATTGCCGAGTTTCGGGGGCGCGTCGGTGTTGAGCCACCGGACGGCACCAATGGCTAGCGTCGCCAAACGCCCGGACGGCCGGTGGCGGGCTCGGTACCGTGACGAGGCTGGGCGGGAGCACGCCCGCCACTTCGGCCGGAAGATCGACGCGCAGCGGTGGCTCGACCAGCAGACCGCGGCGCTGGTTAGCGGGATGCATGTCGCGCCACGGGATGCGCGGATCACGGTCTCGCAGTGGTGTGAGACCTGGCTTGCCGGCTATGGCACGCGCCGCGCGAGCACGGTCCGACAAGCTGAGGTTCACATCGCGAAGATCAAGAACGAGTTCGGGTCGATGCAGCTCGCCGCGATCCGGCCGTCTCAGGTGAAGTCGTGGACAGCGAGCCTAAAGGCGGACGGCGCCGCCGACTCCTACGTCTACGCGCTGCACGCCCGGCTGTCGCAGATCATGAGTGACGCGGTGCACGATGGCGTGCTCGCTCGCAACCCGTGCTCCCGGCGGACCTCGCCGCCGGCCGGAGAGCAACGGCCGTACGTGGCCACGACCGACCAGGTTTGGGCGGTGCACGACACGCTGCCCGAGCGCCTGCGGGCAGCGGTGCTGCTTGGGGCCTTCGTCGGTCTGCGCGACGCCGAGGCATGCGGGCTTCGGGTCGAGCACGTCGACTTCATGCGCGGCGTCGTTCACCCGACCCTGCAGTACCCGGACCTAGAGCTGAAGAGCGACATGAGCAGGATCCCGGTGCCGATCCCGCGCGAGCTGGCGCTGACGCTCTCAGCGCACGTACGGCAGTGGCCCGGGGAGTGGGTCCTGGTCAACGAGTGGGGTCGCCAGCTCTCTCCGTGGCAGCTCCAGCGGGCTGTCCGTGCCGCCCGCGCAGAGGTCGCCGGTCTTCCGGACGGCTTCCGTTTCCACGATCTTCGGCATTTCCTCGCCTCGATGCTGATCGCGTCGGGGGCAGACGTGAAGGTCGTGCGGGCCCGGCTCCGGCACGCCTCGGCGAAGACGACGCTCGACGTCTACGGCCACCTCTGGCCGGACGCAGACGAGTCCACACGGGCCGCCGTGAGTGCTGCTCTCGCGGCCCGTGCGGACTCGTTGCGGACTGACGCTGGCAGTGCCGGATGAATCCCCAGGTCAGCCCAGGGCGGGCCCTAGATGTCGTAGTAGAGCTCGAACTCGTGCGGGTGCGGGCGGAGGCGGATCGGGTCGATCTCGTTGGTGCGCTTGTAGTCGATCCAGGTCTCGACCAGGTCCTGGGTGAACACGCCGCCCTCGAGCAGGAAGCCGTGGTCGGCCTCCAGCGCGATCAGCACCTCGGGCAGCGAGCCCGGCACGGTCGGGATGTCCGCGTGCTCGTCCGGCGGCAGCTCGTACAGGTCCTTGTCGATCGGGGTCGGCGGCTCGGTCTTGGTCCGGATGCCGTCGAGGCCGGCCATCATCATCGCGGAGAAGGCCAGGTAGGGGTTGCAGGACGGGTCGGGCACCCGGAACTCCAGCCGCTTCGCCTTCGGCGAGGTGCCGGTGACCGGGATCCGTACGGCCGCGGACCGGTTGCGCTGCGAGTAGACGAGGTTGACCGGCGCCTCGAAGCCGGGCACCAGCCGGTGGTAGCTGTTCACGGTCGGGTTGGTGAACGCGAGCAGCGCCGGCGCGTGCTTGAGCAGGCCGCCGATATACCAGCGGGCGGTGTCGGACAGCCCGCCGTAGCCGAGCTCGTCGTAGAACAGCGGCGCGCCGTCCTTCCACAGCGACTGGTGGCAGTGCATGCCGGAGCCGTTGTCACCGAACAGCGGCTTAGGCATGAAGGTCGCGGTCTTGCCGGCCTGCCAGGCCACGTTCTTCACCACGTACTTGAAGAGCATGAGCGAGTCGCCGGCGTGCAGCAGCGTGTCGAACTTGTAGTTGATCTCGGCCTGGCCGGCGGTGCCGACCTCGTGGTGGGCGCGCTCGACCTGGATCCCCACGTTGCCGAGCGCGGTGACCATCGAGTCGCGCAGGTCGGCATAGTGGTCCGCAGGCGGCACCGGGAAATAGCCACCCTTGTAGCGGGTCTTGTAGCCGCGGTTGCCGCCGTCCTCGACCCGGCCGGTGTTCCAGGCGCCCTCGATCGAGTCGATGTAGTAGTAGCCGGCGTTCTGCTTGGTCTCGAAGCGGACGTCGTCGAAGACGTAGAACTCGGCCTCGGGTCCGAAGTAGACGGTGTCGCCGATCCCGGACTCCTTGAGGTATGCCTCGGCCTTCGCGGCGATGTTGCGCGGGTCGCGGCTGTAGTTCTCCTTGGTGAACGGGTCGACGATGGAGAAGTTCATCGCGAGCGTCTTCGCCGACCGGAACGGGTCGACGAACGCGGTCGCGGGGTCGGGGATCAGCTGCATGTCCGACTCGTGGATCGCCTGGAAGCCGCGGATCGACGAGCCGTCGAACATCTGGCCGTTCTCGAAGAAGTCCTCGTCCACGGACGCGGCCGGCACCGTGAAGTGCTGCATGACGCCGGGCAGGTCACAGAAGCGGACGTCGACGAACTGCACGCCTTCGTCCCGGATGTAGCTCAAGACCTCGTCTGCAGTGGTGAACATCCATCCTCCGGTGTCGCTGTCGTTGCGCGCGACGGTATGGCCGTCCGGTTGCTCGCGCGTATCCCGGTCGTTTCCACGCGGTTACACGGGGGTCGTGGGTACGCCCGCCGCGGCGGTCGCGGGGTGTGCCTAAGCTCGTCGGGTGACGACCGCCGGGCTGCCGGAGGCCGGGCCGGGTTCGGTCGCCCCGGCCGGACCCCGGCTGGGCGCGTTCCTGGTCGACGTGGTGCTCTCCGGACTGGTCGCGGCCCTGTTCACCGCGCCGGAGCTGCCCCGCAACCGCAGCCTTCTGGTGTTCGCCGTGCTGTACTTCGGGTTCACCGTACTGGTCGGGCAGACGCCGGGGATGCGGTTGCTCAAGCTCCGCGTGGCCAGGGTGGACCGGAAGGTACCGGTGGGCGTGTGGCGGGCCGCGGTCCGCACGCTCGGCGTGATCCTGCTCATCCCGGCGCTGATCCGCGACCGCGAGGGCCGCAGCGTGCACGACCGGCTGACCCAGACGGCGGTCGTGCGTACGTAGCGGGTCAGCGGCGGCGGAGCGTGCGCTCCATGCCGGACATCCGGGCCCTGGTCGGCATCGGGCCCTTGGGCAGCGGCGCCGCCTTCGTCCCGCCGAGTGCCGCCAGCCGCTTCTCCAGCGCGTTGACCTGCGCCTGGGTGAGGTTGCGGGGCAGCTTCACCAGGTGGTTGTTCAGCCTGCGGATCGACACCTCGCCCTCGCCGTCACCGAGGATGACGTCGTAGATCGGGGTGTCGCCGACGACCCGGGCGACCCGCTTCTTCTCCTGCGCGATCAGGCCCCGCACGCGGTGCGGGGCGCCCTCGCCGACGAGGACCACACCCGGCCGGCCGAGCACCCGGTGCACGGCGTCGAGCTGGGCGGTCACCTGCACGCCCTGGGTGACCCGCCAGTCGCCACGCATGTTGCCCAGGACCCAGCCGGCCGCCCCCGGCTGGCCCTCGACCTGGCTGAACGCGGCCCGCTGCGCCCGCCGGCCGAAGACGAACGTGGCCGCGAGCACGCCGAAGACCACCGCGAGCGGGATGGCGATGAACAGCACGATCCCGGCCAGCAGGCTGATCAGGAAGATCACGGCGGCCGCGGCGACGAACGCGAGCCCCATCCACAGCGGCAGCTGCCGGTCTCGCGCGTACGTCATCTTGTACGCCTGGATGAGCTGCCTGATCCGCTCGCCCCTCGGCGCCTTCACCTTCGCGGCCTTGCCGGCACGACCGGCCTTGGGGTCGGCCTTGCCGCGGGGCGTCGTCGCCCGGTCCTTCGCCATGCTGTGAGGATACCGGGATCAGGCGACCGTCTGGCGGGCCGCGACGGCCTGCTGGTAGAGCCGGCCGGCCCGGTAGGACGAGCGCACCAGCGGGCCGGACATGACCCCGGCGAAGCCGATCTGCTCGGCCTCGGCCTTGAGCTCGACGAACTCCTCCGGCTTGACCCAGCGCTCCACCGGGTGGTGCCGCGGCGTCGGCCGCAGGTATTGCGTGATCGTGACCAGGTCGCAGCCGGCGGCGTGCAGGTCGCGCAGCGCCTCGCCGACCTCGGCCCTGGTCTCGCCCAGGCCGAGGATGAGGTTGGACTTGGTCACCAGCCCGTACGCCCTGGCCTGGCGCAGCACGTCGAGGGAGCGCTCGTACCGGAAGGCGGGGCGGATCCGCTTGAAGATCCGCGGCACCGTCTCCAGGTTGTGCGCGAGCACCTCCGGCCGGGAGTCGAAGACCTTGGTGAGCAGCTCGGGTTCGCCGGAGAAGTCGGGGATGAGGTTCTCCACGCCGGTGCCTGGGTTGACCGCGTGGATCTGCCGGACCGTCTCCGCGTACAGCCAGGCGCCCTGGTCGGGCAGGTCGTCGCGGGCGACGCCGGTGATCGTCGCGTACCGCAGGCCCATCGCCTGCACCGACTCGGCCACCCGGCGCGGCTCGTCCCGGTCGAGCTCGGCCGGCTTGCCGGTGTCGATCTGGCAGAAGTCGCAGCGCCGCGTGCACTGCTCGCCGCCGATGAGGAAGGTGGCCTCCCGGTCCTCCCAGCATTCGTAGATGTTGGGGCAGCCGGCCTCCTCGCAGACCGTGTGCAGCCCCTCGCGGCGGACCAGGTTCTTCAGCTCGGTGTATTCCGGGCCCATCTTCGCCCGGGTCTTGATCCAGGACGGCTTCCGCTCGATCGGGGTCTGGGCGTTGCGGACCTCGAGCCGGAGCATCCGGCGTCCCTCGGGCTGAACCGTCGTCACGTGCCCGAGCCTACGCTCGGGCCGGTAGGTAGCCTGCGGCCGTGGACCTGCGCATCTTCATCGAACCCCAGCAGGGGGCCAGCTACGACCAGCAGCTCCGGCTGGCCCGCGCGACCGAGGAAGCCGGCTACGACGCGTTCTTCCGCAGCGACCACTACCTGTCGATGAGCGGGGACGGCCGGCCCGGCCCGACCGACGCCTGGGTGACGCTGGCCGGGCTCGCCCGGGAGACCTCGCGGCTCCGGCTCGGCACGATGGTCACCGCCGCGACGTTCCGGCTGCCCGGGCCGCTGGCGATCTCCGTCGCGCAGGTGGACGCGATGAGCGGCGGCCGGGTGGAGCTCGGGCTCGGCGCGGGCTGGTTCGAGGCCGAGCACGCCGCGTACGGGATCCCGTTCCCGCCGGTCGGGGAGCGCTTCGACCGATTGGAGGAGCAGCTGGCGATCGTCACCGGGCTGTGGTCGGCGGCCGGGCCGTTCTCCTACCAGGGGCGGCATTACCGGCTGGCCGACTCGCCGGCGCTGCCCAAGCCGGTGCAGTCGCCGCTGCCGGTGATCGTGGGCGGGGCCGGGCGGAAGCGGACGCCGGCGCTGGCGGCCCGGTACGCGGCCGAGTTCAACGTGCCGTTCCGTCCCTCGGCCGAGACGGGGGACCTCTACGGCCTGGTCCGGGACGCCTGCGCCGCGGCCGGGCGGAGCGAGCCGATGGTCTTCTCGGCCGCGCAGACGGTCTGCTGCGGCAAGGACGAGTCGGAATACCGGCGCCGGGCCGAGGCGATCTCCCGCGACCCGGACCAGCTGCGCGCCCGCGGGGTGGCCGGGACGGTGGCCGAGGTGGTCGACGCGATCGGCGCGTACCGGGCGGCCGGGGCGACCCGGATGTACCTGCAGACGCTGGACATGGACGATCTCGACCACATCGAGCTGATCGCGGCCGAGGTCGCGCCGCAGCTGTAGCCGGCGGGTCCTACCCGGTCAGGCCGTCCTTGCGGAGGGCGGTCTCGACCGGGTCGATCACCTCGTCGACCGGCACCGGCCGGCCGAGCTCGATCGCCAGCGAGGTCGCCCCGACGCCCTGGATCCCGCACGCGGTGATCAGCTGGTACGCGGACATGTCCGGGTCGCAGTTGAGCGCGAAGCCGTGCATGGTGACGCCGCGGGAGACCCGGATGCCGATCGCGGCGATCTTCCGCTCCGGGCGCTGCCGGTCGGCCGGCAGCCAGGCGCCGGACCGCCCCTCGACCGGCACCGCGGCCACGCCGAAGCCGGCGCACACGTCGATGAGCACCTGCTCCAGCCGCCGCACGTACGCGACCACGTCGACCGGCTCGGCCAGCTTGACGATCGGGTAGCCGACCAGCTGCCCGGGCCCGTGCCAGGTGATCCGGCCGCCGCGGTCGACGTCGACGACCGGCGTGCCGTCGGTCGGCCGCTCCCAGTCCTCGGTGCGCTTGCCGGCCGTGAAGACCGAGGGGTGCTCGAGCAGCAGGACCGTGTCCGGCCGCTGGTCGGCGACACGCTCCGCGTGCAGCGTCCGCTGCCGGGCCAGCGCCTGCTCGTACGGGACCAGACCGGCTCGGATCACGTCCACGCGGCCAGCGTACGCCGGGCCGGGGCCGCGCCCGTCGGTCGCGACCTGCGGGATCGGGCCGGTGCTTCTACGCTGCGCGAGCGAGCCGTCGACCGCCTCGGAGGAACCCGCATGCCGTCCGTCCGTGCCCGCCGCCGCTGGCTCGCGCTGGGGCTGTTCGTCCTGTGGCTGCTCGTCGCCGGCTTCGCCGGCCCGTACTCGGGCAAGCTGGCCGACGTACAGACGAACGACAACGCCGCGTTCCTGCCCAAGACCGCGGAGTCGACCGAGGTCAACGACCTGCAGCGGCGGTTCATCGACCAGGAGACGACGCCGGGGATCATCGTCTGGGAGCGCGAGTCCGGGATCACCGCGGCCGACCGCACCCTGGCGACCCAGCAGCTGGCCGAGGTCAGGGCCGTGCCGAAGGTGGTCTCGGTCACGCCGCTGATCCCGAGCCAGGACGGCAGGGCGCTGCAGGCCGTCGTGCAGCTGGCCGGCACCGACGGCATGGAGCTGACCGACGCCGCGAACGCCGTGCGGGACGAGGTGCAGGGCAGCGACGGGCTGTCCGCATACCTGACCGGGCCGGCCGGGCTGCTGGCCGACCTCATCGCCGCGTTCGAGGGCATCGACTCGACGCTGCTGCTCGTCACCGGCGCGGTCGTGATCGTGATACTGCTGCTGGTGTATCGCAGCCCGGTGCTGTGGATCTTCCCGCTGCTGTCGGTCGGCTTCGGCTACGCGCTGGCCGGCGGGCTCGTCTACCTGCTGGCGAACAAGGACGTGCTCACGCTCAACGGGCAGAGCCAGGGCATCCTCACCGTGCTGGTGTTCGGCGCCGGCACGGACTACGCGTTGCTGATCATCGCCCGGTTCCGGGAGGAGCTGCGCCGGCACGAGGACAAGTACGACGCGATGCGGGCGGCGCTGCGCGGGGCCGGCCCGGCGATCCTCGCCTCCGGCGTCACGGTCATCCTCGGCCTGCTCTGCCTGCTGTTCTCCGACCTCTCGTCGAACAAGAGCCTCGGCCCGGTCGCCGCGCTGGGCATCGCGGCGACGATGGCGGCGATGCTGACGCTGCTGCCGGCTCTGCTCGCGCTGGCCGGCCGGCGGGCGTTCTGGCCGTTCGTCCCGCGGTACGGGTCGGAGGCGACCGAGGCGCAGGGCTTCTGGGGCCGGGTGGCCCGGTTCGTCGGCCGGCACGCCCGCGCGGTCGCGGTGGTGGTGGTGCTGGTGCTGGTCGGGTTGTCGTTGGGGATCGGCCAGCTGCGGGTGAGCGGGATCTCGCAGAGCGAGTCGTTCACCACGACCCAGGAGTCGGTGACCGGCCAGCAGGCGCTGGAGCGGCACTTCCCGGCCGGTGTCGGCAGCCCGGCCGTGATCATCGCCCGGGAAGCGGCCGCGGACCAGGTGCTGTCGGTGGTGAAGCAGACGCCCGGCGTCTCCGACGCGGCGTTCCTGTCCGCCGGCGGGGGCGGCGGTGGCGAGCCGTCCGGGTCCGGCGCGCCGCGGGTCGAGGGTGGGCTGGTCCAGATCGACGCGACGCTGGCCTCGGCCCCGGACTCGCGGGCCGCGGACGACACCGTGCGGCAGCTGCGCTCGGCGGTGCACGCGATCCCGGGCGCGGACGCGAAGGTCGGCGGCTTCAGCGCGATCAACCTCGACGTCTCCGACGCGTCCAAGCGGGACCGGGTGGTGATCATCCCGATCGTGCTCGCGGTGATCCTCGTCGTGCTCGCGGTGCTGCTGCGGGCGCTGGTCGCGCCGCTGCTGCTGATCGTCACCGTGGTGCTGTCGTTCGCGGCGACGCTCGGGGTGTGCGCGCTGGTGTTCAACCACGTCTTCCACTTCGCCGGCGCCGACACGGCGTTCCCGCTGTTCGCGTTCGTGTTCCTGGTCGCGCTCGGGATCGACTACAACATCTTCCTGATGACCCGGGTGCGGGAGGAGACCCTGCACATCGGCACCCGGCCCGGCGTGCTGCGCGGGCTGGCCGTGACCGGCGGCGTGATCACCTCGGCCGGCGTGGTGCTGGCCGCGACGTTCTCCGTGCTCGGCGTGCTGCCGCTGGTGTTCCTGGCCGAGATCGGCTTCGCGGTCGCGTTCGGCGTGCTGCTCGACACGATCGTGGTGCGCTCGCTGCTGGTCCCGGCGCTGGTGTACGAGGTGGGCCGGCCGGTGTGGTGGCCGAGCCGGCTGGCCCGCCGGGACGAGCCCGACCCCGAGGAGATCCCGGCCGAGGTCCGGGTCTAGCCCCCGTCGCCGCCGGTGAGCAGTCGGGGCTCGATGACCTGCTCGATCGCCTTGCCGGTGTGGCCGCGCTCGACCCGGTAGGCCTTGGCGCCGGGCCGGTCGGCGACCGCCTCGACCAGCTCGGTGCCGCGGTAGTGGAGCCCGACGCCGTCGTCGGTGGCGAACCCGGCCGGCAGCACCTCGTCGGCGATCAGCTGCTGGTAGAGCGGTCGGCGCTGCTCCTCGGAGTCGTAGTGCACGCCGTTGGAGTACGGCAGCAGCGCGAGGCCGTTGGTGACCGGGCGCAGCTCGGGACCGAACGAGTCGGTCGTGCCGCCGGCGTGCCAGCACAGCGAGCCGGCTGACACCCCGCCGAGCACGACGCCGGCTTCCCACACCTCGCGGAAGATCTCGTCCCAGCCGTGCAGCCGCCAGATCGCCAGCAGGCCGGCCACGCTGCCGCCGCCGACCCAGACGACGTCCTGGGCGAGCAGGTGCGCGCGCACGTCGGCGACGGACGGCATCGGGAACGCGGCCAGGTTCGAGACCACGACGTCGCGGCCGATGAACGCGTCCTGCGTCGCGTTGGCGAACAGCGGGTTGTCGCCGAGCGCGGTGCCGACGTAGCAGAACTTCGGCCGCTCCGGCGTGCCGGCCAGCTCGAAGGCGAACTCGATGATCGGCCCGACCGCGAGCCAGGTCCGCCGGTCCGGCCGGAAGCCGCCCGAGGTCGCCAGGATGTTCATTCCGCCTCCGTACGGTCCGGCGCTCCGGTTCCGCCTGCACGCTACCGATCGGCTACGGCCCCAGCGCCGGTGGCCCAGCGCAGCGCCTGCTCCACGGTCTCGTGCCGGAACCGGTAGCCGGTCTGCTGCAGCACCCGCGGCAGCACCCGCTGGCCGGCGACGACGCCGACGTCGGCGAACTCGCCGATGGCCAGGCGCAGCGCCACCCGCGGCACCGGCGGGAGCACCACCGGACGGTGCAGCACCCGGCCGAGCGCCTTGGTGAACTCGCGGTTGGTCACCGGCGCCGGACCGGTCAGGTTGACCGGGCCGGCGATCCCGTCCGTGCCGAGCACGTGCCGGATCGCGCCGACCTCGTCGGCGAGCGAGATCCAGGACCACCACTGCCGGCCCGAACCGAGCGGGGCGGCGAGCCCGAGCCGGGCCAGCGGCCGCAGCCGGCCGAGCAGCCCGCCGCTGCCGCAGACGAGTCCGCTGCGCAGGTGGGCGACCCGGACCCCGGCCTCCTCGGCGGCCCGCGTCGCCGCCTCCCAGCGGAGGCAGACGTGCGCGAGGAAGTCGTGCCCGGCCGGGTCGGACTCGTCCACCGGGGCGTCGCCGGTGTCGCCGTACCAGCCGATCGCGGACGCGGACAGCAGCGCCCGCGGTCGGGGGTCCAGGGCGGCGACGGCGGCCATGGCGGCGCTCAGCGTCTCGGTGGCGTCGACCCGGCTGGCCAGCACGGCCCGCTTGCGCGCCGCGGTCCAGCGCCGGTCGCCGATGCCGACTCCGGCGAGGTTGACCACCGCGTCGACGCCGGCGAGCGCGGCCGGGTCGAGCGTGCCGGCGGCCGGGTCCCAGCGCAGCTCGTCCGGGCCGGCCGGGGGTCGGCGGACCAGCCGGAGCACGGTGTGGCCGTCGTCGCGCAGCGTCGGCAGCAGGGCTGAGCCGATCAGCCCGGAGGACCCGGTGACCGCGATCTTCACGGACCCGATCCTGCCCGGACGCGGCGGCGCCCGCGACCGGAGACGGTCGCGGGCGCCGGATGCGCTGCTGTCAGCCCAGCCCGAGCTCGGACTCGAACGCGCCGGCCTCCAGCCGCTCCTTCACGGTGACCAGGAAGCGGGCCGCGTCCGCACCGTCGACCAGCCGGTGGTCGTAGGTCAGGGCCAGGTAGACCACCGACCGGACCGCGATGACCTCGCCGAGGTCCGGGTCGTCGACCACGACCGCCCGCTTCACGACCGCGCCGGTGCCGAGGATGCCGACCTGCGGCTGGTTGATGATCGGCGTGTCGAACAGGGCACCGCGGCTGCCGGTGTTGGTCAGCGTGAACGTGCCGCCGCCGAGCTCGTCCGGGCTGACCTTGTTGATCCGGGTGCGCTCCGCGAGGTCGGCGATCTTGCGGGCCATGCCGCCGAGGTTGAGGTCGCCGGCGTCGTGGATGACCGGCACCAGCAGCCCGCGCTCGGTGTCCACCGCGATGCCGAGGTGCTCGGCGTCGTGGTAGGTGATCGTCCCCGCCTCGGTGTCGATGGACGCGTTGACGTTCGGGTGCTGCTTGAGCGCCTCGACCGTGGCGACCGCGAAGAACGGCAGGAACGACAGCTTCACGCCCTCCCGCCGCTCGAAGTCGGCCTTGGCCTGCTGCCGCAGCCGGGCGATCCGGGTGACGTCCGCCTCGACGACCGTGGTCAGCTGCGCGCTGGTCTGCAGCGACTCGGTCATCCGCTTGGCGATGACGCCGCGCAGCCGGGACATCTTCTCCGTACGCCCGCGCAGCGGGGACGGCTCGACCCGGGATGGCGCCGCGGCCGGCGCCGCGGCCGGCGCCTCGTCCGGCGCGGCCGCCGCGGCGGCACGGCCGTTGCTGGTGGCGGGCTCCGGCTCGGCCTGCGGCTGGGTCGCCTGGCGCGAGCGGGCCGCCTCGAGCACGTCCTGCTTGCGGATCCGGCCGCCGACCCCGGTGCCCCGGATGCCGGCGAGGTCGACGTCGTGCTCGGCGGCGAGCTTGCGTACCAGCGGCGTCACGTACGCGCCGCCGGTCGCCTCGCCGTCCGGGCCCTGGTCGGCCGGCTGCGGCGCGGGCGCCGTCTGGGCCGCGGCCGGCTGCTGCGGAGAGGGCGGGGCGGCCTGCTGCGGCGGCGCCGGCGGCGCGGCCTGCTGCGCGACCGGAGCGGCCTGCTGCGCGACGGGGGCGGGCTGCGGCGGGGCCTGCTGGGGCGGGGCCTGCTGCGCGGCCGGCTGCTGCGGCTCGGGCTCCGGCTCGGGCTGCTGCTGCGGCTCCGGCTCCGGGGCCTGCTGCGGCTCCGGCTGGGCCTGCTGCGGCGCCTCCGGGGCGGCCGAGTCGGGCGCCTGCTCCGGCGCCGGCTGACCCTGGGCGGGCGCGTCCGGTGCCGGCGCGGCACCGGAACCGCCCTCGTCGATCACCGCCAGCTCGACGCCGACCTCGACGGTCTCGTCCTCGCCGACGCGGATCGAGGACAGCGTGCCGGACGCGGGCGCCGGGATCTCGGTGTCGACCTTGTCGGTGGACACCTCGAGCAGCGGCTCGTCGGCCTCGACCCGCTCGCCCTCCTTCTTGAGCCAGCGGGTGACGGTGCCCTCGGTGACGCTCTCGCCGAGACGTGGCATCGTGACGGAGACCGACATTGGTCAACGACTCCTTCGGTGTCGACAGGGGCAGGGCCGGCGGACCGGGTCAGCTGTGGGTGTGCAGTGGCTTGCCGGCCAGCGCGAGGTGGGCCTCGCCCACTGCCTCGGACTGCGTCGGGTGGGCATGGATGAGCTGCGCGACCTCGCTGGGCAGCGCCTCCCAGTTGTAGATCAGCTGGGCCTCGGCCAGCAGCTCCCCGACCCGGCTGCCGACCATGTGCACGCCGACCACGGGGCCGTCCTTCTCCTGGACCAGCTTGACCGCGCCCGCGGTCTTCAGGATCTGGCTCTTGCCGTTGGCGGCGAGGTCGAGGGTGAGCGTCTTGACCTGCTCCGCGCCGTACTTCTCGACGGCCTGGGCCTCGGTGAGCCCGACCGAGGCGACCTCGGGCTCGGAGTAGGTGACCCGGGGGACGCCGGCGTAGTCGATCGGCACCACCGGCAGGCCGGCGAGCCGCTCGGCGACGAGGATGCCCTCGCCGAAGCCGACGTGTGCGAGCTGCGGGGTGGCGATCAGGTCGCCGACCGCCGAGATCGTGGGGACGTTGGTCTGGCAGTAGGCGTCGACCTTGACGAAGCCGCGGTCGACCGCGACACCGACCTCCTCGTAGCCGAGGTCGGCCGAAACGGGGCCGCGGCCGACGGCCACCAGCAGCAGCTCGGCCTCCAGCGTCTCGCCGTCTTCCAGCGACACCCGGACGCCCTGGTCGGTGTGCTCCACGCCGGCGAAGCGCGCGCCGAGCTTGAAGGTGATGCCGCGGCGCCGGAACGCCCGCTCCAGCAGCTTGCAGCTGGACTCGTCCTCCAGCGGGACCAGGTGCGGCAGCGCCTCGACGATCGTCACGTCGGAGCCGAAGGACTTCCAGATGCTGGCGAACTCGACCCCGATGACGCCGCCGCCGAGGACGATCACCGACGCGGGCACGCGGTCGAGCTTGAGCGCGTGGTCGCTGAACAGCACCCGGTCGCCGTCGACCTCCAGGCCCGGCAGCGTCCTGGCCGCCGACCCGGTCGCCAGCACGACGTGCTTGCCCGTGTAGGTCGTGTCGCCGACCTGGACGGCGGCGGGGGAGACGAGCCGCCCCTCACCGGTGACGAACTGGATGCCGCGGCCCTTCACCAACCCCTGCAGGCCCTTGTAGAGCCGGCTGACGACGCCCTCCTGGTATTTGCGGACGCCGGCCGCGTCGACGCCGTGCAGCGAGGCCTGCACGCCGAACTGCTCGCTCTCCCGAGCGAGGTCGGCGACCTCGCCGGCGTGCAGCAGCGCCTTGGTGGGGATGCAGCCGCGATGCAGGCATGTGCCGCCCAGCTCCGCCTTGTCGATCAGAACGACGCTCATGCCGAGCTCTGCCGCACGCAGCGCGCACGCGTATCCACCGCTGCCGCCGCCCAGGATGACGAGGTCGACGTCGGTCTCAGCCACCGGGGTTCTCCTAGCTGTTCTCGCCGGACCGGAGGCGGTCGCCTCCCGATCTCTGCTTGAACCCATCTTGGCACTCGCGCAATCCCCGCCGCGAACCGGTCAGCCGCCGCCGGCGATGTCCTCCAGCGTCGCAAGAATGGCGCGCAGCGGGACTGCGGTCGCACCCTTGGGCGTGTATCCCCACGGCCGGCCGTTGTTGTACGCCGGGCCGGCCACGTCGATGTGTACCCACTCGACGCCCTCGGCAACGAACTCGCGCAGGAACACCCCGGCCACCAGCATCCCGGCGCTGCGGTCACCGGCGACGTTGGCGATGTCGGCCACCTTGGAGTCCAGGTTGGGCCGCAGGTAGCCGGGCAGCGGCATCGGCCACATGTCGTCGCCGACCCGCTCACCGGCGGCGACCACCCTGGCCCGCAGCGCCTCGGTGCCCATCACTCCGGCCGTGCGGTCGCCGAGCGCGACCCGCTGGGCGCCGGTGAGCGTCGAGGTCTCGATGAGGAAGCCGGGGGAGTCCTCGCAGGCGCGCACGATCGCGTCGGCCAGGATCAGCCGGCCCTCGGCGTCGGTGTTGAGCACCTCGACCCGCTTGCCGCCGTACATGGTCAGCACGTCGGCCGGCCGGTACGCCGAGCCGCTGGGCAGGTTCTCCGCCATCGGCACGGTGGCGGTCACCTCGATCGGGAGGTCGAGGCCGGCGACCGCGGTCATCACCGCGACGATCGCGGCGGCGCCGGCCATGTCGGCCTTCATCTGGTCCATGCCGGCGGACGGCTTGATGGAGATGCCGCCGGAGTCGAACGTGATCCCCTTGCCGACCAGGGCGACCCGCGGTCCGGTGCCGGCGTGCCTGATCCGGACCAGCCGGGGCGGGCGCTGCGAGCCGCTGCCGACGCCGAGCACGCCGCCGAAGCCGGCCGCGGCCAGCGCGTCCTCGTCGAGCACCTCGACCTCGAGGCCGGCGGCCAGACAGGCCTCCTCGGCGCGGCGGGCGAACTCCGCCGGCGGCAGGTCGTTCGGCGGGGTGTTGACCAGGTCGCGGGCGAGCGCGGCGGCGGCGGCGACCACTCCGGCCCGGCGGCCGGCCGCGGCCAGCTCCTCGGCCTCGGGGTCGGGCACCAGCACCGTGACCAGTCCGGGCGGGGCGGTCTTGGCGCCGTCGCCGCTGCGGTACGCCCCGAACGCGTACGCGCCGAGCAGCGCGCCCTCGCCCGCCGCGGCGGCGAGCTCGGCGACCGCGCCGTCGCCGCCGGCGAGACCCAACGTGCAGGCGACCCGAGCCTTGCCGCCGAGCGCGCGCACCGCCGCGCCGGCCGCCCGGGCCACCGCCTGCGGCGCGGGCGCCTGACCGTCGTCCGGCGCCGGGCCGAGGCCGGTCGCGACCACCACCGGCACCGGGGACGAGCCGGTGGCGGCAAGCTTGACCACGTCGTCCTCGTTGCCGGTCGCGCCGACGGCGGTGAGGGCCGCCAGCAGCCGCCCGTCCAGCGCGGCGTCGGCCGCGTCCCCGCCGGCCGCGAGCCGCACGCCGTCCGGCGTGGAGAACGTGCCGACGATCAGCGCGTCGGCCTCGAGGCCGTCGAGTTCCGGCAAGGCGAAGGTCAGTTCGGCCACGGTGCTCCGTCCGGTCAGAGGTCGGGGTGCGGCGGGCACCGCCGAGCCGCGGCAGGGCCTGCACCCTGCGCAGATGCTATGCCGTGCGTCCTCGATCGGAGCGGACCGGGGCGGCCCCGCCCGTGCGGCCGGGTGTGCCGCTGGGGACACTGCCGCCATGACGACCGACCTGCTGCGCTCGCCCCTGCACGACCGGCACGTCGCACTCGGCGCGAAGCTGGCCGACTTCGGCGGCTGGGAGATGCCGATCGAGTACGGCGCCTCCGGTGGCGGCGTGATCCGGGAGCACACCGCGGTCCGCACGGCGGTGGGCGTGTTCGACGTCTCGCACCTCGGCAAGGCACGGGTGCGCGGGGCCGGCGCGGCCGGGTTCGTCAACTCGGCGCTGACCAACGACCTCGGCCGGATCGGCCCGGGGCAGGCGCAGTACACGCTGTGCTGCGACGAGGCCTCCGGCGGCGTCGTCGACGACCTCATCGCGTACCTGTTCGCCGACGACCACGTGTTCCTGGTGCCGAACGCGGCGAACACGACCGAGGTGGTGCGCCGGCTGTCGGCGGCGGCGCCCGCCGGGATCACGGTCACCGACGAGCATCGGGACTACGGCGTGCTCGCCGTGCAGGGACCGCGCTCGGCCCAGCTGCTGGCCCGGCTCGGACTCCCGTACGAGCACGACTACATGAGCTACACGGTCTCCGCCTGGAACGGCTACGAGCTCGTGGTCTGCCGGACCGGCTACACCGGCGAGCACGGGTACGAGCTGGTGCCGCCGGCCGGGCAGGCCGGTGCGCTCTGGGACGCGCTGCTGGCGGCGGGAGCCGACCTGGGCGTGCAGCCGTGCGGGCTCGGCGCCCGGGACACGCTCCGGACCGAGATGGGCTACCCGCTGCACGGGCAGGACCTGTCCCTGGAGATCACCCCGGTGCAGGCGCGGTCGGGCTGGGCGGTCGGTTGGAAGAAGCCGGCGTTCTGGGGCCGGGAGGCGTTGCTGGCCGAGCGGGAGCGCGGCGCGACCCGGCTGCTGTGGGGAATCGAGGCGCTCGAGCGTGGCATCCCGCGTCCGC
>Ga0207676_10001483_pt1 | contig 17357 bp, 18 predicted proteins | sample KBSSwiS72_FD_184307 | JGI IMG/M metagenome (GOLD analysis project Ga0207676, IMG submission 184307) | Switchgrass rhizosphere microbial communities from Kellogg Biological Station, Michigan, USA - KBS Switchgrass S7-2 (SPAdes) (version 2) | ecosystem: Host-associated > Plants > Roots >...
CAATCGCGCGAAGGGCGGCGCGGCGATGACGGTGACCGAGCCCCTGGCCACACTGGCGCACCAGGCGGGGGCTGCGCGCGTCGACGTCTATTCCAACCGAAACAGCGAAGGCCTGCGACGGTGGGCCGACGCTGTGGAGGCCCACGACTGCAGGCTGGTGGCGCAGTTGCAGGACGCCGGCCGGGGACGTCACGAGGAGGGACGGGTCAATGCTCCGATCGGCGCATCCGCCCTCCCCGACGACCTGAGCTGGACGGTGCCGCATGCGCTTTCCACGTTCGAGATCGAGAAGCTTGTGGCCGACTTCCTGCGCTCGGCGAAGCTCTTGGCCGAAGCCGGGTTCGCCGGCGTCGAGATTTCCGCCGGCCACGGCCACATCTTCCACCAGTTCATGTCCGCCCATTCCAACCGCCGAGACGATCGCTACGGCGGCGACCTGGCCGGGCGCACCCGCCTGCTGACAGAGCTGATCACGGGCCTGCGTAGTGAATGCGGCAAGGACTTCCTGATCGGCGTGAAGCTGCCCGGCGAGGACGGGGTGGAGGGCGGCGTCGACATGGCGGAGGCGGCACGGATCACCACCCTTGTGCACGCTACCGGCGCCGTCGACTATCTCACCTACTGCTGGGGTTCGCACGCCGAGACCCTGGACTGGCACCTGCCCGACGTGCACGGGCCTCGCGTTCCCTACGTCGAGAAGATCCAGGAGTTGGGGCGGTCCGCGCCGGGGATCCCGCTGGGAGCCTTAGGCCTGATCACCGATCCCAACGAGGGCGAGCGCATCGTCCGCGACGGCCTTGCCGACCTGGTGATGATGGGTCGGCCGCTGGTCACCGACCCGGCCTGGGGCGTCAAGGCCTCGCAAGGCCGCGAAGCGCAGATCCGCTACTGCGTATCGTGCAACACCTGCTGGCAGATGATCAGCACGAACAGCACCCTGCAGTGCGACAACAATCCCCGGGTGGGCCTCGCCGACGAGGCGGACTGGTGGCCCGCCGCCGCCCAATCCGCGACGCGGGTCGTTGTCGTGGGCGCGGGCATCGCGGGCCTGGAGGCCGCCTGGGTGGCGGCAGGCCGCGGCTGCAAGGTGACCGTGATCGGCGCCAGCGACGAGGTGGGCGGCAAGGCGCGCATCCAGGCCCTGCTGCCGGGCGGGGAAAGCCTTTCCAGCATCTACGACTTCCAGAAATTGAGCGCGGACCGCTACGGGGTCGACTTCCGGCTCGGCGCGCCCGCCACCCTTGAGGACATCCTGGCGCTGGACCCGCAGACGGTGATCCTGGCCACCGGGGCCACGCCCTCGTGGCCCGGCTTCCTCCCAGATGACTATCGCGGCGAGGGCGTGTTCCCTGACCTGCGCGAGGCGGTCGCCATGCTCGCCGGGTTCTCGGTCCGCCAGCCCGGGCTGGCTGTGATTTTCGACCAGGACCAGACCGCCTTCACCTATGCGGCGGCCGAATTCCTGCTGGACAAGTTCGAGAAGGTGCTGCTGGTCACGCCGCGCGAACGGCTCGGCAATGTCGAGGCCCTGGTCAACCGCCAAGGCATCTACCGGCGCCTCTACAAGAAGGGGGTCGAGGTGGTCGTCCTGAGCGAACCGCGCGCGACCTCGCGGTTTGAAGATGGTGAGGTGACGTTGGCGAACATCTACACTGGCGAGGAGCGCGTCCTGACCGACGTCTCGTTGTTCACCTACGCCACGCCGCGGACGCCGAACGATGCCCTGTTTGAGCCGCTTCGCGCCGCCGGGGTCGACGTTCACCTGATCGGCGACTGTTTCGCGCCGCGTTTCGCGCTGAACGCCACCCAGGAAGGGCACAAGATAGGCGGCTGCGTATAGACCGACGACGTCACAGCTTCGGAGCGAGCCTGACCCCCAGCCGCCGAACGATGTCCTTCTTGTCCAGATCCGGCCCGAAGGCCTCGCCGTCGATAACGTTCTCCTCGCGCAGCGACTCCAGGGTCTCGCTGCGCAAGACCACCACGAGCTGGGTGTTGTCCACCAGCGCGAACGGGAATTCATGCCAGGTGCCGACATGCATCAGCAGGCCCGCCTGCCCGTCGAACAGGAAGGCGCGCGCCTGATCGAGATCAGGCAGCTCGCCCTCGGTGGGCGGCGCCAGGATCGCCAGGAAGGGCTTGCCGCCCAGGGGTATGAACGCCTGGGTATGTTTGAAGTGACGCTCCATCCACTGCACACTCATGGGCCGACGCTGGACGGTGCAGACGGCGAGTTCCGTGCCGTCTTCCGAGACGAAGTCCGGCCGATAGGTGCTGACGGCCTGGTAGAACGCGCCCTCGGGTCTGGGCGCGCTTGGATCGGCGCCGACGAGCTGGCCAAATGGCGCGATGGCCTCCGGCGTAGGGGTTTCGACGTCCAGGTAGCGGGTGCTCACGGTGTTCTCCAATGTTGGCGCGCCGGTCATGATCGATCGAGATAATCACGGAACAGCGCGGCTCGCGCTTCGGTCGTGGCGGGCCTGGGCGCGGTCGATACCTTGTCGCTGAGTGCGGCCGCCAAAGCGGCTCCCTCAAATCGCGGATCACCGTCCTGGGTGGTGACCAGAACCGGCGCAACGAGGGCCGCGAGGTCCTCGCGCGCGTCACACGACAAGCCGGCCTGCAAGGCCTCGCCGTACCGGTCGACCTGGGAGAGTACGTCGAGGAACCGGCGGTGCAGGCGCCGGGCGTCCGGCGCTTCCGCCGTTCTTCGCGCGGCGTCAGGACCGCCATCGTACCAGGGCCACTGGATGTCCTGATCGCGAAGCATCTGCCAGGCCGCTTGGAGGTGTGAGCCGGAAAAATCGAAGGTCAAGGCCGGACAATAGTCCCGCGCCAGCGCCGCGCGCGTGTCGCCGTCGGCGACCAGGACGCCATCCAGCACCACGCGATGGAACAGGCTAGGCGCCTCGGCCAGGAGGCGCAGCGCCAGCGGCGTCGCCGTAAAGGCGGCCACGAGGTCGACGGGTCCCGCGCAGAACTGCGAGATCGCCGGGACCAGGGCCGCGACGTAGGCCTCGCAGCTGGGAGACGGTAGCGGATCGGAAAGGCCGCAACCCGGCAGGTCGGGGGCAATCACCGTGCGCCCTTGGGCAAGGGCCGCCAGAAAGTCGGTCGCCGCGCCCGCACCGCCCGGCGTCTCGTGCAGATAGACGACCGTTCGGCCCGCTCCCGCACTGAACCGCCGGATACGCAACTGGCCGTGTGGCAGGTCGACATAGCCGCTGCCCGTCCCCGCCTGGCGCTCTGCATGCCGCGCAAGGTCTGGACCCGGCCCGTCGACCACGTGAGCCTTGAAGACCGACTCGAGGCGCCGGCGCCACACAGTCTTGTCCGACCCCAGGCGTTCCACCTTGCAACCCCTGGGCAGCGCCGGGAGCCGGTCGAGATGCCCGTAGAGCACGTCATCTTCGCGCGCCATGATCACCGTCGGGACGGCGAGTTCCGCCAGCCTGGGCGCCGCCAGATAGTACATCGCCGCACTGTAGGCTTCGACGTAATGGGGGCCGGCGCTGAAGTAATCGAGGAAAGCTTGGTGGCTCTGCGCCGGGTCGGGCTCCTGCGAGCCGATGCGATGGGCGGGTTCGCGGCTGAACCAGGGGAACCACCGCCCGCTGTCGCGCAGCCTGGTCCATTCCCGGGCGATGTGGGCCCCATCCTCCTCCAGCACGAAGGGGCGCATATAGGCGGCGATATAGCCTGGGTCGGGGCCCCCGGGAGGGATTGAAAGGCCATCCATGATCGCGACGCTCACCCGGTCGGGAAAGCGCACCGCGAACTCCAGCAGGATCTTCGAGCTGGTGTGGAAGCCGTAGAATCCGGCCCGCTCGATACCCAAGGCGTCGAGGGTCCCGGCAAGGGCGGCGGCGAAATCTCCGATCTCGAACGGGCCTTCGCCCACAAGCGGGCTGGAGTTGCCGTTGCCGGGCGTGTCGGGCGCGAGCACCGTGAAGTTGGCGCACAGCGCTTCGATCAGAGGGATGTGCAGCGCCGAAGATCTCGGCGAGTCGTGCAGCAGCACGACTGCCGGTCCTGTCCCGGCCGTTCGGAAGTGTACGTCGCGACCGGCGACCGACACGAAACCCTTTCGGATCGCCCCTCCCATCAGGCCCGCTTCACAGCGCCGGCGATGAAGTACCGGCCTGCGTTGGTGCGTGAACGCCTTGGGTCGATGGCGTCGCGCTGCACGGCAAGGCTGGGCGCAAAGGTGCGGAATGTGTCGGACGCGGCGAAGCCGGCCGCCTCGAACATCTTCTCGAGCGGCAGGGCGTAGTACCCCTCCATGTAAGGCTCGTTGTTGAACCGGACATCCCAGTCCCGCAGCGAGGCCGCGTAGGCGTCAAGCTCGTCGAACTGCGGGGCGTCGGAATGGAACATCACGCCGCCTGGACGCAGCAGGCGGTGGCATTCGGCAAAAATGCGCGGCGTCGCCTCCGCCGAGGTCTCGTGCATGAGGATGCGGGAGTAGACGACGTCGAAGGACGCGTCGGGGAAGCGCGTCCTTTCGGCGTTCTGCTGGTGAAAATGCACATCCACGCCCATGGAGGCGGCGCGTGCGAATGCGTAGCGCAGGCCGGGCGCGGCCACGTCGATGCCGTGGACTTCCGCCTCCGGAAGAGCGCTCTTGAAGCCGACCACAGTGTGACCGACCGCGCAGCCCATCTCCAGGACGCGCTCCGGCTTCAGGTCGGGGAATTGCGCCTTCATCCAGGCCGCGAGGCTGCGGCCGGCGTCGTCGTTGAGCCAGCCTTGCGCGCCCATCCGCCCAAGCGTCATGCCGCGGTCGTAGATCGCGCCCGCCGTCAGGTCGTCAGGCCGGCTCTCGGCATAGTAGCCGCCGACCTGCAGGTGGACGTCGCCTTCCAGATAGGCCGGCAATGGCATGTCGGGGTCGAGGGTCAGGGAGCCGGGGCCATTGCTGGCCGCCCGCGCCCGTTCCGTCAGCTCGTCGAGCTGCTCGACGATGACGGCGCGGCAGGCTTCGCTCGCCTCGCGCTGCGCCTGGGTGCGCACGCTGTGCCAGAAGCGGTTGGCGTCCACACCCAGCATGGCTGCAGCGATCTCGTGGCGATCGGGCGCACGACCGTTTGCTGCGACCAGCGCGGGCCCGACGCGTTCCTCATAGACCTTACGCAGCGGCGGGCGGGCCTCGGACTCCAGGTACATGGTCACCTGGTCCCAGAACGTCTGTCGCGCCAGGGCCTCGACGCCTGCCGGGGCGAGCATTCCATGCACTGCCTGCATACCGGTGCGGTCCATGTGGCGTTCCTGTGTGTGACGGCCCGTCAGGCGTCGGTTTGGTTGAATTCCACGAGGTCGAACTGTTGGGGATCGTCGCCGCCGAGGGTGGCGCGGACGAAGACGTAGTGCCGGTCGGCCGTCACCCACATGTGGTAAGGCGGGTAGCCGTGACTGGTGCCGACGAAGCTGAAGTGGTGACAGTCGAAGCGTCCGGCCGGAACGTCGAGGCTCTCGCGCCCGTGGTATTCCAGACTGCTGTTGGTGGTCATGAACATCGGGCCCGTCGCGCCGCGATGGTTCGTCGAGGTCATCAGGTTGTTGTAGAACCGCTGCACGCCGACGCCCTTTGACAGGTCGTAGCCCGCCGCCAGCCAGCCGTCGGACTGCAGGGAGTGGGTGCCGAACCCGCGGATGCCGCGGCGGATCGGGAAGCTCTGCCGGACCCGGCCCTCGCCCACGGTGTCGGCCTCGCATTCGGCCAGCGTGTCGCTGAACCTGTACCAGGCCGAGCCGCGGTAGCGGCCGTCCACCACAATGCGGGCGTAGGCGTCGTGCGGATGGAATTCGTCGTCCACCGACTGCACGATGTCACGCAGCACCGGCGGGCTCTGCCGCAGCCAGCACCGCGCGCGCAGCGTGCGCAGACCGTCTGAGTGCAAGACGATCTCCCAGTCTTCCTCGCCGACGTGGTCGGCGATGGCTGTCGCCCCTTGACAGAACGACAGGATCTTGCCGGTGAGGATCGTCTCGGCCATCGCTAGCGCTGCAGCTCGACGAGCTCGTACCAGGTCTGCATGTAGCCCCCGACGCCGCCCTGCACGAAGATTGCGTCCTCGTCCGCGGTAACCCAGACGTCGTAGGTGGGATGGGCCCCGTCCTTCGATACAAAGCCTGCGTCTTCATCCGAGAAGCGGAACTTGCGGCACTTGAACTCGCCGGCGGTCACGGTGACGGTTTCCTCGCCCAGGTATTCCAGGGAGATATGGCCCTCAGCGAGCAGCGGCGGCGTAGCGCCGCGATGGTCGCCCGACGGGAGGAAGCAGCGGAGCTTGCGCTTGTGCGGCCCCTTGGAGACGTCCATCACCCGGGTGCTATAGGCGTCAGCCTGGATCGGGTGGGTGCCGAAGATGTCGTAGCCGCCCTCGATGTTCGTCCGCTGGGAGACGCGGCCGATGGACGGCCCGTAGCTCTCGCATTCGATGAAGCCGTCGCCCATGACGAACAGGCCCGCGCCCATGAACTCGTCGCCGACCGTCAGGCGGACGAAGCAGTCCGTCGCGCGGTCGTTCGCATCCAGCGAATGGACGATGTCGCGCATGACGGTGGGGTTCGGCTCGTCGATCTCGCAGTGGGCGCGCAAGGTCAGCTTGCCGTCCGAATGCCGGGTGTAGACGAAGGTTTCGCGGCCCCGCTCCTGGTCCAGGATTTCCGGCTTCTTGGAGGTGTACCGGATGCGGCCGGTGATGGTTCTGTGCTGCTGCTGTGCCATCAGAAAAAGTTCTTCCGTTTTTCGTATTCGGTGAGCTCGTAATAGGTCTGCATGTAGCCGGTGACGTGCGCCTTCAGCATCACGTAGTCGCCGTCAGCGGTGACCCATACGTGATAGGGCGGATGCACCTCCCGCCCCTGGTAGGCGTCGTCGGTGCTGCGGCCGATCTGGAAGTGCAGGGCGTCGAATTCGCCCGCGACCACCTTCACCTTCTCCGGTCCCACGAACCGCAGATAGAAGCCCTCGTCGTTGGGGCGGTGGAGGAGCGTCGGACCGTCGGCGCCGCGATGGTGGAACGAGCACGCCACCAGCCCCTGGATCAGCTGTTCGCCCGGGCCCTTCGAGAGATCGTAGGCCTGTGTCAGGAAGGCGTCCGACTGGATCGGGTGCGTGATGAACAGGCGCGCCTGCTCCTTTGTCTCGATGCGGCTCGAGATGCGGCCTTCCTGCTCGGTGTAGCCTTCGCACTCCACGTACTTGGGCGTGAAGCGGTACCAGCTCGAGCCGATAAACTTCTCGTCGACGGTCAGTCGGACAAAGCCGTCGGTGGGATGCCAGTTGGCGTCCACGCTCGTGATCGAGTCTCGCAGCACGCGCGGCGAGTTTTCGTCGATGGCGCAGTGCGCCCGCAGGGTCCGACTTTCGTCGATATGTTTCGTGATGACGAAGGTCTCGCCGCCACGGACCTTGTCCATGATCTCCGGCTTCTTGGACGTGTACAGCAGCCGGCCGCGGACCGTCTCGTGTTCCATGGGCATCCCTTCAGTGGCGTTCGCAGCGGCAGGGGCCCATCCGACCCCAGCTCGCAGGGTCAGAAGAAGTTGGTTCGCTTCTCGTATTCGGTGAGCTCGTAGTAGGTCTGCATGTAGCCGGTGACGTGCGCCTTCAGCATCACGTAGTCGCCGTCCGCAGTGACCCAGACATGGTAGGGCGGGTGGATGTCGCGGCCCTGGTAATCGTCGTCCGTGCTGCGGCCGACCTGGAAGTGCAGCGCCTCGAATTCGCCGGCGACGACCTTCACAGTCTCCTTGCCGATAAAGCGGAAATAGCCGCCCTGGCCGTTGACCCGCTTCAGGAGGATGGGGCCGTCAGCCCCCCGGTGGTGGAAGGAGCACATCAGGCCGCCTTCGACGACCTGTTCGCCGGGGCCCTTGGAGAGATCGTAGCTTTGGGTCAGGAAGGCGTCGGCCTGGATCGGGTGTGTCCCGAACAGCCGCGCCGGCTTGTCCAGCTCGAAGCGATGGGAGATCCGGCCTTCCTGTGCGGTGTAGCCCTCGCACTCCGCAAGCGTCGAGGTAAACCGGTACCAGCTCGAGCCGACGAACTTCTCATCGACGGTCAGGCGCACGAAGGCGTCCGTCGGGTTCCAGTTGGCGTCGACACTGTGGACGACGTCGCGCAGCACGCGCGGGGAGTTCTCGTCGATCGAACAGTGGGCCCGCAGGGTCCGGCTGCCGTCCAGGTGTTTGGTGATGATGAAGGTCTCGCCGCCACGGACCTTGTCCATGATCTCCGGCTTCTTGGAGGTGTAGAGCAGGCGGCCGCGAATTGTCTCGTGTTCCATCGCTACATCTCCGGGCAGGGGCGGATGCGAGCCCGCCCGCCTCGGCGGCCGGACCCTTGGCAATCATCATATACATATAACGAATGCGCAATGCGGCCTTGGCGACAAAATCTCTCCGGGGCTAGATTTGTTATGAAAATGGGATGATTGTGGCTTCATCGCTTGGAGATGGTCATGGACGGTTCCGAGGCTTCGACGCAACTCGCTCAGCATTCCGCAACGGAGGCTTACGATGGCCCGCCGGATCAGCGCACGGGCGCGCGGCACGCCATGTATCCCGACCTGAGCCACGATGAGATCGAGCGGTTCAATTTCCTGACGCAGATGAACCGGCATCTGGCGACGCGCGTCGCGCCGATGGTCGAAACCACCTGGAATGCACGCATCGAGCCGCGCTTCGAGGCCGAGCACGGCCGCAAGCCCAAGGACCGCACCGAAGCCCGCAAGGCGCTCCTGGCCGATCCGGTGTTCCAAACCTGGTCAGCGCTCAGGCGCATGACGATGGAGCAGCGCCAGGAAGCCGGCCGCTGGGCGGCGATCCGGCAATCGGAGTCCCTGGCCGCAAAGGCCGCGAGCCTCCCATCCAGGGAGCGCCTGAGCCTGGATCCCACCGTCGCCGTGCCGCGCTACGTCGCGGCGGTCGATCACCATTGCATGCCGGGCAGCTACCACACGGAATTGTTCCCAGGCGACGTGTCGGGTCCCGCGAGCTACGACAGCGGCATCCACGTCACGGTCGGCGGCCGCGGCGGCCCCTACAATGACGGCATCGGCCGTACGATGGCCGAGTGGATCCAAGAGACCTATCCGGACTTCAAGCCGCGCCGCATCCTCGACCTCGGGACGACCACCGGACACAATCTGCTGCCGATGGCGCGGGCCTTCCCGGAAGCTGACGTGGTTGGCGTGGACATCGGCATACCCGTCCTGCGCTACGCGGCCGCCCGGGCCGAGGCCCTGGGCGTCAAGAACGTGCGCTTCATACAGGCCGACGCCACGGATCTCTCACAGTTCGAAGACGGCCGGTTCGACCTCGTGATGACGACGATGTTCCTGCACGAACTGTCGCTGACTTCCATGGACGCCATCTTCCGAGAAGCTCGGCGCGTGCTGGCGCCTGGCGGGCTCATGCTGAACATGGAGCAGCCGGCCTATGCGGGCATGCCGCCATTCGAGCAGGCGATCCGCGACTGGGACGCCCACTACAACAACGAGCCCTTCTGGACGACCCTGCACAGCCTGAACCTCGATGACCACTTCGTCGACGCCGGCTTCGAGCGGGGAAATTTGGTGAAAAAGGTCTTCACCACCCCCGCCGGCCCGGGAGGCCAGGAGAAGATCTCAATGGTCTTCGTTGGCGCGGCCAGGTAGCGCCGAGATGAGCATCGCATCGGCCCTCCTGCACGCGTCGGACAAGCCCGCCGGCAAGCGACCCTATTTCCTCGACCCCGAGGTCGAGCGCGTCATGGCGGTCACCATGGCCGTCGCCCAGGAACTTGCGGTGGCCCGCCAGCGCATAGACACCCTGGAGCGGCTTCTGGAGGCCAAGGGCCTGGTGCCGCGCGCCGAGGTGGAGTCCTTCACTCCGTCGGCGGCGGAATATGCCGAGCGCGCCCTGTGGTCACAGGAATACATCAACCGCATCCTGCGCATCGTGCAGCAGGAAGGTCAGGCCGCCGAGGCGGCGGCGAAGGGCGACCTCCCGATCCCCGACGTGACCCGCGAAATCTCCTAGGGACTGACCGCGGTCAGCGGCTCGACCACGGTGCGCACGAACTGCTCGCGCGCCGCCTGCAGTGTCGCGTCTTCCTCCGCCGAGAACCTGAACGACGCCAGCTCCTCCTCCAGCGCGAGCCCCCGACGCGCCGCAAGGGCTTCGACCGCGGCCAGCCGCTCCGTCAGCACCCACACCTCGCCGGCCAGCCGCAGCACGGCCGTGGTCAGGCGGTCGATGGCCGGATCGGGGAAGAATGTCGGCGGCTCGGAACCGGCGGATTGGGCCGCGGCGGCGCTGGCCTGCGAACTCATGCGCAACTCTCCGTACCTCAGGATGGCGGCACTATACACTTCCTTTTGATATAGATATAAGACATACTTGACGGGTTCGGGAGGCACGCTGCGCCTCAGTCGATCTTCTGACTTTTTCATCCGGCGGCACGGGCGACCTTGTGCGCCACGGGCCGCCTTCTTGGAAAGGACACTGCGTGACCTATCTCGTCGTTCTGTTCAATTTGAAAGCCGGCGCGTCGCCCGACGCCTATGAAGCCTGGGCGCGCAGCACGGACATCCCGACCGTCCGCGGCCTGAAATCCAATGCCGGGTTCGAGGTCTTCAAGACGCTGTCCGTGAGGGGCTCCGACAAGGCCCCGCCCTACCAGTATGTGGAGCTGATCTCCATCGCCGACATGGACCAGTTCGGGGCCGACGTTTCGACCGACCTCATGAAGAAGGTGGCCGGCGAATTCCGCGAATTCGCCGACAGCCCGATGTTCATCGTGTCGGAAAAGGTCGAGCCCTGACCATGGCGGCCTATCCGGAACTCGCGGGGAAGGTGGCCGTGGTCACCGGCGCCGGGCGCCTTCACGGCCTGGGCGCGGCTATGGCCCGCCGCCTGGCCGCCGAGGGTTGCCGGCTGGTCATCCACGATCTCGGCCAGGTCGCCGGCGAGACCGCGCCCGAGCATGGTGTGGGCCAGATGGCCGAACTTGAGCAGGTCGCCCAGCAGATCCGCGAGGCTGGCGGCGAATGCGTAACCTTTGCCGGCGACATGCTGGTGGAGGATGACGTCGCCAGGCTGATCGCGCTCGCGGTGACGACATACGGCCGACTGGACATCCTCATCAACAACGCCGGCATCGGCTACCTGGTCGGACCGATCGTGGAGATGACCCAGGAGAAGTGGGACGCCGTGCTCGGCGTGAACCTGCGCGGTTGCTTCTTCGGCATGAAGTACGCCGCCCGGCAGATGATCGCCCAGGGCGGCGGGGGGCGGATCGTCTCCATCGCCTCGCAGGCGGGCAAGTCGGGCGTCAGCCTCATGAGCGCCTACACCTCGTCCAAGCATGGCCTCATCGGCCTGACCCGTTCTGCGGCCCTGGAACTCGGCAAGGACGGCATCACGGTCAACGCCATCTGCCCCAACCACGTGCCCACGGACCTCGGCAACTGGCAGCGCGAGAACATCTCGAGGATGCGCGGCGTCTCCATGGATGACTATTGGGAACGGTTCCGCGCCCGTGTTCCACTTGGCCGGCCCGGCGCCGTCGAGGACACCGCCAACGCCTGCGCATTCCTTTGCTCGGACCAGGCCCAATACATCACCGGCGAGGCGATGAACGTCTCGGGCGGCGAGGAATATCACTAGCCCGATACAGCGCGGCCCTGCCCTGGACGCGAACCCCCCGTGAAGCCGATCCAGCACATGCCTGCGTCACCCCGCACCCTCTATGACAAGTTGTGGTCGTCCCACGTGGTGCGGGACGAGGGCGACGGGGTCTGCGTGATCTACGTCGACCGCCACCTGCTGCATGAGGTCAGCACGCCTCAGGCTTTCGAGGGTTTGCGAGCGAAGGGGCTGCGCGTGCGCCGGCCGGAAACGCATTTGGCCGTGGTCGATCACTCGGTCCCGACGCGCAACCGCGGCGGCCCCATCGCCGATCCGCAGGCCGCCGCCCAAATCGCCCTGCTGGAGGCCAACTGCGTCGAGTTTGGCATCCCCTACATCCCGCTGGACGACGTCCGCCAAGGCATCGTCCATGTAATCGGACCCGAGCTGGGCTTCACAGAGCCGGGGATCACGCTCGTGTGCGGCGACAGCCACACGGCGACCCACGGAGCCTTCGGCGCCCTCGCCTTCGGGATCGGCGCAAGCGAATGCGAAAGCGTGATGGCGACAAATGTGCTGCGCCAGACACGTGCGAAGACCCTCCGCGTCCACGTCACCGGGGCCTTCGCGCCGGGCGTCGCAGCGAAGGACCTGATCCTGGCCATCGTTGGACAACTCGGCGGCGCCGGCGCCGCTGGCTACGCCATCGAGTACGCCGGGCCCACCGTCGAGGCCCTGTCCATGGCCGAGCGGATGACCATCTGCAACATGACCATCGAAGCGGGGTCGCGCACCGGCCTGGTCGCGCCCGACGAGACGACCTTCGCCTGGCTGAAAGACCGTCCGTGGGCGCCGAAGGGGGCGGACTGGGACCGCGCACTCGCCTCCTGGCGGACCCTCCCCTCCGATCCGGGCGCCGTCTTCGACAGGTCCCTCGAGATTGACGCCGCGGCGCTGGCCCCGATGGTCACCTGGGGCTCAAGCCCGGACCAGGTCGCAGCGATCAGCGAGCGCGTACCCGACCCGCTCGCCCAGCCATCGCCCGCCGCCCGCGATAGGGCCGCCAAAGCCATAGCCTACATGGGCCTGACGCCGGGCGGGGCGCTGGAAGACATCGCGATCGACAAGGTGTTCATCGGTTCCTGCACCAACAGCCGGATCGAGGACCTGCGGACCGCAGCCCGGATCGCCGAGGGCCGCAAGGTCGCCTTGGGGGTGACCGCCATTGTCGTTCCCGGCTCAGGCCAGGTGAAGCGCCAGGCGGAGGCAGAGGGCCTGGACCGCATCTTCACCGACGCAGGCTTCGAATGGCGCGAGCCCGGCTGCTCGCTCTGCGTGGCCATGAACGATGATCGACTCCAGCCAGGGGAGCGCTGCGCTTCCACCTCGAACCGCAACTTCGAGGGACGCCAGGGCCCCGGCGCCCGCACCCACTTGATGAGCCCTGCGATGGCCGCCGCCGCTGCAATCACCGGTCACCTCACCGATGTCCGCAAACTGGCGAGCTGACCATGGATGCGCTGCTCACTCTGACGTCGCGGGTTGCCGTGATTCCCGGCGCTGACATCGATACTGACATCATATTCCCTGCGCGCTTCCTGCTGATCACCGCCAAGAAGGGGCTTGGGCGCTACGCCTTCCACGACAAGCGGTTCGTCGGCGGCCAGGAGGTCCCCGGCTTCCCTCTCGCGCCGGGCTTGGCGGACCCGGCTCAGATCCTGATCACGGGGCCGAACTTCGGCTGCGGATCCAGCCGTGAGCAGGCCGTATGGGCGCTGCACGATTTGGGCGTCCGCGTGATCCTCGCGGCAAGCTTCGGGGAAATCTTCCGCTCCAACTGCTTCAAGAGCGGCGTCCTGCCGATCACCCTGCCCCAGGCCGAACTGGACCGCCTTCTGACCGCGGGGCCGCTCACCGTTGACCTCGTCAACCGCCGCGTTGAGGCGCCGGGCATGTCGGCTCTGTCGTTCGAGATCGAGGACTGGCGGCGCGAGGCTCTGATGAACGGCTGGGATGACGTCCTCATCCTGCTCAACACCCAAGCGGACGCGATCGCGTCCTTTGAAGAAGGCCGGCGCCGCCAGGCGCCTTGGCTCTTCGCCACAGCCATCTGAGAGGCGCCCCATGGCCAATCCGATCATCCGCCAGAAACTCGACGCCAAGGAGTTCTTCATCGCGCCGGGGTTGCAGGACATGATCGCCGCGGCGATATGCAACAAGGTCGGGTTCGAGATCGTCTATGGCACCGGCTATTGGATGACGGCATCCAGTCTGGGCCTGCCCGACGCCGGCATCGCCAGCTACACCCAGATGGTCGACCGCATGGCGACCCTGGCGCGGACGAGCAACGGCGCACTGATCGCCGACGCCGACACCGGCTATGGCGGCCTGCTGAACGTGCACCACACCGTTAAGGGCTACGAGGCCGCCGGCGTCACGGCCATCCAGCTTGAAGATCAGGAATTCCCCAAGAAGTGCGGCCACACGCCCTTCAAGCGTGTGATTCCGGTGGAGGACATGGTCGAGAAAATCCAGGTCGCCACCGAGGCCCGGACGGACAAGGAGAACTTCCTGGTCATCGCCCGCACCGACGCCCGCGCAAGCGAGGGCATGGACAGCGCCCTGAAGCGCATGGAGGCTTATCGAGCGGCCGGCGCTGACGTCCTGTTCTTCGAGGCGCCACAGAGCGAGGAGGAGATGCGGAAGGCCTGCACCAGCCTCGATGCTCCGATGATGGCCAACATGGCCGATGGCGGCCTGACGCCCATGCTGCCGGCCAAGGTGCTGGAGGAGATCGGCTTCGCCTTCGCCATCTATCCCTCGATGACCAGCCTCGTGGCCGCCGCTGCCATGGAGCAGGCGCTGTCGAGCCTGAAGGCCAAGGGTTCCTACGACGAGTTGCCGATTTTTGATTTCAAGGAATTCTGCGGCCTGATCGGATTCCAGGAGGTCTGGGACTTCGAAAAGCGCTGGGCCAAGGCCCGCTGACGACCCGCTCGCACTGCAAGTCCGAAGTCTTTCAGTCAACGCCGACGACGACAGCGCTCAGGGCGCCGCCGGAGGCTGCCTGCGGACCTGCTGAATGGGCGGGCGTGGAACGCCTGGCGCCGCGTTCCTGAACGCGACTTTGCCATTGCGCCGGCATCGCGGGGGTGACTTAGGCGCGTGATCGCGGTAGCAGCACCTATGGTTGCTGCGAAACAAAAAAGGGCTACGGCTGAGGCAACGGCCAAGGCGGTCGCCAAGAACCTAGCGGTCCCGCTCTATCACCAAATATTCCTGTTGCTGCGAGACGAGATCATCAGCGGGCAGCGACCTCATGGGTCCCTGGTTCCGACTGAGCAGGACCTGTCGCAAACCTATGGTGTCTCACGGATCACGACCCGCCGGGCGCTCGATGAGCTCGCGCAAAACCGGCTGGTCGAACGCAAGCGCCGGGTCGGGACCAGGGTCATCTACGAACCCGCCTCGCCGCCTATCGAGGCCAGCATCGAGCAGGCGCTTGAGTCGCTGTTGACGCTCGGTCGCACCACAAAGGTGAAGCTGATCGAGTATTCCGACGAGGTCGGCGAGGCATCAGTCCTCGGCATGCTCCACCTGGGACCCAACGAGCATGTGATCCGCGCGGTGCGCGTGCGATGGCTGGAGAACAAGCCGCTGGGCTGCGTGGTCAGTTACATGCCGGCGAAGCTCGGGCTCGACTTCAGTCGAGCCGAGCTCGAAGCCCATCCAATGATCAAGCTGCTGGAGCGCACCAACCTCAAGATCGGGACCGCCACCCAGACCATCTCGGCCACTTCCGCCGACGCGGCGCTGGCTTCGATGCTCGACGTCGAGATCCGCGCGCCTATCCTCAGGATCGGCAGAGTCCTGTTCAGCGCAGGCGGTGAACCCCTCCTTTACACCATGGCGCAATATCGGGCCGATCGGTACCAGATCCGCTTGGACCTCCACTCCTTCGGCGACAACAAGGACGCCGCCGGGAGCATGGAGGTGGCCACATCCGCGCCGCCCGAACCGAAGGCTGCGCCCCGGCGGGCCAAAGCGGCGACCCGGGCTGCGAAGGCGAAGTCGCAGGCGACCAGCAAGACCCCGAAGCTCGCATTGGCTGATGTGGAGCGCGCTGAGCCGCCAGCCGCCCCAAGTCCTCAGCCCGCGCTCGGCAAGGCGACACCCGGGAGCAGGCTATCGGCCGCCCTGCGTTTGGGCCTGCGGCGGCGCTGATCGCCCGCTCGGGGCGATCGCTCGGGTCCCAGCTGCGCCGGAATGCGATGCACCGTCCCCAAGTCTCTATTGTCATACCAATATGTTGTTTGGAGCGCCGCAGTCGCGACATACTCATGCGGCTGGGCGCGCGCTGGAGGCGTTTGCCACGCATAACGTCCGGGCCGTTGCCTGGAGGAGATCAGATGGGCGCAGATCCGAACTTCTACGACGACTGGCCCTATCGGGATCGCGCCACGGTCGTTTGTCCGGATGGAAGACGTTGATGAGAGCAAAGACCGAGAGGGGCCGCCCATCCTTGGCAATGATCAAATGACGTCGGCCTCACGCGCATCCGGGTTCGAGCCCGAAATGCTCCTGGACTCGGCAAGGCGGTTCGCGGCGGAGCATACCGGCCTGCTGATCGTCGACATGCAGAACGACTTCTGCACGGCGGGCTTCGGGGCCCATCGCGCGGGGCGGGACATTTCTGCGGCGATCGCCGCCATCCATGGCATCCGACGCCTGTTGGACGCGGCGCGTAAGGCTAGGGTCGCGGTCGCCCATGTGGGCTTCCAAACCCTGCCCAACCACGCGAGCGATTCCGGTCCCTGGCTTGCCCAGCGGCGTCGGGCGACATTTTCCGCCGAAGACCTCTGCCTAGCAGGCTCCGAGGGCGCGGCGTTCATTGAGCCCCTGGCCCCCATCGCGGGCGAGTGGGTCGTCTATAAGCACCGCTACAGCGCCTTCACCGGCACCGACCTGGACCTGCTCCTTCGAGCGCGGCGGATCCGGTCACTGGTGGTCGCCGGCGTCTCGACCAACGCCTGCGTGGAAAGCACGGTCCGGGCGGGATTTGAGCTCGACTACTACATCTGCACGCCGCCCGATGCGACGGGATCCTGGGACCGTCGTTTGCACGAGGCCACCCTCGCCAACATTGATCATCGCTTCGGGCTAACACTGAGCGTCGACGAGATTGTCGACATCTGGACTCCCCCCGGGTCGTCTTAGGCCACGGGCCAGCCCCGGGGCGCATGATCGGTCCGTCACGAGAGGTCGGGGGCGGAACGGCGCCGGCCTATGTGGACGCCAAATCGCAACCGCTGCGGCAATCGTCCTTCGCGGCCCTCCGGCGACCCGCCCACAGACCGATCAGAAGACGAGCGGCCGCCACCCAAACTGCGCGAATCTCTGGCGGCCGGATAAGCCCTCCGGAGTCCCGCTCGCGCACGGCGACGTAGATGCCATGCGGGTTCGCGGCCCATTCATCACCATCACAGGACAGGCTCATGGCCACGGGCGCCTCGGCCCTCAATTGAACGACCACCACCGGCGCTCCAATCACGTGGCTCATCACACCGCCGACACCCAGGCATTAGTGGTAAATCACATCCAAATGTACATAGTCTATACCAATTAATCAGACGGACGGGCGGCTAGGATTCCTGCGCCGACAGAGGCTGCGCCCAACAAGATCTAAGACCTCCTTGCGCGCTAGAAGGCGGAGCTTGATTCAAGGATTGGATGCTTGA
>Ga0207676_10001484_pt1 | contig 17347 bp, 13 predicted proteins | sample KBSSwiS72_FD_184307 | JGI IMG/M metagenome (GOLD analysis project Ga0207676, IMG submission 184307) | Switchgrass rhizosphere microbial communities from Kellogg Biological Station, Michigan, USA - KBS Switchgrass S7-2 (SPAdes) (version 2) | ecosystem: Host-associated > Plants > Roots >...
CTTTTAATTATCGTCATCGATAAATGGATAGAGCATGCCTTCTAGATTATATGAAGGGAAGAAACAGGCAGCGTGGGAAACATTTTGATTTGACCTGTTAAAACAATAGAAATGAAAAAGAAGCTGATTTTTTTCCTGCTTATTTTTTTATTGTAAAAGGATCATAGCAAGAGTTTTTTGACGATATTATCTTTTTACCTGCTGAACCTGCTGTTTTTCCTGATGGCCTATGATCAGATGAGACATTTGAGAAAAAGAGGTTGAAGGCTAAAAGTAAATTCAAAAGACCATCCATGGATGGTCTTCCGCACGACTTCCTGTAATTCCTTGGCCGCTCGCTAATCTCACGATGTAACAACTTGTTTTTTCAACAACTGCTCCAGCTGGTCGAGACAAACTGTAATGCCTTGTTCGAAGCCCATATCAACAATTTTCTGCACATCGGTTTCAGTTGCATATGTCATTTTAAACTCAACTCTTGTGCCATCGGAAGTTCTACTGAAACTCATTCTTCCCCTTGACACCGGCAAGTCAGAATTCAGGTTGCCTTCTTCATCACAAAAAACATCCTCTATATCGTAACCCTTGAGGTGATCAATGGCGATGTAGTTCATGCGCGCCCAGTGTTTCTGACCTTCGGGGCCTACCATTGCATACAGCCAATAACCACCCGCTTTAAAATTCATCTTTTTGGTTTCGGCTCTCCAGGGTGAAGGTCCCCACCATTGGTCTAATATGGAACTGTCGGTATAGGCTTGCCAAACTTTTTCTATGGGGGCATCAAATTCCCTCGATACGATGATCGTTTTCTCCTTGAAGTTTTTGACGACTTCTGTTTTGTTGTTACTCATTTTTTACTTTTTAATTTGGTTAATACTTTGTCAAGCTGGTCAAATTTTGTTTCCCACATTTGACGATATGGTTCAATAAAATCGGCTACTACTTTCATTTTCTTTGGTTGTAAGTGGTAATAAATTTCTCTGCCTGTTTGTTCCTGCTTTACCAATTGACATTCGGTCAAAATTTTTAAATGTTTAGAAACGGCCTGCCGGCTCATATCAAAGTGTTCGGCAATGGCATTTGGTGTCATGGCGCTCATGGCAATGATCCCGATGATGGCTCTTCTCGTGGGATCAGCGATGGCCTGGAAAACATCTCTTCTCATTGGGTGAATGATTTTTTATGAAACTGGTCGGTTGCAAATATATGCAACTCTTCGGTTTCTCAAAATTTTTTTCAATTTTTTCCGGATGGCGAAGAGATTACATTCATGAGCCTGCTTTTTTTCAATGTCAGTCTTAGTCCGAAAAATCCAAACACTCCCGACAAAACCGAACCAATGATGATCGCAATTTTCGAGCCGTAGACAAGAGTCTCTTCATTAAACGCAAGAAGGGTAATGAAGATGGACATTGTAAAACCTATGCCGGCCAGGAAACCTGTCCATAATAGATGTCTTCGTTTAATATCGTTTGGAATGGAACATACACCGATCGCTGCCCCGACGACCGAAAATAAAAATATCCCGATAGGCTTTCCAATAAATAAACCGAAGATAATTCCATAACTATTAGGTGCTGTCAGCTCGGTCACAACAGATGAAGGAATTAAAATAGCCGTATTGGCAAGTGCAAACAAAGGAAGAATAAAAAATGCAACAGGTTTGTGTAACCGGTGTTGTACTTTATAAGACAGGGCAGTTTTATGTCCGTCGCCAAACGGAATGGCAAATGCCAGTAGGACTCCGGAAATTGTCGGATGAATGCCCGAACGGTACATAAAAAACCACATTGCGATGCCAGAGGTTAAATAGATCCAGGTGTTGTAGATTTTTAACTTGCCCAATATGAACATGATGAAGAAGAGCAGTAAGGCAAGTCCAAGATAGACTATCGAAATAGTTTTTGAATAGAAGAATGCAATGACAAGGATCGCCCCAAGGTCATCAATGATCGCCAAGGCAGTGAGAAAGATCTTTAACGACACAGAAACCCGGTTGCCCAGCAGGGAAAGAATGGCCAGTGAAAAAGCAATGTCCGTTGCCATAGGAATGCCAAACCCATTTTGCGATGCCGTTCCATGATTGAAGATAGAATGAATGATGGCGGGAACAAGCATTCCACCGATAGCGGCCAGCACCGGCAACATGGCGCTTTTGATATTTGCCAGTTCTCCTTTATATATTTCTCTTTCAATTTCCAGTCCAACGAGCAGAAAGAAAATCGTCATCAATCCATCATTGATCCAAAATTCAATGGGTTTGTAAAAAATATGAGTTTGCCAAAAACCAGAATAAGATTGTCCAAAAAAATTTGTCAACGCAAGTGAAACAATTGTACATGAAACCAGGATGATTCCTGAAGTCTTTTCACTTTCAACAAATTCCCTGAAAAGTCTGGATAGTTTCATTCTATCAATCATTTTTTTGTTGCCATCACAAAATAAATGTACGTAACTGATCTAAATGAAAGTATTTCTGGTAGTGTCGCTTTAGGTAACTATCATCTATCTGTTATTGTCACAATAAACGCCGTTCGATGATTCGGTTGCGCACTTTATCGACGCCTGACTACCGATAAATGGTTTTCACAACAATGTCGTTCAAGGCTGAGGTAATTTCACGCACGTTTTTTCTTATTAAGCCATTTTATGAAAGTATTTGTTAGTTCATGAAAATAATTAAAGAAGAGCATCGGCAAATTGTCAATATATTATCCTTTAGCCTTATTCCTTTAGCTGGATTTGCGACTGATATTTATCTGCCATCGTTGCCTGCGATGACCGTCAGTTTGCACGCAACTGCTTCGCAGATTCAGTTATCACTTTTGCTTTTCATGGCCAGTGCTGGTATTAGCCAGCTATTTGTGGGCAGTTTGCTCGATAGTTTTGGACGTTACAAATTAAGTAACAGTTCGCTTCTTATTTTCTCTGTTGCGAGTATTATGATTGGTTTGTTTCCTGACCTGCATGTACTTTATCTAATGCGAATCGTCCAGGGTATTTCAGCTGCTTTTGTGCTGGTTGCGCGACGCGCTTATTTTATGGATACTTATTCAGGAGAGCAGTTGAAACATTATACGAGTTTGTTTTCTATCATTTGGGCTACGGCACCCATCGTAGCACCGTTTCTGGGAGGTTATTTACAGAAGGCATTTGGGTGGCAGGCCAGTTTTTATTTGCTGGGCACATTACCACTTGTAATTCTTGTGTTAACATTAAGATATGGTGGTGAATCGGCTAAAGATCTTCAGCCGCTAAGGTTAAAACCTTTACTTGGTGTATACAGCTCCATTCTCACGACAAAAGATTTTGCATTGGGCCTGGTGATACTGGGGTTGAATTATGGAATGGTATTGTTATTTGGAATGGCCAGTCCTTTTATCATCGAACATCAGTGGCATCAAACTCCCGTAGCTACGGGTTATTGTGCTTTGTTGTCGGGGGTTGCTATGATGGTGGGTGGTATTATTTCCAGGTCTATGCTCAGCATACCGCTTGAGAAAAAACTGCCAATAGCTTTAGCTATACAATTAGCCTCCGGTGCATTTGCAATTACAGTCTCCATGTTAGGCCTGGCAAATATTTATGTGATGATGTCCTTTGTGATGTTGCAACACGGAGTTGCCGGGTTTGTATTTAATAATCTTTTTGCGTACAGCCTGGGTCGCTTTTCCCGTAATGCCGGCATCGTAGCCGGAATGACAGGAGGAGCTTCTTACATAATAAGTTCTTTCTCCAGTTACGGTACCGTCAGTTTTTTGGCGGTCACAAATCAAACATTGCTGGCAGCAGCCTACCTCTTTCTTAATGTATGTGTGGTCATCACCTATTCATTATTCCGAAGGGAAGAATTGGCAACTATAAGAAAACTTCGGTATGGACTAAATTGAATAAGAAAGCTCTCACAGATGTGACACCTGCCTGCCGGCAGGCAGGGATTTTCACAGAAGGTATTCTGTGTGTGCTTTAGTGAAATCTGTGAGGCAAACTCGGGAACTAAAATCCTATAGTGGAATTCTTTGATTGATCCATGACAGAATATCGGACATCACAGTTTTCTTGTCGATGTCATTGAGGGGATCATGAAACGAACCTTCATATAACTTCAATGTTTTGTCTTTTGAACCGGCTGTTTCAAAAAAATGTTGGCTGCCGCTTGGTTTTGTTGCCTTGTCTTTTGTGCCATGAAGTATTAGCACTGGCAAGATTATTTTAGAAAATTCTTTTGTTAATCGGTCATCGGCGCGCACCATTGCAGCCACCGTTTGAGTTGGTTGGCTTTCATGAGCAATCAGAGGATCGTTATTCATGAAATCCACTACGGCAGTATCACGCGAAAAATCTTCATTGTGAAGTTTAAGAACGTGCGCATGGGGAGCAATATGACTTAGTCCTTTTAGAACAGCCAGGGCAAAATCGGGCGCAGGAACCTGATAGGCGAAGCTCTCGCAGATAAGACCTGCAAGCTCCGACTGATGATCAAGAGCGTAGTTGCATGCAACGACACCCCCGGCACTATGTCCAAGCATGAACACCGGCAAATCTTTTTCCTTTTCTTTTACGATTGATACAAATGATGCAGCATCTGTAACGTAGTCTTCAAAATTCTGTACGTAAAAACGTTCGCCATCCGATTTGCCACGACCACGAAGATCGATGGCATACACTGCCAGTCCATTGCCTGTCAGCTGCATAGCTACCCAGTCATAATATCCGCTGTGCGAATTAAATCCGGGGACAATTGCAACTACTCCTTTTGCTGCTTGAGAGGGATGCCATGAACGAAAAAAAATATTTAGTCCACCAGCACCTTTAAAAGTTGACTCACTCATTTTTTTTGATTTAGGAGTGTGAAGTTATGAGTAATACTATTCCGGAATATTTAAGGATTATTAAATAATTGTGACAAAGATTATAATTGAACATAATTAAATATTGACCGGGTGAATAGAAACAGTGTGCGCGGATCCTTTTTACCTTAGTAGAAAATTGATGGAGAAACTCGAACCTTATTACCATTGAAATTGGCTAAGGTAAGAAGGTCTTCTGGCTGGTTTAGACGCTGCGATCATTTCTCAGCGAATTCATTATACTGTACTAAGGTTAACCTGGATCACTGAAAACACCGATCTCAGTTGCTCAAAAGAATTACAGAACGTACAAGTGAGTGACACAACAGGCGCTGATGTGAATCACTAAGCTGCAACCAAAATCAATATTTCCACCTTACAAACGCTTCCATCGCGGCGTAATGTGTCAATCCAAGTTGCGCATAAAGGTTTGCAGTGTTCTCATTTCTTTCTTCAGCACGTTGCCAGAATTCACGGCTGTCACTTCCCTGGAAGGGTACCATATCTTTTTGTGATTGATGAATGAATATGCCGTAACGTTTTTGCAGTACCTGGTCGGGACTCATGGGAATTGCCATTTCGATCTCTTCAATATTCCATTCCTGCCATGCGCCCTTGTACAACCAAAGCCAGCAGTCTTTCAACCATGAAGCTTTTTCTCCAGGAGAAACTTTTTTCAGTTGTTGCAATGAGGCCAATAGTATATCCAGGCAGACTTTATGAGTGCCGTGCGGATCAGCGAGGTCACCAGCAGCAAATATTTGGTGCGGCTTTATTTTTTGCAATAATTCTGTAGTGATATTTACATCGTCTTCACTCATCGGGTTCTTTTCAATAGCACCGGTTTCATAGAAAGGAAGATTGAGAAAATGAATATTCTCATCTTTGATACCTACATAGCGACACGTAGCTTTTGCTTCACCTCTTCTGATCAGGCCTTTGATGGCACGTATCTCTGACGTATCGACCTGGTTTGTTTTTTTCTGCGATAAATATTTTTGTGCGTTAGCCAAAATTTTTGAAGACCTGCTGGTATCAATGCCTGCGATCTCTTCAAAGCCCACTGCAAAATCCAAAAACCTTGTTACGAATTCATCTGTAACCGCAATGTTGCCACTAGTCTGGTAGGCCACGTGTACATCATGACCCTGGTCATGCAGGCGTTGAAATGTTCCCCCCATGCTAATGATGTCATCGTCAGGGTGAGGGGAGAAAATGATCACTCTTTTTGGATATGGCTCTGATCTTTCGGGATGATGAGGAATCACTGCATTTGGTTTTCCCCCCGGCCAGCCAGTTATGGTATCACGCAACATATAATACACCTGCAAGTTGATTTCATAAGCATCTCCTTTCTCCACAAGCAGGTCGCCGAGGCCATATTCGTTATAATCATTGTTCGTTAATGAAAGCACAGGCTTCTCTGCCTTCAATGCCATGTTTACGACAGCCTTTTTAATCATCTCTTTTGTCCATTCTATATCACCCGTAAGCCATGGCGACTTGTTTCTTGTCAATTCGGATGCGGCGGCCTCGTCAACGATGAATGAACACTCGTGATGTTGTTGCAACAAACTAGCAGGCACTTGTTCGGTGACGTGACCTTCCACTGATCGTTGGATCACCGGCGCCTTGCCGGGTCCCCAGGCAAGCAAGACAATTTGTTTCGCCTTCATAATAGTGCTGATGCCCATCGTGAGTGCCATGCGCGGCACCTCGGAGATATTGGCGAACTCATATGAATTGGCAAGCCTGGTGGAGTTTTCGAGCGTGATCAATCTTGTCCTCGAATGGATACTGGATCCGGGTTCATTAAAACCTATATGCCCGTTGTTACCAATACCCAGCACCTGCAGATCGATACCTCCTGCATCTTCGATCATTTTTTCATACGCGGCACAATGCGCTTTTACCTGTTCCTTCGGAAGCTCACCATTCGGAATATGGATATTTTTTGGATCGATATCGATATGTTCAAACAAGTGTCGTTGCATGTAACTGTTGTAGCTCTGGATGGCGTCGTGATCGATCGGGTAGTATTCGTCAAGATTGAAGCTGACAACATTTTTAAAACTCAGGCCTTCTTCTTTGTGCAAGCGCACCAGTTCTTCGTACAAAGTTTTCGGAGTGGAACCGGTGGCAAGACCAAGCACGCATTTTTCTTTTTTGGCTTGTTTCTCTTTTATAAGGTCAGCAATTTTTTTTGCAGCGAAGAGAGAGCCTTCACGAAGATCCTTACAGATTTTTACGGGAACTTTTTCTAAACTGTCGGCAAGATTAAGCGCTTCAACTTGTTTTGGCATTAACGATTCGTTTAAGCGATAAAGATAAATAACTGTGAGGAAACAGGCTTGGATAATCAAGGTATGTGATTCTAATGATCGTTAGTAATTCTGGCATTTCACGCTGAGGCGCAAACTTGCCGGCAGGCAGGCAGGGAGTTAAATACAAAAGGCGCTAAGTTTTCCTTGCGCCTCTGCGAGACTTAGCGTTTCTGCGTGAAGTCTTTTAATTTACTTCCAACTCATCCACAAACAACCAGGCCTTATTGCCAACACCGACATAGTTTTCCGGGATGCTTCCATAATTCTGGAGTTTGATCTTTACGTATCTCGCTGTGACCGCTTGTTGAACGCTCAGTTGTCCATTTCCATTGGTGCCATTTGGTTCGAACTTATCGGTATTTCCCATGTCAGTAAAATTTGTGCCATCGGTTGAGACCGATACCTGCATCAACTTCGGCCTCCAGATCCAGTTCGAAATTACTTCCAGTACATGAGCTTTTACATTGCTTATTTGTTGCGAGGAGCCCAGATCAATCACGGCTTCGCAGTCTGTTCCGCTAAATCCTAAAAATTCTTTCCTGTTTCCCATTCCTTTCACATTTTGAACGCCGTTCACTAAGGTAAAGGCTCCGTCAGCCTGGTATGTTCGGTCAGGTTCAGTGGCAAGAGTGATTTTCTTTCCGGTGGCTTTGTTGATTTTGAAATGTTGCTCAAGAGTACCCTGCGTTTTGTTTTGCTTGTCAACGATCATTGCTGTGTACGTGTCATCAAGAGATATTTTTATGGGTTGCTCATAGGTAATAGTTGCCTTATCATTAGCAGAATGGGCATAGACGATCTTGTTTTGTTTATCCTTCGTTTGCAATTTCCATAGCACGCCACTATTATCTTTTGTTGGTAGCACAGAACCCTTCAAATCAAAAAAGGCTTTACTATAACTGCATCCCCATAAATCGTATCTCTTAAATTGCGTTAGCAGCCTTTTTTCAAAGTCCGCAGAATCACGCCGCTTTTTTTCACTCCATACTACTTCGCTCAATGCGGTCATACGTGGAAAGATCATATATTCAGCCAATTTTCCATTGTTGATGTATTCTGACCAGAGATTCGCCTGCGATCCGAGGACATATTTTGCATCCTGCTCGTTTAATTCCTTTGGCACCGGTTCATACCTGTAGACATTTTCGAGAGGAATGTATTCACCATAAGTAAGTGAGTCTTCGTGCTCGCTTTGTGACAGATTAAAATAAACGGGGTACAAAGGAGTCATGATCACATCGTGTTTTTGCTTTGCAGCATTGATGCCACCTTCTTCGCCTCTCCAACTCATCACTATGGCTTTTGGCGCAAGGCCACCTTCCAGTATCTCATCCCAGCCGATCAATGTTTTTCCCTTGCTGTTTAAATATTTTTCAATCCTCTGGATAAAATAACTCTGTAGTTCGTGCTCATTTTTTAAATGCTGATCTTGTATTCTCTTTTGGCAGAAGGGACAACGCTTCCAATTTTCTTTTGGACATTCATCGCCTCCAACATGAATGTATTTTGAAGGAAATAATTGTATGACCTCATCCAGCACATCCTCCAGAAACTGGAATGTGGAATCTTTCCCTGCGCAAAACACATCTTCAAAAACTCCCCATGTCTGTTGAACCTGTTTACCCGTGGAATCCCCGCTCCACGCGCATTGCGGAGGATGTTTTGTTGATTCGTTTGGAAAGCAACTCAGGGAAGGGTAGGAGGCAATAGCTGCACTCGAATGACCCGGCATTTCAATTTCCGGGATCACAGTGATATATCTTTTTGCTGCATAAGCTACGACATCCTTTACCTCATCCTGGGTATAGTACCCGCCGTAATGTATTCCATCATTCCCCGACCCGGGGTAGTGCCCGATAATTGTCCCATTTCTCCATGAACCCACTTCCGTCAATCTTGGATATTTTTTTATTTCTATTCTCCATCCCTGGTCCTCCGTTAAATGCCAGTGGAAATAATTCATCTTATGCAGCGCTATGTAGTCAATATATTTCTTAATGAATGAAACAGGAAAAAAATGACGGCCACAATCAAGATGCATGCCCCGATATGCAAAACGCGGATGGTCTTGTATTGATACATAAGGGATTTGAAGTTTATTGTTTGTGGTTTGTGATTTGTTGTCGACAGGTAATAATTGTATCAGGGTTTGCACTCCGTAAAAAACTCCTTCTTCATTATCTCCACCGATGTAGACGCCCTTATTGTTTACAGTCATCTCATATGCACCGGGCAAAGGGTCATCCAACCGGTCATAATTCAATATGATCCCATTAGTGCTGGAAGTAGTTTTAACGATTTTTAATTTGAAACCGTAGAACTGTTGAAAATAGTCATTTAGGTAACCAGCGATATTTTCTAGATTGCTCCCTTCCAAGACGATCTGAGTAGACGAGGTGATACTGAATTTTGCTGCGATCTTTGGTTGCCTGACAGAAGCCGGTTGTGGAATAATACTGATTTGCGCCCGGACAGAAATAGCAAACAAGCTAGCAGTGAGCAATGAAAGGAGTTTCATGAAAATTTATTTTATGATTGGCAAAACTATGTTCGACGAATTTGTCGCGTCAAAATAAATACGGACGGTTGCTGCCTGGAAATCGCTTTCGCGGGCTTCTGGAATTTTCATAAACTTCTGCGGATTACGATCGATGATAGGGAACCAGCTGCTTTGTACCTGCACCATGATCCGGTGCCCCTTCTTAAAACAGTGAGCCACTTCGTTGAGGTCAAATGAAATACTGTCAATCTTGTTCGGGGTAAAAGGCTGTGGTTTTTCATAGCTTCTCCTGAATTTCCCGCGAAATACTTCTGCCCTTACCAGTCTTTCAAAGCCAGCCATTTGAAAATTGCGAGGATTCGGATCAGGATCCGGTTCATTGTCGGGAAGAACGTCGATCAATTTTACAATAAAATCTGCATCTGTTCCACTTGTAGCGACAAATAGGTTCGCCCTTATTTTTCCGGTCACAATAACATCTTCAGTCAGCACATCTGATTTGAAACTGACAACACCGGAGCGTTTTTCCGCGAAACGCTGGTCTTCTACCAGGTATTCATTATTCCTTTGCGAATAAGCACCATTGGTGTAGGGTATTGGCCTGTTTGGATCACTTATGTATTGGGTGGCGCCACTTTGATCTGTTGGCTTGTTTGTGGAAAGCGTCGAATGGCTTCGAAAATAAAACGTAGTGTTAATCACATTTGTGGGGGGCCAGCTGCTATATTGCTTCCATTGATTTGTTCCTGTTTCATAAACAGTTGCCTCAGGAAGATCAAAACTTCCCTCATTTTTCAAATAGTAATTGAAAAACTTTGTTTCGATGTCTTTGTAATACTGATTGAGGTTTGCACCGAAATTATAACTACCAAAGTTTGTCCATGAAGGAGAAGCCCATCCTCCATGGGTCCATGGCCCCATAACGATGCGATTATTGTTACCCGGCGTTTGTTTTTCAATGGCTTCGTAGGTTCGCAATGCGCCAAACATATCTTCTGCATCAAACCAACCGCCGACTACAAGTACTGCGGGTTTAATATTTCTTAAATGTGGCCTGATATTTCTTGCCTGCCAAAAACTATCATACGTGTCATGCTGTAATATTTGTCCCCAGATGCCAGTCCCATTAAAATATTTTGACCCATTGGCATTTTTCAGTGTGCCCATGTTCAAAAAGAATTTGTATAGATCCCTGGGTTCTGAGTCAGCGTCTGAACCAGGCTCCGGCTCGGGCTCATCAAAAACATGTTTATAATCATCACCGGCTGCATTTCTTTCTCCGTCGAAATAATTATAAAAATCAAAATTATCTAGAAGGAAAAAGGCTCCGTTGTGATTGCAGTCGTCGCCAATAAACTCGTCTGTCACCGGTGCTTGCGGTGAGACGGCCCTGATGGCGGGATGTGCATCGGGCAAAGAAGCAGAGGCATAGAAACCGGGATAAGAAATCCCATATATTCCTACGCGCCCATTGCTCTTTGTATTTTTTAAAAGCCATTCGATCGTATCGTAAGTATCGCTGCTTTCATCCACTTCCGAGTTCCCTGCCTGGCCGGAAGGCAGGGATTTTTTGTTGTCAATGGCAGGCGTCATTTCTTTAAAATCACCTTCACTCTTATATCGCCCACGAACATCCTGGTAAACGAAGATGTACTTTCCTTTCACAAGGTTATTGTTAGGTCCGAGTCTTTTGGAGAAATTGTTCTCGCCATAAGGACTGCAGGAATAAGGCGTCCTTTCGATAAGGATCGGGTAAGCAGCGCTATCGTTTGGACTATAAATAGCCGTGAATAATTTTATTCCATCGCGCATGGCAATGTACACTTCCTTTTTTGAATAGTTGCTCCTGATGTAGGACGCATCGTCACTGTTCTGAGCCGCCAGTGAAAAAGAAAAAAGTAAAAAAACATTCAGAGCTCTCACACAAAAAAATACTTTCATTCTAATTTTTTAAAACCGGTAAAACAATATTGCTGCTGTTTACAGCATCGTGATAAATATGGATCGTCGCTTTTTGAAAATCACTGTCACTGGCTTCATAAATATTTAAAAACTTTTGCGGGTTACGATCCGCCAAAGGGAACCAGCTGCTTTGAATTTGTATCATGAGGCGGTGACCTTTTTTGAAACTATGGGCAACGTCGGGGAGATCAAATTTTACTTCGTCAACCTTGTTGGCCTTGAATGGCTCCGGAGTGGAAAAACTATTTCTGAATTTCCCTCTCATGATCTCACCGCGCACCAACATCTGGTATCCGCCCATGGGATAGGATTCTTCATTCGTTGTGGTCTCATATTTGAAGTCGTCCGGAAAAACATCAATCAGCTTTACAACAAAATCGGCATCGGTACTGCTGATACTCACTTTCAGATCGGCCGTTACCACGCCCGCCAGGGTGAGGTCCTCGGTTAAAACATCGGTTTGATATGTGAGGACATCCGTTCTTCTTGAGGCAAAACGCTGGTCATCGGTCATGTATTCTCTTGTTCTGTCAAAGTGAACATCTTCTGTGTACGGTACAGGGTGCGAAGGATCGCTTACGTATTCATCGTAACTATTTTTTGCGGACGATTTATTCCATGCAAGTTTTCCATTTTCCTGCAAATAGATCGATTTGCTTTCACTTTCCGTAGGGGGCCATTGTGAAAAATGTTTCCATTGGTTAGCACCGCTAAGGAAAATGGTTGCTTCGCTGATCTGCGAAATATCTCCTTTGCCTTTTAAATAGTAATTGAAGAAAGGAATTTCAATATTGTTCTGGTACCAAATGGAGGTATTGGAACCAAATTGCACGTTACCCATGTGAGTTCCATCACTCGTTGACCATTGACCGTGAAACCAGGGACCCATCACCAATTTATTAAAATGTGAAGGTGAGTTTTTTGCCTCAATCGCCTTATACAAATTCCACGCACCAAAGCAATCTTCGGCGTCAAACAAACCACCAACGACGAGCATGGCGGGTTTTATATCGCCCACAAAATTCCTGGGATTCCGGGCTTCCCACCAGGCATCACGGTTTGGATGTGCATACAGATCTTTCCAGAATTTTATACTGTCGCCGGTCAACGCCATAAAATTTTTTAAAGCTCCTGTCTGCAGGTAAGTTTGATAGTTATCATTGGTCGGCCATTTCAATGCAGATTGCGGTCCGGTCGTGGTGGGACGCGGACGGGGATATCCAAATCCACCTGCATAAAACGAAAACCCGTCCATAATAAAGAAAACGCCGTTGTGATGGAAGTCATCACCCTTGAACCAATCTGTCACAGGAGCTTGGGGGCTAACTGCCTTCAATGCAGGATGACCACTCAATGCAGCCATTGTTGAATAAAATCCCGGGTAAGAAATTCCAAACACACCAACATTTCCGTTGTTGTTCGAAATATTCTTGATCAACCAGTCGATCGTATCATAAGTATCGCTGGCTTCATCAATATCATTGTTTCCTGCCTGTCCGGCAGACTGGGTTTTTTTATCAGGATTGAACGGCCGAATGTCAACATAATCGCCTTCACTCATCCATCGGCCTCTCACATCCTGTACCACTATGATATAATTTTCTCTTGCATAGTATCTCCAGTGTCGCAGCCACAAATTAGAATTAAAATTTTGCTCTCCATAAGGAGCACAGGAGTAGGGAGTGCGTGTCATCAGGATCGGGTGTTTTTCCGTGAGGTCTTTCGGAATATAAATGGCAGTAAACAGCTTTACCCCATCACGCATGGCAATATGAACTTCTTTCTTGGTGTAGTTTTCAAGTATCCAGGCACTGTCCTGCGACCCGACGGTTATCGGGTTAACCTGCGCCATAGCAGCGAACGAAAAATAAATAAAAAAAAGGAAGGGGATAATTTTCTTCATGTGCATGTGATTTAAGTGCCGAATTTATTTCATTCGCACATAAAAAAGAAAACTATCGTGCGGCTTTAAAGGATCCGGAAAACATCAACGTACGCGGTAGGTGAAGATGTACTGGCCATCAGAATAAATGCGAAAGAAGAATGATTTACTTCTGTCGGGACAAAAATTGAGAAGAAATTGCAGGACATATTCCCGCAATTTCTTACCTAACTAACAATGATTTAATCGTGAGCTTTTACTTCCCCTTCAATTACTTCGGGTTTCTGAACAAGAAGTTTGGATAAATGCGCTTTTACGTAATCGGCCGCGAGTTGAACGGATTCATCAGCCCCGGCCTTGTCCTTAAACACACTGAGTGATGCACCTTCACCCGCTCCGGTATCAAGCCAATAATAACGGACAAATCCTTTTCCTTTTTTTATGAGCGGTACAAATTCTTCGCGGACCTGTTTGTCAATCTTCGCTCCGTCTTCTGGTTTAAAATGATAGTGACGAATAACGGCATACATGTTACCCTCCTTCTTAATTGGTGAATAATATTTTACTAAATCTACCCCTTATTAATACAGCAGAAAAAAATTATACCCGTCGTTATTGCTCCGCAATAACAATGCCTCAATCAAAGCGAAGCTCGTTACGTAAAATTTCAGGGAGAAGTTTAATCTTCCAATACACCAAACTTCCCTGCATTCACATCATCAATTGCCTGCTCAAGTTCCTGCCAGGTATTCATTAAAAAAATCCGTCGCCTACCATATGTGGCGGCGGTGGAGCAATGACCGCTTCAACTGTTTTTTTATCTTTCATACAATTATCCAATATTTTTTTTAAACTGATCGATTTTTATTAACCTCGAATGAGTAATGAGTAATCAGTAATTGATAGTTCATGTCGAGGATTGCAGTCACTCGTTATTCATAACTCATTACTCATTTCAAGCCGCGACCTTTTTCTTCACTAAGCTTTCGGCCAGCCACAAATATTCTATAATAAAATTGTGCACGTTATTATAGAAACTTTGATCAACCAGGTTTCCTTCCACATCAAACTTCTTGTCGACTCCTCCGACAACCAGCATATAAGGAGAGGCGATCCCAAACAAGGCGTTTATCAACAGTTGCATTTGTTGAGAAGCCCGGATGCCTCCCAATGGGCCAGGCGAAGCAGTTACGATTCCAAAGGGTTTGTGATGTTGTTTGGGAAAATGATCGACCAGGTTTTTCATAGCCGGCGAGTAGCTACCATTGTATTCAGGCGATACAAGAATGAAAGCGTCTGCTGCGAACATTCTTTTTGCAAGTGGTTTAAATTCTTCGGGTGTATAATCCACTGAAACGAATACTGACTGAACTGCGGGCAAATTCCAATCTTTAAGATGGATGATATCAACATTATGCTCTGTTTTTTCAAGCAACAACTTTTGCAGGTGTAAAGCTACCCTGTGTGTTACACTATTTGGTCTTGGACTTCCCGAAATGATCTCAATTCTCATAATAATTGTTTCCTTTAAAAGATGAATGTTTAAACATCAAAAAGAGTGCGACTAATATTTACTTGGCAGTTTGACAGTTTTTCGTGGGTTAAGCCGGCAATGCCTGCCGCCATACCCTATTTTGACAGTTTGGCCTGGTCCGGCAAAAATTTCAAAGGGCAAGCAAGAAATTCTGTAGCTGAAAGATATTGTTTGGGCCCGGCAAAATTAGAATTATTCTGTTGCAAAAACCAGATGTTTCTGTGAGTCGCTTTTATATTCTTTTATTATCTCTCTTACTATTAGATGCTAATCCTTTAGTTTTGAACACATGAATGCAAATGAAGAAGCAATAACAAGATTCTATTCTGCATTTCAGAAAAGGGATTCTAAAACCATGCAGGATTGTTATGCCGAGAAAGTGATATTTTATGACCCCGTGTTTGAAGACCTGGTTGACGATGAAGTAAAGCTGATGTGGGAAATGCTTTGCAAACGAGCTGCAAATCTTGCAATAGCGTTCAAAAATGTAGAGGCGGATGACGAATACGGAACTTGTGATTGGAAGGCTAGTTATACGTTCACAAAAACAGGACGGAAGGTTGTCAATAACATCAGAGCACATATGCGTTTCAAGGATGGGAAGATCATTGAACATACTGATCAGTTTAAGTTGAGCAGCTGGTGCAGGCAGGCATTGGGTTGGCCGGGTGCTTTATTTGGAACAATGAATTGGTTTCAACAAAAAGTTCGTAGATCAGCCCAACAGAATTTGTATGACTATATTGTAGCACAAAGGAACTCGAAATAATTACCATACAAAACCGTCGACATGTCAAGCAGGAGAAAATTTTTGCAAACTTCATTACTGAGCAGTATAACCATACTTTTGAATAAAAGGGGTTTTGCTTCAGGTATTGAGTTGAATGAATCCGTAAAAGGAAACCCTATTGTTATCTCCACCTGGGACGCAGGGCTTGATGCGAATAAGGCCGCCTGGAAAGTTCTGAATGGCGGAGGCAGAGCATTAGATGCCGTGGAAGAAGGTGTAAAAGTGACCGAAGCTTCACGTAGTTGTTGTGTAGGTTTAAACGCAAATCCTGACCGGGATGGTTTTGTCACACTCGATGCATCCATTATGGATGAATCCTTTAATTGCGGAAGCGTTGCATTTCTTGAAAGGATTAAACATCCGATTTCCGTTGCAAGAAGAGTGATGGAAAAAACGCCTCATGTAATGTTGGTAGGAAGCGGGGCCCAGCAATTTGCGATGGCCGAAGGGTTTCAACTCGAAGAGCAGAAGCTATCTCCGGACGCTCAGGACGCCTATGACAAATGGCTAAAAAAATCAGAATACAAACCCGTTATCAATATTGAAAATCAAAAAGGACATGGACCTTTTGCTCCGACGCAATTTGAAAATGGAGAATGGAATCACGACACGATTGGTATGGTTGCAATGGATGCAAACGGAAATCTTAGTGGCAGTTGCACAACCAGTGGTATGGCTTTTAAAATGCGTGGCAGGGTGGGGGACTCACCGATCATTGGCTCAGGCCTTTTTGTCGACAATGAAGTGGGGGCTTGTACAGCGACCGGGCAGGGTGAGGATGTTATCCGCATCAGTGGTTCACACACTGTGGTTGAATTGATGAGACAAGGCTTGTCACCTGAACAAGCATGTAAAAAAGCCATCGAAAGAATTGTCCGGATAAAAAAAGAAAAGGCAAAGGAAATCCAGGTTGCCTTCATCGCATTGAATAAAAAGGGAGAGGTCGGAGCCTATGCTATTCAAAAAGGATTTAGTTACGCAATACGAAATAAATCAAATGAAAAATTAATTCCCGGGAAAAGCTGGTTTGTTAGCTAGATTTAGAAAACCGAATCAGAATATAGAGAATGAAAGAAGAAACCTTTGTTTTGGAGATTGCCACATCTGATTTTGAAACGACAAAATCTGCTGTAAAGGGCGGAGCTGACCGGATAGAACTATGTGCAAATCTCAATGAGGGAGGGACTACACCCTGTTACGGTACTATTTACCAATGTCGGGAAAGGTTTGATGTGTTGCTATACCCAATCATTCGTCCCAGGGGCGGAGATTTTTTATATACTGATGACGAGTACGAGATCATGCTTCACGATGTGAAACTTTGCAAGCAGTTAGGTTGTGACGGAATCGTGATCGGTTTACTCAATAAAGATGGCGCCATCGATAAAAAAAGAACAGCGGCTTTAATTGAGATTGCTTACCCGATGGGAGTCACTTTTCATCGGGCATTTGACCGCTGCCGCAATCCTTTGGAAGCTATGGAGCAGTTAATAGAAATTGGTTGT
>Ga0207676_10001491_pt1 | contig 17301 bp, 14 predicted proteins | sample KBSSwiS72_FD_184307 | JGI IMG/M metagenome (GOLD analysis project Ga0207676, IMG submission 184307) | Switchgrass rhizosphere microbial communities from Kellogg Biological Station, Michigan, USA - KBS Switchgrass S7-2 (SPAdes) (version 2) | ecosystem: Host-associated > Plants > Roots >...
GATCGTGCCGCTCGGATGCGCGCCCACCGGGTTGAAGTAGCGCAGCAGGGCCATCCGCCAGGCCGGGTCGGCGCGCTCGGCGTCGCGGAGGATGTTCTCGCTCATCAGCTTGGTCGAGGCGTAGGGGCTGCTCGGCTCGAGGGCGGCGTCTTCGCGCACCGGGAGGCTCTCCGGCTGGCCGTAGACGCTGGCGCTGGAGCTGAAGACGATCGCCTTGCAGCCGTGCGCCTGCATCGCCTGGGCGAGGGCGATGGTGCCGCCGACGTTGTTGGCGTAGTACTCCAGCGGCTGGGCGACGCTCTCGCCGACCGCCTTCTTGGCCGCGAAGTGCACCACCGCCTGGATCGGCCAGCGGCCGAAGACCTGCGCCAGCGCTGCCCGGTCGGTGACGTCGACCCGGGCGAAGCGGGAGACGTCGGCGCCGAGCGCCTCGAGCCGGCGCAGCACCTCCGGCGAGCTGTTGGAGAAGTCGTCGATGCCGACCACCGGCATCGCGGCCGCGTTCAGGGCGAGCCAGGTGTGCGAGCCGATGTAGCCGGTGGCGCCGGTGAGAAGGATCATCGGCCCGATTTTGCCTGCCGCGAAGCCCGCGGCGCGACCCGCCACCGAAACGGAGCGCCGGACCTACCGTTATAGTTCGCCGTGCATTTCGCTCGCGCCCCGCAGACGATGACGCCCCGCCGGATCCTGCGCACGGCGCTCACCGGCCTGATGCTGGCCGCCGCGATGGCGCCGGCGCTCGCCGCCGAGCTCACCGTCTCCACCGCCGCCAGCCTCACCAACGCCTTCCGCGAGATCGGCCAGGCGTTCGAGGCGGCGCATCCGGGCACGCCGGTCCGCTTCAACTTCGCCGCCTCCGGCGCCTTGCTGCAGCAGATCGCCCAGGGCGCGCCGGTCGACGTGTTCGCCAGCGCCGACATGGAAACGATGGACCAGGCCGAGCAGCGCCGGCTGGTCCGCCCGGCCGACCGGGCGGTGTTCGCCCGCAATGCCCTGGTCGTCGTCGTTCCGTCGGACGCCGCCGTCGTGCCGAAGTCGCTGGCCGAGCTCGCCGCGCCCGCGTTCCGGCGGGTGGCCATCGGCGTTCCGGCGAGCGTGCCGGTCGGTCGCTACGCCCGGGCGGTGCTCGAGAAGGCCGGGCTCTGGCCGGCGATCGAGGCCAAGGCGGTCGGCGCGCAGTCGGTGCGCCAGGCGCTCGACTACGTGGCCCGGGGCGAGGTCGACGCCGGCTTCGTCTATGCCACCGATGCGGCCGTCCTGCCGGGCAAGGTGCGGCTCGCGTTCACGGTCCCGACCGACGCGCCGGTGCTCTATCCGATCGCCCCGGTTGCGGCCGGCGCCAACCCGGCCGGCGCGCAGCAGTTCGTCGCCTACGTCCTCTCGCCCGCCGGCCAGGCGATCCTGGCGAAGCACGGCTTCGCCGCGCCCTGACCGTGGAGGCCGCCTGGGTCGCCCTCGGCCTGTCGCTCAAGGTCGCGCTCTGGGCGACCGCCATCGATTTGGTGCTCGGCGTCGCCGCCGGCTTCGCCCTGGCCCGGCACCGTTTCCCGGGCCGTGAGCTGGTCGACTCCGTGCTGCTCCTGCCGATGGTGCTGCCGCCGACTGTGCTCGGCTACTACCTGCTGGTCGTCATCGGCCGGCGCGGCTGGCTCGGCGGCTGGCTCGAGCGCAGCTTCGGCATCCACCTGATCTTCACCTGGCAGGGAGCGGTGATCGCGGCGGCGATCGTCGCCTTTCCGTTCGTCTGCAAGTCGGCGCGGGCGGCGTTCGAGAACGTCGACGCGCAGCTCGAGCAGGCCGCGAAGGTGCTCGGACTCGGCCCGGCCGCGGTCTTCTTTCGCGTGACGCTGCCCCTGGCCTGGCGCGGCATCCTCGCCGGCGTGCTGCTCGCCTTCGCCCGCGCCCTGGGCGAGTTCGGCGCGACGCTGATGGTCGCCGGCAGTATCCCGGGCAAGACGCAGACGCTCTCGATCGCCGTCTACGAGGCGGTGCAGGCCGGCCAGGACGAGCTCGCCAACGGCCTGGTGCTGCTCACCTCTGCGACCTGCGTCGCCATCCTGCTGCTGGCGGGCCGGCTGGCGCCGGCACGGATTCCGGGCCGGTCATGAGCGGCGCCGTGCGTTGGGACGTCTCGGTCCGCAAGACCCTGGAGAGCGGCGGGCATCGCTTCGCGCTCGACATCGCCTTCCGCAGCAATGCGACCCGACTGGTGCTGTTCGGCCCCTCGGGCGCCGGCAAGAGCCTCACCCTTCGGGCGATCGCGGGGCTGCTCCGGCCCGACCAGGGCCGGGTCGCCCTGGACGGCGAGGCGCTGTTCGATTCGCACGCCGGGCTCGACATGCCGGCCGGGGAGCGCCGGCTCGGCTACGTGTTCCAGGAGTACGCGCTCTTTCCCCACCTCACGGTGCGGCAGAACGTTTCCTTCGCCCTGAGCCGGGGACTTCGCAATCCGCGCCGGGGCGAGGCGCTGGCCGCGGCCGACCGCTGGCTCGATACCCTCGAGATCCGGCCGTTCGCCGACCGCTACCCCGACGAGCTCTCCGGCGGCCAGCGGCAGCGCACCGCGCTGGCCCGCGCCCTGGCCGCCGAGCCGCGCGCGCTGCTGCTCGACGAGCCCTTCGCCGCGCTCGACGCGTCGCTGCGCATCCGGCTGCGCGACGAGCTGCGCGAGCTGCAGTCGCGTCTCGCCCTGCCGATTCTTCTTATCACCCACGACGAAGCCGACGTCGCGGCTTTCGCCGACGATGTGATCCGGATCCACGACGGCCGCGCCGTCGCCGACCGACCCCCTTCGGACCCCGAATCGACCATGAAGATCAGCGCCCGCAACCAGCTCCACGGCACGGTCACCGCTCTCGCCAGCGGCGCCGTCAACGATGAGGTCGAGCTGACGCTCACCGCTGGCCAGCGGATCGTCGCCGTCGTCACCCACGAGAGCATTGCCCGCCTGGGGCTGGCGGTCGGCGCCGAGGCGTTCGCCCTGGTCAAGGCGTCTTCGGTGCTCGTGGCCACCGATCTCGGCAGCGCCCGTCTTTCGGCGCGCAACCAGCTGCGGGGCACGGTGACGCGCCTTCAGCCGGGGGCGGTGAACGCCGAGGTGATCGTCGATGTCGGCGGCGGGCAGACGGTCACGGCGATCATCACCCAGGAGAGCGCCCGGTCGCTGGGGCTTGCGCCCGGCGCGGCGGCGATCGCGCTGTTCAATGCCGCCAGCGTGATCGTCGGCGTTCCGGGCTAGCGGGATCCGCCACCCCGGGGGCCGTCTCCCCCGTCGCATCCCCTCGGCGGCTACTTCACCAGTTCGAGAAGGGCGGCCATGTCGTCGGCGCAGGCCTCGGCGGCGCGCGTCTCGATCCGCCGGTAGCGCGCGATCAGGTCTTCGCCGACGGCGGTGAGCCGGCTTCCGCCGCCGCGCTCGCCGCCCTTGGCCGAGGTGACCGCGGGCTGGCGAAGGGTGGCGTTGAGCTGGTCGATCAGCATCCAGGCGCGGCGGTACGACATGCCGATCGCCTTGGCCGCGGCGGTGATTGACCGCGTCTCGGCGATGGCTTCTAGCAGGTCGATCTTGCCCGGGCCGATGGCGATGGTGTCGCCCGAGGTCACGCGGAGGCGAAAGCGGGCGACCGGCCCGCGCCGGCGCGGCCGCAGCCGCGGGGAGGCGTTGCTGTCGTCGACCCGCGGCAAGGCGACTACGGAAGATCTCGCGTTCATGAGGCGCCCGTTGCCCCATGCCGGGGCGGTGCGCCTAGCGTACTGCAAGCTGGCTGACGAATTCCTCGAAGTCCTCGACGAAGAGACGCACCCCGGCCAGCAGCTGCGGGCCGGTGCTTCCCGCCTGCAGCCGCGCGCGCAGCATGGCCAGGCGCATCTCGAGCGTCGCCATCTCCTGGCCTCTTCCCGCCCGCAGCGCCGCCGACTGCAGGATGCCGAGCCCGCGACCGACCAGCCCCATGGAGTCGAGCAGGTCGGAGCGGACGGCGGGGTTCATGGCATGCCTCTGGGTCGAGAGCTCGGGCAGAGCTGAGAGCTTCGTGGCAACTGTCGTGCCGTGCGCCCCCTGGCCGACGGTTTCGATACCCCCCGATCGAGCTAGGCGCACCAGCTCGGGTGGTAACGTTTACGGCGATGAGCAAAGCGAATGGAGTTTCGGTGGTCAAGTCGTACGAGTTTCCGGGGTCGTTCCTCTGGGGCGCGGCGACCTCGGCCTATCAGATCGAGGGGTCGCCGCTCGCCGACGGCGCCGGGCCGAGCATCTGGCATCGCTTCGTGCGCACGCCTGGCCTGGTGCAGCACGGACACACCGGCGACGTGGCCTGCGATCACTACCGGCGCATGAAGGACGACGTCCTCCTGATGAAGCAGCTCGGGCTCAACGCCTACCGCTTCAGCATCGCCTGGGGCCGCATCTTCCCTTCGGGCCGCGGCGCGGTCAACGAAGGCGGGATGGACTTCTACGAGCGGCTCGTCGACACCCTGCTCGAGAACGGCATCGAGCCGGTGGCCACGCTCTTCCACTGGGACCTGCCGCTCGCCCTCGACGATCGCGGCGGCTGGCTCAACCCGGACGTAGCCGACTGGTTCGCCGACTACGCGACCGCGATGTACCGCCGCCTCGACGGGCGGGTGAAGAAGTGGGCGACGCTGAACGAGCCCTGGGTGGTGGCCGACGGCGGCTACCTGCACGGCGCCCTGGCGCCGGGGCACAAGAACCTGTTCGAGGCGCCGATCGCCTCGCACCAGCAGCTGCGCGCGCACGGCAAGGCGGTCCGCGCCTACCGGGCCGAAGGTCGCCACGAGGTCGGCCTGGTCGTCAACCTGGCGCCCAAGCACGCCGCCAGCGACAAGGCGGAAGACATCGCCGCGACCCGACGGGCCGACGCCTACATGAACCGGCAGTACCTCGACCCGGTGTTCCTCGGCGCGTACCCGGAGGAGATGAAGGAGATCTTCGGCGAGGCCTGGCCCGAATGGCCGGCGGAGGATTTCGACCTCATCCGGGAGAAGATCGACTTCGTCGGCGTCAACTACTACATGCGAGACATGATCCGCCACGAGGAGCTGAAGTGGCCGGTCAAGACGGCGGTCGCACCCCAGCCGCTCGCGACCTACACCCAGACCGGCTGGGAGGTGCACCCGAAGGGCCTGACCGAGATCCTCGTCTGGGTCAGGCAACGCTACGGCGAGATTCCCCTGTACGTGACCGAGAACGGCGCCGCCTTCTACGACCCGCCGTGTGCCAGCGACGGCCGGATCAACGATCCGCTGCGCGTGGACTACTACCGGGAGCACCTGCGGGCGATCCACGACGCGATCGAGGCCGGCGTCGACCTGCGCGGCTATTTCGCCTGGTCGCTGCTGGACAACCTGGAGTGGTCCCTCGGGTATTCGATGCGCTTCGGGCTGGTGCACGTCAACTTCGAGACCCAGGAGCGCGTTCTAAAGGACAGCGCGCGCTTCTACGCCGAGGTGATCGCCTCGCGCGGCGCGGCGCTCGGCGCCAGCGACTGAAGCGACTCGGCCGCTGTGATCTCGAAGCCACGGAATGCGGCATTCCGTGCAGACGTCATCGATTTGCGCTAGATCAGCGGCGGGTCGGCCGGCTACGATCAGTTCGTGAACGCATTGCGTTGAGGCGTCCTGATCCGACCCAGCCGCCCTCGGCGCGCTTGTACGGATTTTTCCTGTTCGACGCTTCTCGGTGACGTTTCGATGATCGACCTGACTCGACGCCGTCTGCTTGCCCTGGGTGGCAACGCCGCTGCCCTCGGCATGCTCGGCGGCTGCGAATCGTTCTCCCAGTCGGCGCTGCTGCGCAGCCCGGTCTACGACACCAGCGAGGCCGACCGGGCATCGAACTCGGCAGCCGCCGCAGAGCCGCCGGCGGGCGGGGTGCGGCCCGAGCTTCCGGAGCTCTTCGACGACATCGAGCGGCGCACCTTCGACTTCTTCTGGTCCAACGGCAACCCGGCCAACGGCATGGTGCCGGATCGCTACCCGAGCAACTCGCCGGCGAGCATCGCCGCGATCGGGATGGCGCTCACGGCTTACGTGATCGGAGTCGACCGCGGCTTCGTCACGCGCGAACAGGCGCGGGCGCGCACGCTCGCCACCGTCCGCTTCTTCCGCAACGCGCCGCAAGGGACGCAGCGGGTCGGCGTGACGGGGTACAAGGGATTTTTCTACCACTTCCTCGACATGAAGACCGGCCACCGGGCCGGGCGCAGCGAGCTCTCCACGGTCGACACGGCGCTCCTGATCGGCGGCATGCTGCACGCCCAGGCCTACTTCGACGCCGACCATCCCGACGAGGCCGAGATCCGCGCCCAGGTCGACGCGATCTACTGGCGCGTCGACTGGAAATGGGCGCAGGTGCGGGGGGATTTCGTTAGCATGGGCTGGAAGCCGGAGTCGGGCTTCATTCCGCACGACTGGCAGGGCTACAACGAGGCCATGCTGGTGGTGCTGCTCGCGCTCGGGTCGCCCACCCACCCCGTGGGCGCGGACGCCTGGACCGCCTGGACGAACAGCTACAAGGGCGCCTGGGGCCGCTTCATGGGCTACGAGCACCTGAGCTTCGCGCCGCTCTTCGGCCACCAGTACTCGCACATGTGGATCGATTTCCGCGGCATCCGCGATGCGACCATGCGCGAGCGCGGCATCGACTACTTCGAAAACACGCGCCGCGCCGCCTACGCGCAGCGCGCCTACGCCATCGCCAACCCCAAAGGCTGGTACGAGTACGGGGCGAACGTCTGGGGCTTCACCGCCTGCGACGGGCCCGGCAAGATGCACCTCACCGACCGCATGGGGCGCTCGCGCTACTTTCTCGACTACTCGGCGCGCGGCGCCGGCCGCTGGTCCACCCTCGACGACGGCACGATCGCGCCGACCGCCGCCATTTCTTGCCTGCCTTTCGCGCCCGAGATCGCCATTCCGGCGACCGAGGAAATGCACTCGCGCTACGGTCAGTACATCTATTCCCGCTACGGATTCTTCGATTCCTTCAACCGCAGCTTCACCGCGACCGACGTGCCCCTTTCCGACGGCCGGGTGGATCCGTCGTTCGGCTGGGTCGCGAAAGACTACCTCGGCATCGATCAGGGTCCCATCCTCGCCATGATCTGCAACTATCGCAACCAGCTCGTCTGGGACGACATGCGCAACTGCGCGCCGCTCAGGCGCGGTCTCGCGCGCGCCGGGTTTACCGGCGGCTGGCTCGACCAGGACGCGTGATGTCCGGGGCGGGCGCCCCGGCGGCTGGCCGCGGGCGTCGCAAGGCGATCCGCCGGATCGGCTGGGGTTCGGCGGCGCTGGCCGGCTCGCTTGCCGGCTGCGGCCGAAGCCGGAGCGACCCCGAGGGTCCGCTCGATTTCTGGGCCATGGGACGCGAGGCCGAGGTGGTGGTCGAGCTGCTCGCCGCCTTTCGCGAGCGCTACCCCGGCGTGCAGGTTCGGGTGCAGCAGCTGCCCTGGACGGCGGCGCACGAGAAGCTCCTGACCGCCTTCGCCGGCGACGCCTTGCCCGACCTCTGCCAGCTCGGCAACACCTGGCTGCCCGAGTTCAGCGCCCTCGGCGCGCTCGAGCCGCTCGACGAGCGGATGGCGGCTGCCGGCCTCCCGCGCGACGACTACTTCGCCGGCATCCTCGACACCAATCTCATGCCAGCGGCGGATGGCGCGGCCCAGCTTCTCGGGGTGCCGTGGTACGTCGACACGCGCCTCCTCTTTTTTCGCAGCGACCTGCTTCGCGCGGCCGGCCATGCGCGGCCGCCCGAGAACTGGGACGAATGGCGCGCGGCGATGCAGGACATCCGGCGGCTCGACAACGGCCGCACCTACGGCGCCCTGCTGCCCCTTAACGAGCCGGATCCGTTGTTCGCGCTGTCGCTGCAGCAGGGTCCGGTGCTCGGCGATGGCGACAGCCGCGGCGCCTTCTCGCAGCCCCCGTTCCGGCGCGCGCTCGACTTCTACGCCGGCCTGTTCCGCGACGACCTGGCGCCGCGGATGGCAGCGACGCAGGTCGCGAACGTGTGGGACGAGTTCGCGCGCGGCCTGTTCGCCTTCTACGTCACCGGTCCCTGGAACATCGGCGAATTCCGGCGTCGCCTGCCTGCCGAGCGGCAAGGCGACTGGGCCACGGCGCCCTTGCCGGGGCCGGACGGGCCGGGCGTGTCGACGGCGGGCGGCTCGAGCCTCGTCGTCTTCAAGAGCTCGCGGCGCAAGGAAGCCGCCTGGAAGCTGATCCGCTTCCTGAGCGAGCCCGAGATGATGCAGCGCTTCCACGCCCTCACCGGCGACCTGCCGCCACGGCGCAGCGCCTGGCGGGCGCCGGCGCTCGCCGGCGATCCGCCCTCGCAGGCCTTCGCCCGCCAGCTCGAGCGCGTGCGCGCCGCGCCCAAGGTCCCCGAGTGGGAGCGTATCTTCCAAGAGATGCAGCTCGCCGCCGAACGCGTCGTCCAGGGCCGCCAGGGCGCGGAAGCCGCCTGCCGCGAGCTGGACGCCCGGGTCGACGCGCTGCTCGAGAAGCGCCGCTGGCTGCGCGGCCTTCGGGCATGACGAAGGACGCCGCGGCCGCCTGGATCCTGGCGGGCCCGGCGCTGCTGGTGATCGCCGTCTTCTTCGCGCTGCCGGTCGCCGCGGGCCTGGCGCTCAGCCTCACCGACTTCGACATCTACGCCCTGGCCGACCTCTCGACCCTGCGCTTCGTCGGCCTGCGCAACTATGCGCAGCTGCTGCAGACGCCGCTCTTCTGGCAGGCCCTGGCGAACACGCTGTACTTCGTGGTCGTCGGCGTGCCGGCATCGATCGGCCTCTCGCTCGCCGCCGCGTTGCTGCTCGACTCCCGCTTCGCGCGCTGGCAGCCCTTCTTTCGCACCGCCCTGTTCGCGCCCGTCGTCACGACCGTCGTCGCCGTGGCGGTCATCTGGCGCTACCTGCTGCACACGCGCTACGGCCTCATCAACCAGGGCCTCGAGGCGATCGGCCTGGCGCCGGTCGACTGGCTCGGCGACCCGCACTGGTCGATGCCGGCGATCATCGCCTTCGCCGCCTGGAAGAACTTCGGCTACAACATGATCATCCTGTTCGCCGCGCTGCAGGCCGTGCCGCGCGATCTCTACGAAGCGGCGCGGATGGACGGCGCCGGCGCCGTGCGGCGCTTCACCGACGTGACCTTTCCCCTCCTCGTGCCGACCCTGGTTCTGGTCGGCATCCTCACCGTCTCGGGCTACTTCCAGCTGTTCGCCGAGCCCTACGTGATGACGCAGGGCGGCCCGCTGCGCAGCACCTACAGCATGCTCTACCTCATGTACGAGGAGGGCTTTCGCTGGTGGAACCTCGGCAACGCCTCCGCGGTGGCGTTCCTTCTCTTCCTCGTGATCTTCTGCGCCAGCGGGCTGATGCTGCGCTTCGATCGCGACGCGCCAGGGCGGCGATGACGATGAACCCGCGGCTCGCCATCTGGCTCGTCAACGGCCTGCTGGCCGCGCTCGCGGGGGCGACCCTCTTTCCCCTGCTCTGGATGCTCTCGGTCTCGTTCATGGCGCCGGGGGCTTCAACCTCGCTGCCGACGCCGATCCTGCCGCACTCACCGACGTTGGAGAACTACCGCACCCTGTTCGGCGGCGTCGGCATGGGCCGCTACCTGCTCAACAGCCTGCTGATCGCGACCCTCGCCACCGTCATCTCCGTGACCTTCAACCTCATGGCCGGCTATGCGTTCGCCAAGCTGCGCTTTCGCGGCCGCGATGCGATCTTCCGCCTGCTGCTCGGCGCCCTGGTGATCCCGGGCCAGGTGGCGATGCTGCCGCTCTTCCTGATGCTCAAGCCCCTGGGCCTGATCAACAGCTACGGCGGCGCGATCGTGCCGGCGATGGCGAGCGTCTTCGGCATCTTCCTCGTGCGCCAGTTCGCCCGTGGCATTCCCGACGAGTTGCTCGAGGCGGCGCGGATCGACGGCGCGGGCGAGCTGCGCGTCTTCACGACTGTGGTCGTGCCGCTGCTCAGGCCGGTGGTCGCGACGCTGGCGGTCTTCAGCTTCCTCGCTGCCTGGAACGACTTCATGTGGCCGCTCATCGTCCTCACCGACGACGCCCTGCACACCCTTCCGGTCGCGCTCGCCGGGCTGTCGCGCGAGCACGTGCAGGACAACGAGCTGATGATGGCCGGCTCGGTGATCACGGTGCTGCCGGTGCTGCTGATCTTTCTCGCCCTGCAGCGCCAGTACATGGAAGGCCTGCTCGCGGGCAGCGTCAAGGGATGAGGGCACTGCTGCCGGCGCTGGCAACGGTGATGGCAATGGCGATGGTCTCCGGCGCCCGGGCACAGGACCAGCTTCTCGACGACTTCGCCGATCCCGCCGCCTGGACCCTCTCGGCCAGCGACGACGTGAAGGCCGCGCTCCGCCCGGCCACGGGACCGAATGGCAACGCCTTGTGCATCGACTTCGACTTCGGCAAGGTCACCGGCTACGTGAGCGCCCGCCGGGCCTTGCCGATCGACTTCCCCCCGCGCTTCGAGTTCAGGCTGAACCTGCGCGGCGATGCACCTCAGAACGCGCTGCAGTGGAAGCTCGTCGACGCGAGCGGCGACAACGTGTGGTGGGCGAACCGGCCCGACTACCGGTTTCCGCGCGACTGGCAGGCGCTCCGGTTTCGCCAGAGAGACATCGCCTTCGCCTGGGGCCCCACGGCCGACCGTGAGCTTCGGCGCACCGCCTCGGCCGAGCTCGTGATCGCCTCCGGCAGCGGCGCCGGCAAGGGCAGCGTCTGCTTCGACCACCTCGTGCTCCGACGGCTGCCGGACACGCCCTCGCCCGAGGAGGCGCGCGAGTTCGACAGCGTGACGGTGCGCTGGCCGGCCGGGGCGAGCCCCTCGCGCTACGAGCTGCAGTTTTCCGACGACGGCCGGGCGTGGCGGACCGTGCGCCACGTCGAGCGCGCCCGCGGCGATGTCCAGCACCACCACTTCCCCGACGCGCAGGCGCGCGTGGTGCGCGTGCTGGCGGGCACGCAGCCGGCCGCGATCGAGCTCGGCGAGGGCGCGGATGCGAACGCGTTCTTCGCCGGCATCGCCAAGGAGTCAAGGCGGGGCACGTACCCGCGTGCCTACATCGGCGAGCAGTCGTACTGGACCGTCTTCGGCGTCGACGGCGGCCGCGTGGCTTCGCTGCTGAGCGAAGACGGCGTGGTCGAGCCGGTGCCCGGGGTGGGCGGACTCGAGCCGTTTCTCGTCAGCGACGGGCGGGTCGCGAACTGGGCCGACGCCCGCATCAGCCACTCCCTGCGCGACGGCGACCTGCCCATGCCGGCCACCCACTGGCGCGTGGGCGATCTCGGGCTGGACGTCGATGCTTTCGCTGCGGGCAAGGCCGACGATGCGCAGGCGGTCGTTCGCTACACGGTGCGCAACCTGGGCAAGCAGCCTCGCAAGCTCGGGCTCGCGCTCGCCTGGCGGCCTTTCCAGGCGAATCCACCGACGCAGTTCCTGGCCCATCGCGGCGGTGCCAGCCCGATCGAGGCCCTGAAGTGGGAGCGCGGTGCCCTCTGGGTGAATGGCGCGCTGCGCATGAAGCCGATGCAGCCGCCGAGCAGCGTTCGCCTCGAGCCGGCCGCGGCCGGGCCGGTGGGCGACTGGCTCGCGGAGGCGCCGCCGCCAGCTAGGTCGCTGGACATCAGCGACCCCGACGGCTTCGCCAGCGCCGTGCTGCGCTACGACCTGAGCCTCGCTCCGGGGGAGCAGCGGACCATCGACGTCGTCCTGCCGGTCACGGCGGTGGCCCTGCCGGCAAGACTCGACGTCGGCCGCGAGCAGGCTCGGGTCGCGGCGCGCTGGCGGGCCACGCTCGACCGGGTGGGCATCGAAGGACCCGGCGAGGTGGCCGACATGGCCCGGACACTCCGCGCCGCCCTCGGCCACATCCTCGTCAACCGCAGCGGCCCGGCCCTGCAGCCGGGCGCCCGCGCCTACGCCCGATCGTGGATCCGCGACGGGGCGCTGACCTCGTCGGCGCTGCTGCGGCTGGGACATGAAGACGTGGCGCGCGACTTCCTGCTGTGGTTCGCGCCGTTCCAGTTCAGGAACGGGAAGGTGCCTTGCTGCGCCACCGCGCGCGGCGCCGACCCGGTGCCCGAGAACGACAGCCACGGCGAGTTCGCGTTCGCCGCGACCGAGCTCTGGCGCTACAGCCGCGACGAAACGACGGCCCGGGCGCTGTGGCCGCACGTGGCCGCGGCCATGATGTACATGGAGACGCTGCGGGCCAGCGAGCGCAGCGACGCGAATCGGACCGGCGAGCGCAGCGACGTGAATCGGACCGGCGAGCGCAGCGCCTATTTCGGGTTGATGCCGCCCTCGATCAGCCATGAAGGGTATTCCGACAAGGCGGCGTATTCCTACTGGGACGATTTCTGGGCCTACACCGGCTATCGGAGCGCCGCCGAGCTCGCCGCGGGCCTGGGACTCGCAAGCGACGCCTCGCGCCTGGCCGCGCAGCGCGACGAGTTTCTCGCCGACCTGCAGGCTTCGCTCGCGACCAGCACCGCCCGCTTCGGCCTCGACGTGCTGCCCGGGGCTGCGGACCGCGGCGACTTCGATCCGACCTCGAGCACCGTCGCGCTGAGCCCGGGCGGCCTGCTTCAGGCGCTGCCTCGCCCGCTGCTGCAGCAAACCTTCGACCGCTACTGGCGCAACTTCCAGGCGCGGCGCAAGGACGAGGCGGCCGGCGTTCGCCATGGCGACGGCGCCTATACGCCCTACGAATGGCGCAACGTCGGCGCGCTCGTTCGCCTGGGCGAGCGGGAGCGCGCCCGGGAGGCCATGGCCTATTTCAATGCCGACCGGCGGCCGAAAGAATGGAACCAGTGGGCCGAGGTGGTGGTGCGCGATCCGCGCGAGCCGCGCTTTCTCGGCGACATGCCGCACGGGTGGGTCGCTTCCGACCAGATCCGTTCCGTGCTCGACCTCTTTGCCTACGAGGACGAGGGCGAGTCGTCGCTGGTGCTGGCGGCCGGGGTGCCGATGGACTGGCTGCGCGGCAAGGGAGTCTCGATCCGCGACTTGCGGACGCCCTGGGGGCGGCTCTCATGGAGTGCGCGCGTCGGCGCCGATGGCGCCGTCGACGTGCAGGTGTCGGGCCTGCGGTCGGTTCCGCGTGGCGGTGTGAGCTTGCGCGGGCCCTGGGGAAAGAACGCCCACGTGGTCATCGACGGGCGGATTGCCGAGGGTCCGGCAGACGCGATTTCCTTGCCGCATCTACCGGCTCGCGTTCGGGTTGAGCCGCGCTGAGCATTAACTACGCTCGCGAAATGGCCCTATAAAGGCTGCTCGATTTTCGTGGTGGTCGGGGAAGGGGGGCCTTGATCAGCATTCGGAGGCATTCAAGATGATCCGAAAGATCCTGATCCTGGCCGTCGTTTCGCTGCTGGCCGCCTTCGTCTGGCTGAACTGGAGCGCGCTTTCCGCGACCACGCCGATTGCGCTGGGCTGGGTGACGGTTCAGGCCCCTCTGGGACTGGTGCTGCTGGTGCCGCTGCTCGTGCTGTGCGTGGTGCTCCCGGCCTGGGCGATTTCCCTGCAGGCTCGGGTCTTGCGGGACGTGCGGGTGATCACGAAGGCGCTGCAGCAGAGGGAAATCGCCGAGCGTGAGGAAGCCTCTCGGCTGGTGGACTTGCGCATCGATTTCCTGAGGGCGCTGGAGGAGAGCGTCAACACGATGGCCGCTAGCGTTGGTGAGTTGGAGGACCGGATGGAGCGGGCCAACCTTTTGCCGCGGGGTGCGGCGCTTGTGGCTCCGGTCGGTGCCGGGAAGGGGTGAACGGTTGTCTCGCTATCTGAAGACTGGCGGGGTACATGTTGGCGGATTGCTCGGGTCGTTAGATCGCCGACAGAAGGTGACGAAACGCGCGAGGCCGCGTCAGTATTGGCGAGCACGACATCGCGCTCTTTGCGACGCCCTTACGCCGTACCCTGATTTCTGTCCGTCGTTACCAATTGCCCGAAACGAAGTCAAATCTACATCGGCGGACGAACATTTCTAGTCATCAGCTCGCTGCAACTATCGCTAGTGATCGCGGATCGCGAGGGCCTTCTTGGGCAGCTCTCGGTCAATCTCATTGCAGCCCGGATTGACCAGACCTTTGAACCGCGACAGATGACGCCTGCCTGACAACTCAGGGGCTGCGCTCCGGTATGGATCTGCATGTGCTACCCCTCCGGCGCGGCTCGCGCAGATCTCGCAGAAGCCAGCGGCGTTGCCCGTCAGTCGTCTCCTGCGCGGCTCCTTGCGACACGGTCGCTCGCCCGGGCTGCGGTCGTTAGCCGGATTGCACAGCCAATTCGAGCTGCGCTGCGGCTTCGGGATGAACTTCGAGCAGCTTCACCAGCGCGTGCCGCCGCGCGTGTGCTGCCGACCTCAGCCTGGCAGGGGCTTCCCTCAACGAGTCGCGGAGCGACGCCTCGTCTTGCTCGACCAGGATGACGGCGAGCGTGGCGGCTTGAAGGAGATCCTTCCGGGCCTTTTCGGGAGCCCCTGTACGGTTGGCGCTGGCGTAGACCTTGTGCCACAGAAGACGCTCGGGTGCAGGCAGTTTCACGGGCACGCAATGCCCTCCCGCCAGGACGCATGCCTCGCGGGGTTGGCTCAACAGGTAGTCGTAGAAGGGCACGGTCTGCGCGTGCCATTGCAGCTCCGGGATAGGGACGGTCCGCCCCAGGGTAGGCCCGTCGGCAAGGACGTCGATTCGCAACTCATTCGCGCCTGGCCGCTTGACCGATGTAGGCGGGGTGCGGCTCGGCATGCCCGGTATCGGAGAGAACTTCAGCTTTGTGGCTTCGATCGTCCCCAGGAAGGGCAGGGGGGTGGCCAGCTTCAGCGCCTGTCGGCGCGCCAGGTCAATGTCCTGAGTGCGGGCGATGGTGGCCCTGACGCCGAGCTCGTTGAGCCACGCCATGTAGCAGAGCGCACCGACGAGAACCAAGCCGCTCTCGAAGAGGCCGGCGTTGTGCAGTTCGACCAGGACACGAGCTACTGGCTTGTCCGCGACCTGGAACTCGAGCTTTCGCAGGTCGCGCACCTGGCGCGCCGTCCATTCCGCGAATTCGATCTGTTCCTTCGCGGTCCTCAGCGCCTCGTCGTCGCCCTCCTTGCAGATGAAGTCCTCGACCTCCTGGCCGGGGACGGAGTAGTACCCTCGGTACCAGTAGCCGTATCCGGTGCCCGTTCGGAGCACCAATCGTCCGGGTGTTCCCGGCAACAGCCTGCCCGCCGCGCGGATTCGCTCCTTCACCTCGGCGTACTGGGTGCGGAACGACAGCTCGTGTGGGCGATAGAGTGGAAAGGCCATAAGCGCTGTCATCTTACCCCGCAATACATAATTTCACGGGGTAATGGCAATCAGCCATTACCCCGCAATTCTAATATTTGCGGGGTAATTGACGATTTCTGGAACGTTTGGGAGTTCGTGGGATGTCTCGGGAAAAGTTTCGCCGACAGAAGGTGATGAACAGCGGGACGCCGCATCAGCATTGGCGAGCACGAACTTGCAGCCCTCGGCGCGCGGTTCGTTGAAGGGCTACGGGGTCCGGCCGTCCTCGTCCTCGTCGTCGTGTCGGTCGCGGCGCGTTCCGTTCACATACGCCCAGAACGCAGCCTTGCGTCCGTGACGGGCACGGATCTCGGCCTCGAACTCCTCGTGCGAAGGAAGGGGCAACAGGCTGATGCCGCAGCCCGCGATCTCGCCAAGTCGGGCCCAGTAGCGCGCCGCGTGGCCGTAGGCGCGCGCGTAGGCCCGATCGAGGATGCCCTTCAACAGCGCGCGGTAGACCACGGTCTCGCCATGCGGGCACTCGTGGGCGCGCAAGGCCTTGGCCAGCGGAACGAGGCTTCCGTAGAGATTGCCGTCGATGCGCCCGGATTCGGCCAGTAGCCTGGCCTCGCTAGCGTCCGCGTCTCCGAGTTGCAGCAGCAGCGTGGCTGCGGCCGTCAGATCGTCGTGCCGCAGCGCTAGTTGCCGGGCATGGGCGACGGCTTCGGGACGTGCAGCCTCGGGCAGGTGTTCCAGCCAGCGCTGGAAATAGAAGTCCGAGAGCGTGCGCTCGAACATCCGTTGTCGGATCGGTGAACTCTCCTCGAAGCGGCCGAGTCGCTCCAAGGCATCGGCCAGAAGGTCCTGCCGGCTGCCGTCGAGGTGGCCCCAGGCGTCCTGTAGCCACGCCAGCGCATCGGCCGGCCGACCTGCGTCGAGGTAGGCTCGTGCGAACGCCTGGCGCTGCACGGGGTTGGGGTTCGGGCTGTAGCGCAGCGAGGCGCGCACCATGATGTCGGGGTCGCGCAACGACTCGGCCAGCAACGACAGCGCACCCGAGATTCGGAAGACGTCGAGCGGCGGACTCTCCCCACGCGGGGAGGCGTCGAGTGCCTCCGAAAGCTGCGATTCGAGCCGGGCGACGAGCCCGCGCTGCGCCGGCTCGTCGAGCAGCAAATCGGCACGCTGCAGCAACTCCTCGCGAGCTCCGTACTGGTCACCCTCGTAGAGCTTCAGCAAGCGTGCAGGCCAAGCGCCGGGTGGGGTCTCGCAGCGCGCGGCGGCCTGGAGCCAGTGGCGACAGGCTGCACGCACGGTGTCGCCGATCACGCCGTCGGAGTCATCGGCGCGATCGAACCACGCCGCATCCGCCTCGATGAAGGCTTCGAAGAGCGAGAGCGCGGCCGGAGGATGCTTGGGCAGCAACTCGCGCGCCACCTGGTCCAGCCAGCCGTCGAGCGTGCGACCGAACTCGCCCGCCTCGCGGTAGCCGTAGAACCTGGTCGAGCGCCGCCAGCCGGACAGCGTCTTCTTGAAGCCGGCGGCGAGCTTGTCCGGCCGATCTGCCAGTTGCATGCGCGCAAGGCGTGCCTGAACAGCCTCGTGGTCTTTGGCGAGTTCGAGCAGCACGGTGACAAGGTCCCCCACGTCCTGACGGCGAAGGAAGGTTTCCAGGTCTTCGTTGGGTGGACTTGCCATGGGTGGGGCAGTGGCCCTGCGCTTCAGTTCGACGGCGTGGCCTGGCTCAAGTCCCAGAACGTGCCCTGCCAGTTCGAGATACGCCCCTCGGTACCGCAGGCGAGGCAGCGCCACACGACGACATCATCCTCGGTGATGCCGGTTTCGACGACGCGTTGGTCACTATCCGAATCTTCTGGGACGCCCCGGAATCAGCCAGGTGTTAGATGCCTTGAAACAGGCAATCCAGGGCATTGACGATGATGCTGGCCTCTTCTTGGAGACTCAGAACTTCCTTGCCCATCAAGCGACGAGGCACTGTG
>Ga0207676_10001497_pt1 | contig 17254 bp, 17 predicted proteins | sample KBSSwiS72_FD_184307 | JGI IMG/M metagenome (GOLD analysis project Ga0207676, IMG submission 184307) | Switchgrass rhizosphere microbial communities from Kellogg Biological Station, Michigan, USA - KBS Switchgrass S7-2 (SPAdes) (version 2) | ecosystem: Host-associated > Plants > Roots >...
TTCGGCGGCGCGATCCATCTCGCCGGTGAGGTTAAGGCGCGAGGCCAGACGCGGCGTGCCCGATCCGACTGGATGAAGATCGAACAGCAGCGCGGCATTTCGGTGACGTCGTCGGTCATGACCTTCGAGCGTGACGGCATCACCTTCAACTTGCTCGACACGCCGGGGCACGAGGATTTCTCCGAAGACACCTATCGCACGCTCACCGCCGTTGATTCGGCGGTGATGGTGATCGACGCCGCCAAGGGCATCGAGCCCCAGACCCGCAAGCTGTTCGAGGTCTGCCGGCTGCGCTCGGTGCCGATCATCACCTTCGTCAACAAGGTAGATCGCGAAGGCCGGCCGCCGTTCGAGTTGCTCGACGAGATCGCCGACGCGCTCGCACTCGACGTGGCGCCGATGAGCTGGCCGGTCGGCATGGGAGGCACCTTCGAAGGTATTTACGATCTTGCCCGCGATCGGCTCTACCGTCCCGCGAGCGACGCGACCGGTGCCTATGAGGGCGACGCGCTGTCCGTGGCCGGCGTCAACGACAGCCAGCTGGACGACCTTCTGTCTCCGGAAGGTGCCGCGCTGCTCCGCGAGGAGGCCGAGCTGGCCGCGATCGGCTACGTGCCTTTCGACGAGGCAGCCTATCTGCACGGCGACCTCACCCCGGTCTATTTCGGATCCGCGCTCAAGGATTTCGGTGTCGAGCAGCTAATCGACGCGCTTGCCGACTTCGCCCCGGCGCCGCGGCCGCAACCCGGAGACCCGCGCGCGGTCGAACCGGCCGAGCCTGCCGTCGCCGGCTTCATCTTCAAGGTGCAGGCGAACATGAACCCCCAGCATCGCGACCGCGTGGCTTTCATGCGGCTTTGTTCGGGCAAGTTCAAACGCGGCATGAAGCTGACGCAGGTCGGCACCGGCAAGTCGATCGCGGTGCACAGCCCGATCCTGTTCTTCGCGCAGAATCGCGAGCTCGCGGAGGAGGCCTTTCCGGGCGACATCATCGGCATCCCGAACCACGGCACGCTCCGGGTCGGCGACACGCTCACCGAAGGCGAGATGATCCGCTTCACCGGCCTGCCCAATTTCGCTCCTGAGATATTGCGCCGTGTGAAGCTGGCCGACCCCACCAAGACCAAGCAACTGCGCAACGCTCTCAACGACATGGCCGAGGAAGGCATCATGCAGGTCTTCCACCCCGCCATCGGCTCGCAATGGATCGTGGGCGTGGTCGGGCAGCTTCAGCTTGATGTGCTCATTTCGCGGCTCCAGGCCGAATATAAGGTCGATGCGGGTTTCGAGCCTTCACCTTGGGACACGGCGCGCTGGCTGACGGCGGACGACGACAAGGCGCTCGACGAGTTCAAAAGCCTGCACCGTGCGGCCATCGCCGAGGATCGCGACGGCGCGCCGGTGTTCATGGCCAAGGACGCCTGGGAGCTGAACTATATAGAGAGTAAGTTCCCGGGACTAAGATTTTCCGCCACGAAGGATCGGCGCTAATGTGAACTGCGGAAAGGATGCTTCGGCGACGTCTATGGTCGTCGTCCGAAATATTCACGCCGTGCTCACGGAAGAAAGGACAACGGCACGGTTATAGCGTCCGGAGGTCCATGTGCTGGCCAAAGTCTGTGAACTTGGTTCGCCCGATGAGCCGGTTCTGGCGTCCCGGCGGATGCGGATTGCGCTATTCTCGGGCAACTACAACTGCGTGCGCGATGGTGCCAATCAGGCGCTGAACCGGCTGGTTGCCCATCTCATGGCCGCCGGTCATAGCGTTCGGGTCTACTCGCCCACCGTGCCGAGACCGGCTTTCGAGGCGGCGGGCGATCTGATTTCGGTCCCCTCCGTGCCGATACCGCGTCGGCCCGAATATCGCGTCGCCCTGGGCCTGCCCGCTGCGATCCGCGAGGATCTGGACATGTTCGGGCCCGATATTGTCCATCTCTCCGCGCCGGACTGGCTAGGCCGCGCAGCCCAGAAGCATGCGCGCCGAAAGGCGGTGCCGGTTGTGGCAAGCCTGCACACGCGGTTCGAAACCTATCTCGACTATTATGGGCTGGGTTTGCTGCGGAGAAGCGCAGAGGCCTGGCTCGATCGATTCTATCGCGACAGCGACGTCATCCTCGTTCCCAATGCACCGATTGCCGCTGAGTTCGTCGCTAAAGGCTATGGCGGAGTTCGCATCTGGGGACGCGGTGTCGATCGTACGATCTTCACGCCGACGCTTCGCGATCGGGCTTGGCGTCATGCGCAGGGCTATGGCGAGCGCGACACGGTGGTCCTTTTTTTCGGCCGGCTGGTCAGGGAAAAGGGGATTGCGATCTTCGCCAAGGTTATTACCGAGGCGCAATTGCGCGGGCGTCGGTTGCGGCCGCTGATCATCGGGGACGGACCCGATCGCGGCTGGCTGGCGGAGCGTTTGCCCTACGGGCGTTTCCTCGGGCACCTTTCCGGGCCAACACTGGGCAGGGCTGTCGCCGCCGCCGACATTCTCGTCAATCCGAGCACGACGGAGGCGTTCGGAAACGTCATTCTGGAGGCCATGGCGGCGGGCGTGCCCGTGGTCAGTGCGGATGTGGCGAGCGCCGCTGCCTTGATCGCCGATCGTCGTTCGGGATGGTTAGTGCAATCAGGCGATGTGCCCGCTTATGTCGATGCGGTAGAGACGCTGATAGGTCAGCCGGGGTTGCGACAGGCGATCATCGCAGGCGGCCTTGTCCGGGCCGCCGATTTCCGATGGTCGAACATACTCGATGATGTGATCGACAGCTATCGGACCCTCCTGCCGGAATAGAGCGTTACCTCCTCGATACGAAAACGGGAGGAGTGCCGGTGCGCAGCATCAATCTGGCCTTGTTGGCCATGTCCCTCATGTCGAGCGCCGCGGTCGCCGCGCCCGATCAGCGGGTCCTGGGCGCCCAGGTGCTGCTCGACCGGCTGGGCTTTGGGGCGGGCGTGATCGACGGAGCCGGCGGATCGAACTTCGCCAGGGCGCTGAAAGGCTATCAGGAGGCGAACGGGCTGCCGGTAAGCGGCGAACTCGACGATGCGACGGTGAAGAGCTTCGATTCTTATCGCGGCATGCCCGGCGTGATCGACGTCAAGCTCACCGAGGCGATCCTCGCAGGGCCATTCGTCGGCCCCATCCCCGCAAAGCCGGCCGAGCAGGCCAGGATGAAGTCGCTTGGCTATTCGGACGCGATGGAGAAACTGGCGGAGCGATACCACACAAGCCGGGCGACGCTGGTAGCTCTCAACTCGCCGCGGACCAGGCTCACGCCCGGCGTGACGATCAGGGTGCCGAACGTGATACCGCCGAAGCAGGATTATCCCGAGGATATCGATGCGGGCTGGCGCGAGACGCTGTGGACGCTGAACGTGGGTTCCGAGCAGCCCGCGGCTGCCAAGGTCGTCGTCGACAAGTCCGACGGCGTGCTGCGCGTCTATGACGGCAATGCAAAGCTCGTCGCGCAATTCCCGGCCACGATGGGGAGCGAGCATGATCCGCTGCCGATCGGTAGCTGGAAGATCCAGGGCCGCGCCTATAACCCGCCCTTCCACTATAACCCCAAGCTGTTCTGGGATGCCGACAACAGCGACCGCAAGGCGATGCTGCCTCCCGGACCGAACGGGCCGGTCGGCGTCGTCTGGATCGATCTCGACAAGAAGCATTACGGCATCCATGGCACGTCGCATCCCGATACGATCGGCAAGACCGAGAGCCATGGGTGCATAAGGCTGACCAATTGGGACGCGGCGCGGCTGGCGCTGATGGTGAAGCCGGGAACGCCGGCGATCTTCCAGGACTGAGCCTTCGATGGTTCGGAATATCGTGATCCTGCTGCTGCTGCTCATGCTCGGCTATGTCGGCTGGATCGTCGCACTGAATATCGGCGACGACCGCGCGCCTCCGCCGGCGGCGACGAAGCGCCCGGCCGCCAGCGCGTCACCGAAGGGCGGTGCGCAACAGCTGCTCATCCCGGTCGCGGGCGTCGGTGCGGACCAGCTCGCCGACACGTACGACGACGCGCGCGGGGAGGGCCGCGTCCATGACGCGATCGATATCATGGCGCCCCGCGGTACTCCGGTGATCGCGGCGGCGGCGGGTACGGTCGACAAGCTGTTCGACAGTGAGCGTGGCGGACGGACGATCTATATCCGCCGGCCGGGCGGCGAATGGATCGATTATTACGCCCATCTCGACTCCTACGCCGCGGGCCTTGCCGAAGGCCAGAAGATCGCGCGCGGCCAGGTGATCGGTACGGTCGGCTCGACCGGCGACGCCAGCCCCGAGGCGCCGCACCTTCATTATGCGATCAACGCGATGGCGCCCGGCGAAAAATGGTACCAGGGCAAGCCGATCAACCCGTACCCGCTGTTGAAATAATGACCTCTCCCCGGAGGAGAAGATCGTGAGCTGCGGAGCGCCTCGCCCGCGCGGTCGCCGCTCGATCCGCGCTCATCCCGGTTGTGGCTCCTGCCGCCGAGGATGACAAACCGCGTCGCAGCACCGATATCTCGGCGCATGACCGTCCTACGCGCCGCGCTGCTCGCGCTCCTCCTTGCCCTTCCCGCCGCCGCGCAGGCGGCAGACAAGCTCGTCCTCGCTTTCGGCGACAGCCTGACCGCCGGCTATCGTCTCCCGCCCGGCCAGGGATTCGCGCCGCAACTCGAAGCGGCGTTGCGCAGGCAGGGCATCGCCGCGCGCGTCCACAATGCCGGCGTCTCGGGCGATACGACCGCAATGGGGAGAGCGCGGCTCGGCTGGGTGCTCGGCGCGCTGAGGGTGAAGCCCGATCTCGTCATCCTCGAGCTCGGCGCCAACGACATGCTGCGCGGGCTCGATCCCGGCGGCGCCGAGGCGAACCTCGATAGGATGATCGGCGAGTTCAAGCGCCGAAGGATCAAGGTGCTGCTCGCCGGGATGATCGCGGCGCCCAATCTCGGTGCCGATTATGCGCGACGGTTCGATCCGATCTATCGGCGCCTCGCCGATAAGCACAAGGTCGCGCTATACCCGTTCTTCCTCGCCGGGGTCGTGAATGATCCCGCTCTCCACATCGGCGACGCCATCCACCCGAACGCGAACGGAGTCGCCGTGATCGTGCGCCGCATGACGCCGGCCGTCTCCCGCCTGCTGGCCGCGCCCTGACCGAACGGCGTTGCAGCCCGGCCGATATCTTCTTAAGCTTTCTTCCTGAACGGGGTCGGAGAACAGCTTCGATGCAATGGGCGTCCTCCTCGTCGGCACGGGGGCCGGTGGGGGAACCGGCGGGTGACATCAGCGATGATGCCCGCGAGGTATTCCTGGATCATCTGCGCGACGGCGTCGCCGCGGCTGCGGCCGACGACGCCGAGTTTGTGCTCGATCTCGCGCGCGTCGATCATATCTCGGCCGGCGCGCTGATGGCGTTGACGATCGCCCGCAAGGAGGCGATCAACAGCAATGTGAAGATCATCCTCGCCCGCCCGCAGCCCGCGATCCGAGAGGTTCTGGAGATTAGCCGCTATCAATTGATCTTCGACATCGTCGACGAACTCGACCACAGAGGGGGTCGGGGGGGGTAGCTTATGCTGGTGCGCTTCTGGGGAACGAGGGGGTCCTTGCCGGTCGCTCCCCGCGCTGCGGCGATCGAGGACAAGCTGGTCAATGCGCTGATGCGCGCTCAGGGCCGCGCCTTTGCCGATGCCGCCGCCGCCCGCGCTTTCGTCAACGAGGAGCTCGACTTCGCCGAGGGCCATACCTATGGCGGCGCTACCACATGCCTCGAGATCGAGGGGGCGGACGAAAGTTTCTTCGTCTGCGACATGGGCTCCGGCCTGCGCGAATTCGGCATCGATGCCGCCCGCCGGATCGGCCAGGGCCACAGCCGCACCTTCAACTTCTTCATGTCCCACCTCCATTGGGATCATATCATGGGCTTTCCCTTTTTCGGGCCAGCCTTCGACCCCCAGACGCGCATCATCGTCCATTCGGGCCATACCGATGCCGAAAGGGCGCTCCGGCGCCAGCAGGAGGAGATCAGCTTCCCGGTCTCGTTCGACTGGCTGCGCGCGAACATCGAATTTCGGGTGCTGACGCCGGGCGAGGTTCACCATGTCGACGGCATCGACGTCGAGCTGATGCCGCAGGACCACAGCCATGTTTCCTATGCCTGGAAATTCCGGCGCGACGGCAGGACGCTGGTCTTCTCGACCGACGCCGAGCACCGCGCCGAGGACCTCGACGACAAGACCGCGTTCGAGGCCTTTTTCCGCGCCGCCGATCTGGTGGTCTGCGACACGATGTATTCGCTCGCCGAAAGCGTCACGCTGAAGGCGGACTGGGGCCATTCGAGCAACGTCATGGCGGTCAATCTCTGCCACGGCGCGGGCGCCAAGAAGCTCGCCCTGTTCCATCACGAGCCGACGAGCACCGATGCCCAGATCCAGCGCCTCTACGACGAGACGATCCGCTACGAGTTGCTGACCCGCAAGGACAGCCCGCCGCTGGCGATCGTCTGTTCCTATGACAGCCTGGAGCTGGAGGTGTGAGGCGGTGGGCCAGCGGCTCCGAGGGCTGGCATGCATCCGCGGCGTTGGCGACGACGATGGTTTTTCTCAGCTAGGGGACAGGGCGCGCTGCCACGCAGCCGGCGGTGCGCCGAATTCGCGTTTGAAGGCCCGGCTGAACGCTGCCTCGGAATTGAAACCGACGCTGTAAGCGACGCTGCAGGCATTTTGACGGTTGTTGCGCAGCATGTTCGCGGCAACGTGCATTCGCCATCTGGCACAATATTGCATCGGCGATTCGCCGATGAGCGTGCGGAAACGCTCTCCCAGCACGGTCTTGGAGACTCCGGCCTCGAGCGCCAGCACGTCCAAACTCAGCGCATCGGCGAAGCGGCGATGGATCAGCGCGATCGTCCGTCCGACGGCGGGGTCCTTCAGCCCCGCGAGCCATCCGGTCTGCCCGTCTGGCAAGGCATCGACATAGCGGCGTACCGCTTCGGCGAAGAGCGCCTCGGCCAACTTTCCGACGAGTTGCGGCGAATCCCGGCTTGCGCCCGTGACCGCAAATTCGAGCGAGCGCTCGATCCAGGCGCTTTCCGCGGCGTCGTCGACCGCGATCACCATCACGCTCGGCAATAGTCGAAGCAGCATGTTCTCGGGCGTCGTGCTGCCCAGAAACCCGCAATAGATTTTTGTCTTCTCACCGTCCGTGCCGAGCCGGATGCGAAACAGGCCGTCCTCGTCGGCCGGGCCGATCAGGTCGCGCCCATCGACCGGTGCGCAGCGCAGCGGTCCATGCAGGTAATGGGGATCGTTGCGGGGCAGGATGACGATCTCACCCGCGCGAACCGTCACCGGCGGCCCTTCGTCGACCTCGCAGGTGAGCGAGCCCGAGCGGACGAAGTGATAGGCGATGATCAGCGACGGCACCTCGAAATAGGCAGCGCAGTCTTCGGGGGCGATCTGCGAGCGGATCGACCAGGGCGCGCACATCTCACCGTCGAGGAACACGCCGCCTGAAAGCCGCATCGAGGAAAGCAGATCGGAAAGCATGTTCATGCCAGCGTCCTTTCCGAGAATTCCGGTGCCTCGATCAATCAATCCGCCAGACCGGTCATATCGGCCTGCAAGCTCGGCCGGTACATCGAAGTTCGAGAGCTTGAAGCCGCTGACGCCCCGTCGGCGGCGGACCCCGCGCTACACCCTATCGGGGCCCACTGCCTCGGGCAAGAACAGGAGGAACGCATGTTTCACGGCTTTACATATCCAGCGGTCCTTGCCGCATCGAACCGGGCGGCGTGGCAGGTTGAGGATGTTCTGCCCGACGGCACCATGCTCGATTTCAGCCGGCCGTTCCTGCCGCAGGCGCTCGCGCCCGCGCCTGGGATCGGCCTCAGCGATGGCGAGGCGCTGATGCTCAACCAGATCCGGGGGCATGAATATCTGTCGATCTTCGGGCTGGTCGAGGAGTTCATCCTGCCATTCGTGCTCGACCAGCTTCGCGAAGACCTTGGGCGCGACGACCACCGCGCCCGCGCTCTGCTTCAGTTCGCCGGCGAGGAAGCCAAGCACATCCACCTGTTCAAACGCTTCCATGCGGCGTTCACCGGAGGCTTCGGCACCGAGTGCACGGTAATCGGACCGCCTGAAGCCGTCGCGGCCGAAGTGCTGCGCCATCACCCGCTCGCGGTGGCATTGGCCATTCTCCACATCGAGTGGATGACGCAGCGCCATTATCTCGACAGCGCGCGCGACGACAGCGGCATCGATCCGCTCTTCGCCAGCTTGCTGCGCCACCATTGGATGGAGGAGGCTCAGCACGCGAAGCTCGATACGCTGATCGTCGAGGCGCTGGCCGGGCGGCTGTCGCCGGTCGAAATCGCGACCGCGATCGAGGAATATCTGGAGATCGGGATGTTTCTCGACGCGGGGCTGAAGACGCAGGCCGAGCTGAACCTGGACGCCTTGGAGCAGGCGGCGGGGCGGCACTTGCCGTCAGCGGTTCGCGAGGAGCTTCTGGCGCAGCAACATCAAGCGCTGCGCTGGACCTACCTCGGCAGCGGCATGACCCATCCCAATTTCACACAGACGCTGGGCGCGATTTCGCCGGCCGGCCGCCAGCGTGTGGCCGCGGTCGCACCAGCCTTCTGCTGATCCCCATTCAATCGAAGCAAGCAAGGAGTATAAAGTGATGAATGAAGTCATTTCACGCAATGTCGTCAACGGCCTCGATCTCGATGCGCTGAACACGACAGTAGCCGAGATCCAACGCGATAGCTCGAAGGGGCTTGTCCGCTTCGCCGTGTCGACGCGCTGGACCGGCCAGACCGGCAGCCGCAGCACCGTCAGCGGCTACGATCTCGGCGGCGAACATATCGAGCGGTGCTTCGTGGTCGACGCCGATGAGCCGCACGAGCTGCTGGGCGCCAATATGGCGCCAAACCCTCAGGAACTGCTGATGTCGGCGATCAATGCCTGCATGACGGTCGGATATGTCGCCGGTGCTGCGATCCGCGGCATCACGCTCGATCGTCTCGAAATCGAGACCACAGGCCAACTCGATCTGCGCGGCTTCCTCGGGCTCGATGACGCGGTCCCGCCGGGCTACGAAACCGTTGAATATACCGTACGCATCGACGGCAATGGCACTCCCGAGCAATTCGACGAGATCCACCGCGCCGTCATGCAGACGTCGCCCAACTATTTCAACATGGCCCGCCCAATCCGCATGCAGGGCCGGCTTCAGGTCGGCTGACCTCGCAAGGCGATGGCTCTTCCTTTCACTGGAAAAGCCATCGTCGGATGTATCCCGACGCAAGGGGAACAAAGAAATGCACAGCCAATCTTCGTACTGGCGCGCGCAGAGATCGCCAGTACGAGGAGCGGAGGTTTACATCGGACAAAGCAACTGGCAGCTTTCCGGCGTCATAACACCGTTACGAAGGTTCAGATCGAACCTTAACGCCGAAAAAGGGTGAGGGTATGCCTGGGAAAGACATGGTCGTACTGGATAGCTATCGCGACAAATATGAAAATGCGCGCCTCGAACGACGTGATGGTATTCTGCAGATACAGCTGCATAGCCGGGGCGGCGAATTCTGTAACAGCGCCACGGCTCACACCGAACTCGTAGATTTGTTCAGCAATGTTGCTGCCGACCATGGAAATCGCGTCGTCATCCTCACTGGCACCGGTGATTCGTTTGGCGACAAGATAGAAGCCGCGGCCTTTGGCGGAGATGGCGACGATGTCGCGCGCGTCCATTATGAGGGTCGCAAGATCATGGAGAACGTCCTGGCCGTGGAAGCACCGATGATCGCGGCCATCAACGGACCGATGACGATGCTCCCTCCCTTCGCCCTGACGTGCGATATCACGCTCTGCTCCGACAACGCGACCTTCTCCGATGTCGTGCACTTCAAGATGAACAATGTCGTGCCCGGTGACGGGGTACAGACCGTTTGGGAAGAGCTGCTCGGTGTAAACCGCGCCCGCTATTTCCTTCTGACCGGTCAGGAGTTGGATGCGGAGGCCGCGTTGACCCTCGGCGTCGTCAACGAAGTGCTCCCCCGCGAGCAGCTCCTCGCGCGGGCCTGGGAACTGGCCGAGGATTTGAACACGCGGGCACACCGCATATTACGCTATTCGCGCCTGGTCCTTACCGACCGTTATCGACGCGCGATGCGCGATTCGGCCGCGTTCGGCTACGGCATACAGTGGCTCGGCCTCAAGACAGGCTAGGGCATGATGCCGTTTGCTGACCGCTCATCCTGAGCCGGGCTGAGGATGTCGAAGCCCGTCCTTCGACATGCTCAATGGCAGCTCAGGATGAGTGGTCAGGTGCGATTCCGAAAAACGGCACTCTGCTCTAACCGCGTGCCGAAGATGGGGCATGTGTTAACACCGTTCCCCTCTCGCTTCATCGGCTGCGGCAAAATGCTCGAGCTGATCGGCATGAGCCTTTCTGAACGCTGGGCGATCGGTCACGCGGGCCACATAGGCTTCGCTTGCCGGACGGTCGCCATAGGAACGGACTTTCGGCACCCGTAGCACATCGGCCATGAGCAGATCGGCCGCGGTGAAGCGATCGGCGGCCAGCCATTCCCGGCCATTCAGGACCGTTTCAAGATGGTCGAGGCGGCTTCGCACCCAGCCGTCGAGACCATTATCCGTTACGCCCGACAGCCCGAGAAACCACCATGGCACCGTCGCCATCTCGATCGAGTTCAATGCGGCGATGATCCATTGCACCGTCTCCGTCTCGCCCGCCGGATCGCGGGGCATCAGCTGCTCGCTCTTCCGGGCCAGATGGAGCAGCCCGGCACCGCTCTCGAATATCTTCAGCTCGCCATCGTCGAGATAGGGGACCTGGCCGAAAGGCTGGCGCGAGAGGTGATTGGTTTCCCGGTCCTCGAACGGGATGGTCCGCACCGAGTAAGCCAGCCCCGCCTCCTCACACGCCCATCTCAGCCTCAGATCCCGAACAAAGCCACGCGGGCCTTCGGGTACCCAGTCCAATGTCCAGATGATCAGTTCGCTCATGCTCTCGCTGCCCATCCTCAGCCGTCCTTTCCAAGCGCCTTTTGTATCGCCGCCTCCGCTTCCGCATGAAGCGCCCAGAAGTTTGGGACACCGTCGCCCCGGATGCGCCGTGCAAGCGCGGCAAGGTGCGAATGCCAGCCGGATCCGAAATTCTCCGCATCGCCGCGTCCACGCAGGCCCGAATGCGTGAGCACCAGGCGCGTTTTGCCATTCTCTTCGGCAAGCGCGACCGTGACCTCGCCGGCTTTCCCTTCGTCCCAGGTGAAGGACAGCAGATGTGGCGCCTCGATGCGGGTGATGCGTTCGGCCCAACTCGCACCTACATGCGAGCGGAAGCGTTCGGGGACGGGCACGTCGTCATCGGATAGCCGGTCATGGCTCATGGTGAAGCCGAGCTTGCCTCCCACGACAGCTTCGGTCGGCCCGCTCATAAACCAGCGTGCGCGCAGTTCGGGCTCGATCAGGAAGCGCCAGACCTTCTCGATCGGCGCATCGAGCAAGCGCTCGAACCGCAGCTCCTGAAACGTTACCTTGTCGGAATCTGTCATCTGTCGCTATCCTTCAATGCAGCCTCCAGCGCGTCGAGGCGTGAAGTCCAGAACCGCTCCCATTGCCCCAGCCAGTCGCTGGCTTCCTTCAGGCGGTCGGGGTTGAGCCGGCAGAGCTGCTGCCGGCCGACTTTGCGGCGCTCGATGAGACCGGCACGCTCCAGCACGCCGACATGCTTCGCGGCACCCGCCAGGCTCATCGGGTAAGGCGCGGCGAGTTCACTGATCGGCTTTTCGCCACGAGCCAACGCAGCCAGCATCCCGCGCCTCGTCGGGTCGGCCAGCGCCGTGAAAGTGGCATCGAGTCTATAGTCAACCATATGGTTTACTATTGTGGGTCAAAGACCAATTGTCAACCGTTCGGTTGTGTATCCCTGAAGCTGTCCTCAATTCGGCTTGCGCGCGCCAGCCACTGCGCGACAACCAGTTGAGCGCTACGATGCCGGGAAATGGTCCGCCCAGCGGGCGGAGCAGGGACACCAGCTCAGGCGAAGCGTCGGGCGGCATGGCACCCACGCCGAACGCCAGCGGGAAAAATATCAGTCCGACGCCGACGGCCGCGAGATAGAGAGCCGACAATGTCAGCGTGGTCTCGAGCACCCGCATCTCCTGCATGCGTTTTGATCAGCTGGCCGACGACGCGTTGAACACGTCGCGCTGAGCTGCGAAGGCACGCTTGAAGGCCGCCCGCGCTTCGCCGCGCGCTACATATGCTGAGAGGTTCGGATATTCGTCGAGCAGGCCTGACGGCTTCAACCGTTGCAACACATGGACCATCATCAGATCGCCCGCGCTGAAGGCGCCGTCGAGCCAATCCGCGTCGCCCAGGCGCGCTGAAAGCGGTTTCAGCCGGTCGCGAACGCGATCCATGACCAGCGGCAGGCGCTCCTTGCTCCATGGCTTGAGCGTCTCGAGCAGCATGGCGTGCGCGAATTCGAGGATCGGCGGCTCTACCGTATTGAGTGCCGCGAACATCCAGCCGATCGCGCGCGCGCGTTCATTGGCCTCCTCGGGCAGCAGCCCCGCATGGCGCTCCGCGATACGAAGCACGATCGCCCCTGTCTCGAACAGGACGAGACCATCTTCCTCATAAGTCGGAATCTGCCCGAACGGATGGCGCGCCACGTGCGCGGGCTCCTTCATCTCTGCGAAAGAAAGCAGGCGGACGTCATAAGGCTGGCCAACCTCTTCGAGCGCCCAGCGGACGCGCATGTCCCGCGCGAGCCCCTGCCCGCGATCGGGAGAGTCCGCAAAGGCTGTGATGATGGGCGACATGGAGACCTCCGGTTCTATGCTCGATCGCCTCGACCCCAAGCCGCTGGAGTTCGGCAATATGATCCTTTATTTCCTGGAGACGCTCGCAGGAACGGCCCTTCCATTCCGCTACCGCAGCCCGCTTTCCGGGGCGCGCGATATGGCGGCAAAGAAGGACATCTGCCTATCGCCCCGTGGGAATGAGGATGGAAAATGCGGCCTGGCGCTATTGGTTGATGTCCGGCGTCACGAGCCGGATCAGCTTGTCGAGAGAGTCCTGCCAGCCGAGATAGCAAGCTTCCGGCGGGATCATGTCCGGTATGCCTTCCTGCACGACGGTCATTTCCGTCCCGACCGAAACGGCTTTCAGTTCCACCGTCACTTTCATCTCGCCGGGCATGTTGGGATCGTCGAAGATGTCCGTGTAGACGAGCCTTTTTCCGGGCTCGAGTTCGAGATAGGTGCCGCCAAAGCTATGTCCGTGCCCGGTCGTGAAATTGCGGAACGACATTCTGTGCTTGCCGCCAACCCGCGCATCCAATTCATGAACGGTGCAGAGAAAGCCATAGGGCGGGAGCCAACTCGCAACAGCGTCGGGTTCGACGAAAGCGCGATAGACCTTCTCTGGCTGGGTCGCGAGGACGCGATGCAGTTTAACGGTGTTGGGCATGAGATGATCCTTCGTTTCGAATTCAGTGGGTAATCTGTCGGGCCGGGCCGAGCTTATCGAAGCCCGTGTCGAAGGACGTCCTTCGCTACGCCATTCCGATAAGCTCAATGGATATTCGGGATGAGCGGTCGGTGCGATTCCGAAAAAGTCACTCTGCTGCAAGCGGCTATGTCGAAGCGAGTCCGGCGGATTGAGCCACAGCGTTACGCGCTGGGGATAGCTGAGCAACCGGGCGTGTTCTTCATATGTTCCATTATGCGCTCATTGTCGCTATATAGCAGCGAATGAGCAGGGTGGGGGGAGCTGGTGCGCGTGGGATCGCAGGGGCGGGGACGGTCCACCGCATGTCGGACGCCGCCGCATTTGCTCTCCTCCCAAAGCCGTCACGGCCGCCGGCCGGACGGAAAAAAGCAAAAAACGCACCAACAACCCCATGCACCCGGAAAATCGGTCGCGCCGCGCCGCTGGGAGCGGTGGTCGCGGGCGGCATCGCTCGATCGCGCCCCGCGCCTTTCGCGTCGCTCCCGCGCGCTGCCCCGCGGGCGCGCCGCCGTCCTCGACACGGCCGGCCCACACCCGCTACAGCGCGCGGCCATGCATGGCTGGATCATCATCGACAAGCCGGTCGGGCCGGGCTCGACCCCGATCGTCTCGGCGGTCAAGCGCGCGCTCAGGACGGGCGGCTATGGCAAATACAAGGTCGGCCATGGCGGCACGCTCGATCCCCTGGCGTCGGGGGTGCTGCCGGTCGCGATCGGCGAGGCGACCAAATTGTCCGGGCGGATGCTCGATGCCGACAAGGCCTATGACTTCACGATCGGCTTCGGCGTCGAGACCGATACGCTCGATGCCGAGGGCAGGGCGGTGGCGATCAGCGAGGAGCGGCCGACCCGCGCAGCGCTGGAGGCCGTGCTCGCCCGCTTCACCGGGGCGATCGAACAGGCGCCGCCCGCTTATTCGGCGCTCAGGATCGACGGCGTCCGCGCCTATGACCGGGCGCGCGCCGGCGAAAGCTTCGAGATGAAGCTGCGCGGCGTGACGATCCATCGGCTGTCGGTCGCGGCGGTTGCGGCGATCGGCGAGGGCGACGAGCTGGCCGGGGCGACGCTGTCGTGCACCGTCTCCAAGGGCACCTACATCCGAAGTCTGGCGCGCGACATCGCCCAAGCGCTCGGCACCGTCGGCCATGTCACGATGCTTCGCCGCATCAAGGCGGGCCCGTTCACGCTCGCTCCCGCGATTTCGCTGGACAAACTGGATGAACTCGCTAAGCGCCGGCAGCTTGAAAATGCGATCTTGCCGCTGGCGGCGGGGCTGGACGACATCCCGGCTCTCTCCGTCACCCCCGATCAGGCAAGGGCGCTCCGCGAGGGGCGCAGATTGATCGGGATCGCCGCACTCACCGGCCTCAACCTCGCGATCGATGGCGATGTGCCCGTCGCGCTGGTCGAGGTCGATGATCGCGAGATCAGGGTGGTGCGGGGCTTCAACCCGATGTCGAAGGAAGAATCATGACCGTTACCGCCGAACGCAAGACCGCGATCATCGCCGACAACGCCCGCACCGATGGCGACACCGGCAGCCCCGAGGTCCAGATCGCGATCCTGACCGAGCGGATCGTCAACCTGACCGAGCATTTCAAGACCCACGCGAAGGACAATCACTCGCGTCGCGGTCTGCTGATGGGTCAACAAGCGCCGCAGCCTGCTCGATTATCTGAAGAAGAAAGATGCCGAGCGCTACGCCGCACTGATCGGAAAGCTCGGCCTGCGCAAGTAAGCGAGCTTCGGAGCGGCCCCCTTGCGGGGCCGTTCGCCATTTCCGGCCAGGGGCAATCCGGCTCCGGGCGGGACGGCGGGCAGAAGGTCCCGCCACGGCGAGCCGATCCCGGCCCGCCCCATGGACGGCCCCAGGGACCAGATGTCCCCGCCGTCGAGATAGGCCCCGGACGCATAGGGCGTCCGGAGACAAGGAATACAGATGTTCGATACCAAGAAAGTGGAAGTCCAGTGGGGCGGGCAGACCCTCACGCTGGAAACGGGGCGGGTTGCCCGCCAGGCCGATGGCGCGGTGCTCGCGACCCTCGGCGAGACGGTCGTCCTCTGCGCCGTCACCGCGGCGCGCAGCGTCAAGGAAGGGCAGGATTTCTTCCCGCTGACCGTCCATTATCAGGAGAAGTATTTCTCGTCGGGCCGCATCCCCGGCGGCTTCTTCAAGCGTGAGCGCGGCGCGACCGAGAAGGAGACTTTGGTCTCCCGTCTGATCGATCGTCCGATCCGTCCGCTCTTCCCGGAAGGCTTTTATAACGAGATCAACGTCATCGCCCAGGTGCTGAGCTATGACGGCCATAACGAGCCCGATATCCTGGCAATGATCGCCGCGTCGGCCGCGCTCACCATTTCGGGCGTGCCGTTCATGGGTCCGATCGGCGCTGCGCGCGTCGGCTATCACGATGGCGAATATCAGCTCAATCCGACCGACGAGCAGGTCGCGGCGGGTGATCTGGATCTCGTCGTCGCGGCGACCCAGGACGCGGTGATGATGGTCGAATCCGAAGCCAAGGAGCTTTCGGAAGAGGTCATGCTCGGTGCCGTGCTGTTCGCCCACAAGGCGATCAAGGACGTCATCGGCGCGATCATCAAGCTCGCCGAGAAGGCCGCCAAGGATCCGTGGGAGATGGCCGCGCAGGCCGATCTCTCGGCCGCCAAGACCAAGCTCAAGAAACTGATCGGCAAGGACATCGAGGCCGCCTACAAGCTGACCGACAAGTCGGCCCGCTCGGGCGCGCTCAACGAGGCTCGCGCCAAGGCGAAGGCGGCGTTCGCCGACGCCGCGCCGCAGGATCAGATGGCCGCCAACAAGCTCGTCAAGAAGCTAGAGGCCGAAATCGTCCGCACCGCGATCCTCAAGGATGGCCGCCGCATCGATGGCCGCGACACCAGGACTGTCCGCCCGATCGTCGCCGAGGCGCACTTCCTGCCCCGCGCGCATGGTTCGGCGCTGTTCACCCGCGGCGAGACGCAGAGCATCTCGACCTGCACCTTGGGCACCAAGGAAAGCGAGCAGATGATCGATGGCCTGACCGGCCTGCGCTACGAGCATTTCATGCTCCACTACAATTTCCCGCCCTATTCGGTCGGCGAAGTTGGTCGTTTCGGCGCACCGGGCCGCCGCGAGGTCGGCCATGGCAAGCTGGCATGGCGTGCGCTGCACGCGGTGCTGCCGACCAAGGAGGAGTTCCCCTACACGATCCGTCTGACCTCGGACATCACCGAGTCGAACGGCTCGTCGTCGATGGCCACCGTCTGCGGCGGCAGCCTCGCGATGATGGACGCCGGCGTGCCGATCAAGCGGCCCGTGTCGGGCATCGCGATGGGGCTGATCCTCGAGGGCAAGGACTTCGCGGTGATCAGCGACATCCTCGGCGACGAGGATCATCTCGGTGACATGGACTTCAAGGTGGCGGGCACGTCCGAAGGCATCACCACGATGCAGATGGACATCAAGATCGCCGGCATCACCGAGGAGATCTTCAAGACAGCGCTTCATCAAGCCAAGGAAGGTCGCGCGCACATCCTGGTCGAGATGGCCAAGGCGCTCGACTCGACCCGCTCCGAACTGTCGGCGCACGCGCCGCGGATCGAATCGATGTCGGTTCCCAAGGACAAGATCCGCGACATCATCGGCACCGGCGGCAAGATCATCCGCGAGATCGTCGCCACCACCGGCGCCAAAGTCGACATCGACGATGACGGCA
>Ga0207676_10001502_pt1 | contig 17222 bp, 14 predicted proteins | sample KBSSwiS72_FD_184307 | JGI IMG/M metagenome (GOLD analysis project Ga0207676, IMG submission 184307) | Switchgrass rhizosphere microbial communities from Kellogg Biological Station, Michigan, USA - KBS Switchgrass S7-2 (SPAdes) (version 2) | ecosystem: Host-associated > Plants > Roots >...
AAAGTCCCGGCAAAGAAAACCGCCAAACCGGAAAAGATCGCGGGCGTGCGCCGTTACCTTTCCACCGACGGCTACGAGATCCTCGTCGGGCGCGCGGCGCGTGACAACGACAACCTCACTTTCCGCGTGGCCCAACCCAACGATCTCTGGATGCACACCGGCGACTACCCCGGCTCGCACGTCGTCGTGCGCAATCCGACGCGCAAAGAGATTCCGCAACGCACCATCATTGAAGCAGCCCAGCTTGCCGGCCGCTTCAGCCAGGCCAGCGAAGATTCAAAAGTTGTCGTGCATTACACGGAACGAAAATTCTTGTCGAAGCCAAAAGGCGCCGCACCCGGACTGGTACGTCTGTCACGCTTCCGTTCAATCACAGTAGAACCAAAAGAGAGCGTTCAGCGATTGTAGGGGTGGCCCTCCGTGGCCACCCCAGCGTGAAGTCGAAGAGTGGGGTGGCCACGGAGGGCCACCCCTACAAATGATATTCTTAGACAAATGAAATCTGAACAGCTATTCAAAATCGCACAAAATCTGATACCCGGCGGCGTTAATTCGCCCGTCCGCGCTTTTCGCGGCGTTGGCGGGACGCCGCGCTTCATACAATCCGCGCGCGGCGCAACCATCACAGATGTCGACGGTAAGACTTACATCGACTACGTCGGCTCATGGGGTCCGGTGATCCTGGGCCATGCTGACGAAGAAGTGGTCGCCGCCATTCAGGAGGTCGCAGCCCGAGGCACAAGCTTCGGCGCGCCCAGCGAGCTCGAAGTCGAACTCGCGCAGGAAGTGATTGATGCTGTGCCGTCGATCGAGATGGTGCGCATGGTGAGCAGTGGCACCGAGGCGACGATGTCAGCCATCCGCCTCGCACGTGGCGTCACAGGCCGGACCAAACTGGTGAAGTTCGAAGGTTGTTACCACGGTCACGGGGACAGTCTGCTGGTCAAAGCCGGTTCGGGCGTGGCGACGCTCGGACTGCCCGATAGCCCTGGCGTTCCGGCAGCTCTGGCTCAAAACACACTCACGCTTCCCTTCAACAATGTTGCCGCGCTCGAACAGGTCTTTGCCGAGCACGCCGACATCGCGGCAGTCATAATCGAACCCGTCGTCGGAAACATGGGTTGTGTGCCGCCGCAACCCGGATATCTCGAAGCGGTGCGCACGCTGACTAGATCTCACGGAGCGCTCTTGATCTTCGACGAGGTGATGACCGGATTTCGCATCGCGCGCGGCGGCGCGCAGGAACGTTACGGCATCACGCCTGACATCACGACGCTCGGGAAGATCATCGGCGGCGGCTTGCCGGTCGGAGCTTACGGCGGTAGTCGCGACATCATGAACAACGTCGCGCCCGCTGGAGCTGTCTACCAGGCGGGGACGTTGTCAGGAAATCCGCTCTCGATGACCGCGGGACTGGTGACGTTGCGGCGCCTGAGAGACACGACTGTGTACGATCGACTGGAAAGGTCGACTAAGAAACTATGCGACGGACTTGCAGCCGCAGCTCAGGAAGCGGGCGTAGAAACGGTGATGAACCGCGTCGGTTCGATGTGGACCAGTTTCTTTACGAGTGAGCCGGTAGTGGATTGGGACAGCGCAAACAAGTGCGATCGGCAGCGCTACGGGAAGTTCTTTCACGCGATGCTGGATGAAGGAGTGTATCTGGCGCCGTCACAGTTCGAGGCCGCGTTTGTCAGCCTCGCCCATACGGATGAAGTAATTGAACGCACTATCGACGCGGCAAGAAAATCCGTGGCATCTGTGGCTTAAACCGGTAAGTCAATCCGGAACTTCGAACCCTTGCCCGGCTCGCTATCAACGCTGATACGCCCGCCGTGCAGTTCGACGATCTGCTTCACGATCGCCAACCCGAGTCCGGTGCCACGCTTCTTGGTTGAGAAGAATGGCTCAAAGATTCGATCGCGCGTGGCCTTGTCCATTCCCCTGCCGTTGTCCGCAATGGTGACGCGGGCGTAATGCTTCGGCGGCTGTCCATTGCCGTCAGTGTCCGGACGGATCAGCTCAGTCGAGATCAGCACTTCAGAGTTTTCGTGGCTCGCATCGACCGCGTTGGCAATCACGTTCACAAACACCTGTCGCAGCTGGTACGGATCCCAATGACCCACAATCGTGTTGCCCGCAAAGTGTTTCTCGACCGTCGTATTCTTCTCGAGGATCTTGTCAGAGACGAGATCGATACTTCGCTCAAGCGAATCGTGCAGATCGACATTGGATCGTTCCAGCTCCTTCTGACGGGAATATTGCGTCACGTCGACGACGAGCTTGTTGAGGTGTTTGATGCCGCGCTCGACGAGCTCGATCGTGTTCAGTGCGTCCTGATCTGACACGCTGTCGCGCAGCATCGACACGCCGAGACGAATGCTGCCGAGTGGATTGCGAATCTCGTGTGCGACCTGCGTAGTTGCCTGTCCGACTGCGGCGAGTGATTCGCTGCGACGCAGCGTCCGTTCAGCTTCGGCTGCTTCGGTGGCGTCAACGAGTGTTACGATCTGGCCTCGCTCACCGTTGATTGCCAATGGCGATGAGTAAACGTCGAATGCCTTGTCTTCCTCTTCCACCTGCGCGATCGAGCGTCCGTGATACGTCGCTTTGTTGACGCGAATCGATGTCACTGTTTCCAACATCTTCATCGCGTCATCGCGACCAAGTTTTTCGAGTACTGAAGCGCCGATACTCGCGTTCGGAAAGATTCGAAAGAATGCGGCGTTGGCGCTGCGAATGCGATCCTCATTGTCAATCGCAGCAACGGCGCTAACCATTCCTTGAAGCAGTTGAGTCGTGAAGATGCGTTCACGGCGAGCTTCGAACATACTCTGACGCATCTGCTTGAAGTGTCGCTGCACCTCCCAGATTGTAAAAGCTGCTACTAAGGCACCGACCAGAAGCGCAATCACACTCCAGGTTATGATCTTATTTCGAGAGGCTTGTTGCATCTCGATCACCTGGTTGATGATGGTGCCGTCTCCGATTTTCACGTTCTCGAACATCTGATTTAGGTCTGTATCGACCTCGCGAAACATCTTGTAGCCATCCAGGCTATAGCGTCTTACATCCTGCGTAACTTCAATGTAGGCTTGGAGGTCGTTGTGCAACTTCTGCCATGATGGTTCTTGGTTCAGCGGTGGAGAATCTATGCTACGCGCAGCAAGAATTACTTCATCACGAGCAGTGTTCAAGCGAAGTTCGAAGGGCGGTATATAATCAGGACCTCTACTTTCGGTTCTCGCACGTGCGCGCGCTTCATTGTCAAGCTTTGTGACCTTCAGTCGAAGTTCCCACAATAATGTCCATCGCGCCGAACGTTGCGTGCCGACATCACGTGCCGTAAAACCGACATTATCCATCAACTTGACACTCAAATAGCCAACAGCTGAGATAAGCCCTAATAGAAGAACAAACCCGATTATTAGAAAAGTAAGTGCCGGGGCCCAGCTTCGCTTTCCTGATTCGGGAAATGCTGATGAGGTTTCCGCTGAACCAGTACCACTGGTCCTCCGGTAAACAACTTCAGGATGTTTTTGTCGTGCAGGTTTCATTCGAAATCTCTAAGGCTTCGCGTCCATCCAATTGTCGCCCACACCCACGTCAGCTACAAGAGGCACGTCGAGCGAAACAGCCGTCTCCATCTCGTGCTTCAGGATCTCCATCACCTTCGACACCTCTTTCTCCGGGACTTCCACCAACAACTCGTCATGAACTTGCATCAGCAACCGCGAGGTGAGGCCGGCGCGTTTGAACTCCTCGTCAACCTTCAGCATCGCGATCTTCACGATGTCGCTTGCCGTCCCCTGGATCGGCATGTTTATCGCCTCGCGCTCTGCTGCTTTGCGAATGTTGGCGTTGCGATCGGTGATACCCGGCAACGGTCTGATGCGACCATAAATCGAGCGCACATACCCGTGCTCGCGTGCGCGAACCGGCACTTCCTCCATGTAACGCCGCACACCCTTGTAAGTGTCGTAATAATCCGCGATGACTTTCTTTGCTTCCTGTCGAGAAATGCCCACGCGTTGCGACAGTCCCCACGGCTCGATCGCGTACGCGATTGCGAAGTTGACGATCTTTGCAAACCGCCGCGCTTCTTTCAGCTCTTCGTCAGTCTTCGCACCGAAGACGAGCCGCGCCGTGCGCGCATGAATGTCGTCGCCCTTCTGAAACGCTTCGAGCATTACGGGATCCTGCGTGATGTGGGCCAGCAACCGCAACTCGAGTTGCGAGTAGTCGGCGGAAATAATCTTGTTTCCCTTCTCCGCTACGAACGCACGACGTATACGCCGTCCCATCTCGCTGCGAATCGGAATATTCTGAAGATTCGGATCGCTCGACGACAGACGACCCGTCGCAGCAACAGCCTGATTTAGCTGGCAGTGAATGCGCCCGTCGGTTGCGATCTGATGCGGCAACGCGTCGGTGTACACACTCTTCAGCTTGTCCAGTTCGCGATAATCGATGATCAACCGCGGCAACTCAAACTGCTGTGCCAGTTCTTCAAGAACAGCCTTACTGGTTGAAACGCGACCGGTTGAAGTCTTTCTTCCCATATCGATATTCAGATCCGCGAGCACCTCGCCCACCTGCTTCGGCGAACCGATATTGAACTCGCGTCCGGCGAGTTGATAGATCTGGATCGTGAGCTTGTGCAGCTCCTGGCCAATGTAGCTCGAAAGATCGGCAAGAACTTTTGGATCAACTTTTAATCCAGCCCGCTCCATGCGATAGAGCAGCGGCGCCAGCGGCAGTTCCACTTCCGAGTAAATTGTCTCGAGGTTCTTGTCGAGAATACGGTTACGCAGCACGTGCGCGGTTTGCACAGTCAAGTCGGCGGCAACGGCAGTTTGCCAGGCAGTCTCAGGCCAATTCGCCGCCGGCGTCGGACTAATGTCTAGTCCGAGTGCTTCCCGCGCGAGATCGGCAAGCTCGTACTTGCTGCGGTTCGGATCGAGAAGATATGCGGCGAGGTATGTATCGTCTTTAACGCCTTCGAGCGTGATATTGAAACGATCGAGCAGACCAACAGCGCGTTTCAGATCGTGAACCGACTTTTCGATCAGACCATTCGACAGCACATCGCGCAGCGTTGCAATCGCACTATCAACTCCGTCTGAGAATTTTTCGAGATCCACGTAAGCCGAGACACCGGCTTTGGTTGAAAAGGCGATTCCGCGAGTCGCTTCCAACTCGGTAAAGCATTCCTGTTCGCCTGTTCCCGCGGGAGTTGAATCGGCAACGGCCACTCCGACTCTTTCAGCGTCGAACAAGGTCCGCACGAGATTGTCCAAATCATTCTTGGTCTGCACGATGCGGTAATTGCGTGCGGCCTCGGCACTCGCAGGCCGCACGACAGCAGCGTCAGCATATTCTTTCTGGAGAAGGGTGAATTCCAGTTCGTGAAAGAGCTCGTACGCAGCGGCCCGATCGGGACGACGTGCTTTGATCTGCTCGAGATCCAGCTGCATGTCGATATCGAGGCGGATGCGCGCCAGCTCGCGTGACTGTCGAATCAGATCGGCGTTATTGCGCAACGACTCGCGGTAAGTCTTGTGCTTGACTGACTCCCAATTTTCGAGTGCTGCCTCGATCGATCCAAACTGCTGAATAAGCTGCACCGCTCCTTTGGAACCGATGCCAGGCGCGCCCGGGATGTTGTCGATCGAGTCGCCCATCAAGCCGAGCAGATCGACGAGCTTGTCAGCCGTGACGCCAAACTTGTTCTCCACCCACGCTTCGTCGCACCACTCGACCGGCGGCACAGGATCTTTACGCTTCACGACTTGCGAGTTTTGTCGCATGCAGATGACATAAGGATCGCGCACGAGCTGGCACATGTCCTTGTCGTTTGAAACGATCACCGCCTGCATTTTCCTATCGGCAACCTGTTTTGCGAGCGTGCCGATTACGTCGTCCGCTTCGTAACCCGGATAATTAATAGTGGGAATATTTAATGCCTCGCAAAGCCGGAAGATGTACGGCATCTGTTTCGAGAGGTCGTCGGGCATCGCGACACGGTTCGCCTTGTAGTCAGCGAAGGTCTCGTGCCGGAACGTCTTTTCGCGCGATTCGAAAATGGCGGCGATGTAGTCAGGCTTCTCTTCACGCAACAGCTTGAGGAGCATGTTGGTAAAGATATAGGCGGCTTGCGTCACCAGCCCCTGCGAAGTGGCGAGTGGCGCCGCACGATTCACCATCGGCGCAAAGAAAGCCCGAAAGATGTGCGACATCGAGTCGATCAGGAAAACACGTTCAAGGGCAGGCATGTGAGGTGATCATAGAAAGGTGGTCTGAGCATGTCAAACAAGTGATCCGTCTTAATCCGCGGCTAGTTCAACTACGTGTCTGCGCACCGTCTCGCCGAGTGTCTCCAGGTTGTAACCACCTTCAAGACACGAAACCAATCGACCCTGACAACTGCTCGCGGCCCACTGCTTCAAAGCCCTGGTCATGTCGACAAAATCTTCGTCCACGAGCAGCAACTGACCCAGCGGATCGCCGAGGTGAGAATCAAAGCCCGCCGAGATGATGATCAGGTCAGGATTAAAGTTAGCCGACATCTCCTCCAGCGCGGCTTCAAAGCCTCGTTTGTGTTCGACTGCGGGCGTAGCCGCACGCAGCGGAAGATTCAACGTGTATCCAAGTCCCCGTCCGGTGCCCTTCTCGCCGCGCGAGCCGGTGCCCGGATACCACGGATACTGGTGCGCCGAGAAGAAGAAGACGCTCGGATCGCCGTAGAAGATCCCCTGCGTGCCGTTGCCGTGATGAACGTCCCAGTCGATGATCGCCACCTTCTCAATCTCCGGATACTTCTGTTGCGCGTAACGTGCTGCGACGGCCACGTTGTTGAAGAGACAAAATCCCATCGCCCGCTCTTCCGTGGCGTGGTGTCCGGGAGGACGTACAGGTACGAAAGCGTTCTTCACTTCGCCCGTCATGATCAAATCAATCGCCTGGCACGGAGCGCCTGCCGCACGTTTGGCAGCGTCAAACGAACGCAACGAGACGACAGTGTCCGGATCGAGATAACCGATGCCTTCGGCGACTGCTCGCTCGACGTGTTTGTAGAGTTGCGGTGAGTGAGCAGCCTGGATATCGCCGCGCGGCGCTTCTCTCGCCTCGACTTCGCGCAAGCCGGACCAGAGTTCCGTGTCTCCACGCAACGCGTCCATTACAACGCTGTAGCGCGAGGGATTTTCAGGATGGCCGGGTCCGGTGTCGTGTTCACGAAAGACGGGATGATGAACGATGGCTGTTGTCATGTGCTTCAAGAAGACAAAGTAACATATTTGTAGGGGCGGCACTCTGTGGCCGCCCCACTCCTGATTGCAACGCTGGGGCGGCCACGGAGGGCCGCCCCTACAGTTACCGTACCGATTTCAAACGAGCCGGGCGCTGCTCAATAGTTCGCACGTGTACGCTAATCCTCCGATTTCTACTTCTCTTCAAACAATTCCGGCCTTTATGAGTGGGGAATAGGGTTTGCCAAGTACAGATCGAAGACCAAGGTCAGCATGCAACAAGTCAGGTTTCAAGGAGGTCAGGGATGAAGAGATTACTCGCCTTAATACTAGTGTGGACCTTGCTCGTCATCACCGGAACGATCGTATCGGCGGACGGACAAACACGTCGCAGGAAATCAAAGTTTGGGCGCAAGGCGCGCACAGCAGCAATCATCGCAGGCGGAGCCGGTGTCGGTGCTTTAGTGGCAGGGAAGAAAGGCGCGGCGATGGGAGCGGGAGGCGCAGGTTTGTATGCATTCAACCGGCGCGCGGCGCGACGTCACTTCAAAGGAAAGACACGCACGGCCGGAACCGTGCTTAGCGGAACAGCGTTAGGCGCCGGTGTTGGCGCAGCCGCTGGTGGAAAACGCGCCGCAGCGATCGGCGCGGGCGCAGGCGCAGCAGGTTCTTATATCTATACGCGTCGCAAGCGTTATCACAGACGTTACTAATTCAAATTAATCAATCTCGACAAACTGTTTCGAACAAACGGAGGCTAAGTGATGGCATACGATGAAGAGCAGGCAAGAAGAAGCCGAGTGGTAGTGGAAACACCAAACGAAAGACGTGAGGTCGTGAGTTCACAGTCGGTGCGAACGCCGGACAGCAGCGGCATCTCCGCGGGAATGGTCGGCGTACTTGTTGTGGTAGCTATCGCGTTAATAACGATGCTGGTCCTATTCTGGTTGAGCAGTCAGCCCACAACCGACAATGCAAATTTGGCGGCCCAACAGCCGACGACGGTTGTGCAGCAGCCGGCACCGGTACAACAACCTCCGGTGATCATTCAACAGCCGGCGCCGGCAACGCAGCCCGCGCCAATCGTCGTGACGCCACCGGTCCCAACTGGTGGTTCGACCGTACCAACTGAAAGCGTGAACATCGATTCGACGATTCAGACGGTAGTCGATAAGAGGATTTCGGACGATCCGGAAATCTCAACGCTCGGTATTACGGCGACTGTTTTGAACGGCAAAGTAATGCTGGTCGGAACAGTGAAGACCGCAGAGCTGAAGACGCGGATTGAAAGAATGGTGAAACAGATCAAGGGTGTGAAGGAAGTCGACAATCAAATCACTGTCCTCGCCGATTAGTGAGTACACGGGTGGACACGGATCACTTGATCCGTGTCCATCTGTGGCTTAATGATGTTTCGATAACCAGGCTATCGAGCTCACAATTCAACACCAGGCGTCGCTCATCGCCGTTCTCAAACAATTCAACTGACTCAATCGGACTCGACTCTACGTTTCTCACTTCCGACAGTTCTCTTTTCTTCTCATCGCTGACTTCCAATTCCGAGATCGCAAGACGGTGCGGAACCAGGCCCATCTCCATGTCGAGATAGATGTTCCAGATGAATCCGATGTCGAGGATGATGTAAGCGGTTTCGTCCCAGACAAAGTGACCGATGGGCGTAGCGCCGATGACGTGCGCGATCACGTGATCCTGATGTGTATTCGTTTCAGCCGCAGCCCAGGTCATATCTCAAATTCCATTAAGCTCTTCGACTTCACCGCGGCGATTGCGGCGCAAATGAGTGAACCCAAGCCACCAGTCACGACTGACAGCGGAGCGCCGATAAGCGCCGCAAGCGATCCCGCCTCGAGCTCGCCAAGCTGTGGCCCACCCATGAAGAACATCATATTGATCGACGTCATGCGGCCGCGCAGATGATTCGGTGTGACGAGCTGACGAATCGTCTGGCGCAAAACCGTGCTGACAGTATCCGCCGCGCCGGTGACCGCCAGCATCAATAACGATAACCAGTACACGGTCGAGACTCCGAACGCCGCCGTCGCGAGGCCAAACACTGCAACAGACCAAACCACCAGTCGTCCCTGTTTGCGAAAGCTTCCGAAACGCGCCATCACCAATGCAGTCAACACCGATCCAATCGCCGGCGCGGCTGCCAGAAAGCCGTAACCACGAGCGCCAACGTGCAACCGTTCCTGCGCGAAGATTGGCAGTAGCAACGTCGCCGACGCAAAGAATGTCGCGACGAAGTCGAGCGTCATTGTCTGCACGATGATCGGAGTGTGCCAGACGAATTTAAGCCCTTCTTTGAGCGCCGCGATGCTCAACGCATCTTTGCGTTCGCGCTCGTCATCGGCTTTACCACTCGCGCGCATCGCAATTAAAGCTGCGATCACCGCCAGAAACGAAAGCGCGTTGAGACCGTAAATCACTGCCGGACCCCTTTCAGCAAGCAAAAAGCCAGCGATGGCAGGCCCACCGATGGTAGCGACGTTGAAAACCAGGATTCCCAAACTCACTGCGTTTGGAAAATCCTCCGGCGGCACGAGCGTGGGCATCAGCGACTGCCGCGCGGGTGTGTCGAAGGCAGTTGCCGCGGATGCAAATCCACTAAGAATGTATATAGGCCAAACACTCTCCATCCCGGCGAGCGTGCCAACCGTCAGCAGCGCCGCGCTCACCAGCATGATGAACTGCGTTACGATCATCAACCGTTTTCGATCGACAGCATCGGCCAAGACGCCGCCTGCCAGCGAACACAGAATGATCGGCACGCCGCGAAAGAGACCCACCAGTCCAAGAGCGAATGCAGATTTTGTGAGGAGGTAAACGTGCCAGTTGATCGCAACGAACTGCATCTGCGATCCGGTCACAGACACAATCTGGCCCATCCAAAGAAGCCGGAAATCGCGGTGACGTAAAGCAGCAAATGCGGAATTGGGAGAGCTCACGGGCTTTGCCTCAGAGTTAAGCCACAAAAAAGCACAAAAGACACAAAATGGTTTGTCCTAACTTTTGTGTCTTTTGTGCCTCTTTGTGGCCAAGCCCGGATCACGTATCGCCGTAGGATTCGTTCAACTTACGGAAATGGTAGGCCATTGCCGCGTGACGCAGCAACTCGACCATGCGGTCCTGGTGTTCGCGCGCTGCCTTCAGGAAGAAACGCCAGAACTCACGCCGCTCCGCGTCGAGCACCCCGAGCTTGAATGCGATGCGCAGAAACGCCTTCACCGCTTTGAAGCCGTGATACTGGTGCGCTTCAGGTACGTCCTGCGGTACGCGCTGCAACGACTCGAGCGCCCGGCGATAGTATTCGCTCGGTTTGTAGATCGTGCGCATGATCGTTTGATAGCCACTGATGAGTTTCTCGACGTCCATCTTGGGAATGAAGTTGACGGTGGCTATCGTGTTGTTGCCGGTGGCGTCGGCGCCGAGTAGTCGTCCTTCTTTTTCGAGTCGCCTCCAGAGTTGCGTGTCGGGAAGCGCGTTCAGCATTCCCACCATCGCCATCGGAATCGCGCTTTCGCGGATAAACTCGATCTGTCGTTCGAAAATGTCTTCCGGATCGTTGTCGAAGCCGACGATGAACCCGGCCATCACTTCCATTCCGCGATTCTGGATCTTCCGCACGGAGTCGAGCAGGTTGCCGCGGTTCTGTGTTTTCTGCGCTTCTTTAAGACTCTCTTCGACAGGCGTCTCGATACCCAGAAACACGCGGCGGAAACCGGCGTCTTTCATTGCGACGAGCAGGTCGTCGTCGTCCGCGAGATTTACGCTGGCTTCGGTCAACAATGAAAACGGATATCCGTTTTTCTTTTGCCACTCGATGAGATCAGGCAGCAACAGCCTGACGTTCTTCTTGTTGCCGATGAAGTTGTCGTCGACGATGAAGAGTGGTCCGCGCCAGCCGAGTTGTTTCAAGGCGTCAAACTCGGCGAGCATCTGTTGGTTGCTCTTGGTGCGTGGCACGCGCCCGTAGATCTCGATGATGTCGCAAAACTCGCACGAGAAGGGACAACCGCGCGAGTACTGCACCGACATGTTGCTGTATCGCTTCAGATTCACAAGATGAAAGTCTGGCACTGGCGTGATGGATAACGGCGGTCGCTCGGGGGCTTTGTAGACGCGTTTAGCTTCCCCGCGTTCGAGATCGGCGAAGAATTGTGGCAGCGTGGTTTCAGCCTCGCCCTGAAAGATGTGATCGGCATAAGGAAGTTCTTCGATCGTGCTGGTGACGTAAGGTCCGCCGAGCACGATCACCTTCCCTCGTTGCTTGCCGCGCTGAACAACCTCGTGCAGCGATTCCTTCTGAGCCAGCATTCCCGTGATAAAGATCATGTCGGCCCATTCGATATGCGAATCCTTGAGCCGCTCAACCTCCAGATCGACCAGGCGCCGCTCGCAGTCGCGCGGCAACAAGCTGGAAACAGTTAACAGACCCAGGGGAGGAAATACGGAGCGCTTGCCTTCGAAGGGCAGCGCATGTCGAAAACTCCAGTACGTCTCAGGAAACTTCGGATTAACTAGTAAGATCCTCATTGCGTCCTCCTCCCACGTTTGGGCGCACTTCTATTTTTCGCTTCAATAATAGTCTCGATTTTACTTGGGGCGAGTAATAATTGTGTAACCATACGGGAATCGTAAGCCGCGCGCAATTCGAGCCGCGGATTATCACAGATAAAGGCGGATGTGCTATAACTTTCGCCTAACTCGCCGAACTTACGAAAGGTACAACCGCATCATGAAGTCACAACTTTCACGCGCTCTTGCCACCCTCTTGATCGTCCTGTTTTCTCTTTCGCCCGCATGGGCCACCTGCGGGGGCGGCGGCGGAGGCGGAACGGGCGGAGTTGGCGGTGGCGCCAGAAGCGAAGGACCTGCGCCCGCTGTTTACAAAGTGCCGTGGAAGATGTGGGAAGCCAGGGCCACACCGAATAAAGGTTTGGTCTTGTACTGGTTCCCAGCCAGTAATGATGAACTCAAGAAATCAAGTCTCTGGGCGTCAAGAATTCTGACGCTTTACTCAGCGCAGTGCGTCTCGATGACAGTGGCTGATGCCAGAACGCCGGAAATGAAACCGATCGTCGGCGACTCTGTTGTGCCCGTTGCTGTGTTGGCCAGTACTGACGGAACTCCGATTAACAAGGTCGAGAACACCGGCGGCAAGCTCAAGGTCGAACAAGTCGAAAAACTCGTCGACGCTGAAATGAAGCAGCGCGAAACCAACCTCGATACACAGTTGAAGAGTGGCAAAGAGAAAGCGAAAGCCGGCGACAAAGACGGTGCGATCGCTGCGCTGAAACCGGTTGCCGAGGAGAAGTGCCTGTTCCCGAAGAAGGCAAAAGACGCGGCGAAGGAATTGAAGAAACTGGGTGTCGACGAAGTCGGCAGCATTCCCGCGGCGGCACCGATTCTCGATCGCGTGCAGGGCGCGAAAGTTGAAGCTGTGATGCGCAACGGTCTGCGCGCGGAGATCGCGGAAGCGTACGTCGCGGCTCAAAGGTTCTACGAGAGAGCACACCAGATGGATCCCGCGGATCCGACGCCGCTTCGTTACTTAGGCGAACTGTATCGACATCACACCGGCGAGTGGGACAAGGCCAGAGCGACCTTCAACACCATTCTTAACATGCCCGCCGATGATATCGCGCGCGCGGTCGCGCTTCACGGTCTCGGCAAGATGACGATCCACGACGGCGAGTTTAAGAAAGGTCTGTCGCTGATGGAGCAGTCTGTCAACGCGTATCCGCTGCCGCTTGCTTATCGCAATCTCGCCGTCTACTGGAACTCCGAAGGCGACTTGGAACAGGGCAATGCTTACACGCAAAAGGCCCTCGCTCTTGATCCGAAAGATCCTTACAACCTCGTATTTGCCGCAGTCTTCATGGCCGCTTCCGGTCGTGGCGACGAGGCGTTGAAGATTGCACGCGAGAATCGCAGTCTGATGCCTGCTTCGTACAACCTTGCCGCGATTTACGCGCAGACAGGCCACCGTCGCGAGGCGCTCGCGCTGTTGCAGCGTCACTTCTTCCGTTACGAACGTTATCAGGCGGTTCGCGCCAAGGAGATGATGGAAGCGCGTGTCGATGCAGTGTTTGATTCGCTGCGCCAGGATTCAGCGTTCCTGGCATTGACCAGCGGCGCCGATGGCAAGCTCCAGATGCCAATGCGAAACATGACGGGAACAACGAATCGCGACTGATGAACTCGGCCCCGAGTTATCGCATCTGGCAAGTAATTGTAGCCTCAGCAGTCGGTACCATGATCGAATGGTACGACTTCTATATCTTCGGCACCCTTGCGGTCACGATCGCGCCGTTGTTCTATCCGAAAGGTAACGACACGCTCGCGCTGATCGCTTACCTTTCGACCTTTGCGGTTGGGTTTGTTGTCCGTCCTTTCGGCGCACTCTTCTTCGGGCGCATCGGCGATCTCGTCGGACGAAAGTACGCGTTTCTGGTGACGCTGCTCGTGATGGGCGGCGCCACCGCCGCCATCGGCTTCCTGCCTACTTATGCAACCATTGGCATCGCTGCACCGGTAATCCTCTTGTTGATTCGGGTCCTGCAGGGACTCGCGCTCGGCGGTGAGTATGGCGGCGCTGCGGTTTACGTCGCCGAGCACGTGCCGGACGAAAAACGCGGGTTCTACACCAGCTTCATTCAAATCACTGCCACGCTCGGTCTCTTTATTTCTCTGCTGGTCAGCATCCTCGTAAAGAATGCTATGTCTCCCGCGGCCTTCAGCGCCTGGGGCTGGCGCTTGCCGTTCATTCTTTCGATCTTTCTCGTCGGCATCTCTCTATACATTCGCCTGCGTATGAAGGAGTCTCCGATTTTCAGTCAGATCAAAAGCGCAGGCATGACGTCGAGCCGCCCACTCGTCGAGGCGTTCACACGTTGGGACAATTTGAAGCGCGTGCTGATTTCGCTTTTTGGGGCTACTGCCGGTCAGGGCGTGGTCTGGTACACCGGGCAGTTCTACGCGCTCTTTTATTTGTCGACGGTGTTGAAAGTGAATGAGCGTTCGGCGCAATACATCGTTGCGATCGCGCTGCTGCTGGCGATGCCGCTGTTTGTATTCATGGGAGCGCTCTCGGATCGCATCGGACGCAAGTGGATCATGATGCTGGGTTGTTTACTCGCCGCGATTTCTTACTTCCCCATCTATCAGGCGATGCAACGCGCGGCAGGTTCGAACGTTGTCACGGCAACATCGCAAAGAGATCCTGTTACGAACGCTATCCGTCTCATCCCGCAAACCGAAGTTAACGGCCAGATCGAGGCAGCAAAAGAGGTGCTACCTTATGTCAACATCTCAACGTTGATCGCTTCACCGATTGCGTGGAAGCTGATCCTGCTTGTCTTTATTCAGGTGTTCTTTGTGACAATGGTCTACGGGCCAATCGCGGCTTACCTGGTGGAGGCGTTTCCGGCAAAGATTCGCTACACGTCGCTCTCCCTGCCCTATCACATCGGCAACGGCGTCTTCGGCGGACTACTTCCGGTGATAGGTTTAACGGTAGTCGAACGAACCGGCAACATCTACGCGGGCCTCTATTACCCGGTCATCGTTGCGTCCCTAACTTTCATCATCGGCTCGTTGCTACTAACAGAAACGAAACACACGTTGATCTGGGATGAAGTTAGCCACCGATGAACACGGATTTATATACGGATTCCGATCAGTGTGAATCGGTGTTAGTAAATCCGTGTTTATCTGTGGTTATAAATCACGCCGTTCTTCATCACGAACACGACTTTCTGAAGGTTCTTGATGTCTTTGAGCGGATCGCCTGAGACGGCGACGATGTCCGCCCACTTGCCGGTTGTTAAGGAGCCCAGGTGTTTGTCCCAACCCAACAAACGCGCGCCGCTCATCGTGCCGGCGACGATCGCGTCCATGTTGCTCATGCCACCCCATTCGACCATCAGTTCAAACTCATGCGCATTGGTTCCATGCGGCACGACGCCGGCGTCAGTTCCCAATGCAATCTGAACTTTGTTAGCCACCGCGAGCTTGATCGCATTACGAACTGCCGCTGACGCAGCCAACGCCTTCTCGGCACGCAAGCCTTTCAACACTCCTGTCTTTGCTGCTCGCTCGACACCTTCAGCGGCTGATAGCGTTGGCACCAGAAACGTTCCGTGCTCTCGCATGAGCCGCGCGCCTTCTTCGTCAAGAAACGAACCGTGCTCGATTGAAGAGACGCCGGCGAGTACGGCTATCTTGATGCCCTCATTGCCGTGGGCATGCGCCGCTACTTTCCGCTCCAGCTTGTTCGCTTCGTCAACCATCGCCTTCAGTTCTTCAAACGTGTACTGAGTTGCACCGACGGCATCGCCTTCCGACAACACTCCACCGGTCGCGCATGTCTTGATCACGTCGGCGCCGTACTTGATCTGATAGCGAACAGCCGCGCGAATCTGCTCCGGACCATCGGCGACGCCTTCCTCGATCCCCGGATCGAACAGCCCCGGACGAAAACCGTTTTCATCACAGTGTCCACCGCGAATGCCGAGTGCGTGACCCGCGGTCATGATTCGCGGTCCGGGCGTCCAGCCCTCGTTAATGGCCTGGCGCAACGCCATGTCGTCAAACCGTCCGGAGGCGCCGACGTTGCGCACACTCGTAAAGCCGGCCATCAATGTGGCGCGCGCATATTCCACACTGAGAATCGCCGCGAACGATTCGAAGTCTCTAACGAGGGCATTTTCACCAGCAGGATCTCCGAGCACACGGCCAATCAAGTGTGTGTGCGCATCAATGAATCCGGGCATCAGCGTGACGTCGCCGAGATCGATCAGCTTCGCGTTTGCGGGAACACGTACCGCGCTCGAAGCGCCGACAGCGGTGATCGTGTTGTCGGTGACGACAACGACGGCGTTATTGATCGGGGCCGCTCCTGTTCCATCGATCAGGCGCGCCGCCCTTAGCACGACTATGCCTTTACCGATCGGAGCCTCAGGAGTGATGCGCGCGGTTTGCGACAGAGCCGCGACGCACATTGAGTGGACCAGACACAATGCGACGGCGAGTAGTTTGAAGTGTTTCAAATGTTGTTCCCTCTGCGTTTTCAGCACGTGATCGGAATGGACGTTCCAAATGCTGCATTCACATAAGCGAGAAATCCTTGCGCCGAAACTGTGTCCAGCCGGTAGTCCACATTCGTTGAACGACATACAGAGTCGCCGGTAATGGTGATGGCAACGATTAGTTGTTTGCCATTAACGGTGAGAAAGTTGGGGCCGCCGGAATCTCCAAAACACGTGCCGCCATTGCCCGTTGAAGGATTCTGCGACAAACGCAGGTAGCCTCCATTCAGCGAGTTGAAGCTGGAGAAAGAGAACATGCGCGGAATCGGATTTAGACCTGGAAGAACGGGATGCCGCCACCAACTACTCGGTTTTGTAGCCCGTAGCCGGCATTCGTAAACAGCGCGGTTTTCAATCCATTCTGAGCAACGAGCTGGTCCAGCAGTCCGCAAGCGGGCAGTGTAGCAGGCGTCACACCGCGCACATTCCGCTCCAGGATCAACACGCCAATATCTCCGGAATCACTCTGGCTCGGGTTGTAGTTAGGATTAGTTACTACATGAGTAACTGCCAGCAGTTCTGTTTTATTACTCGTGAGTGCACCAAACGGTATCGACTGATCCAAACTGACGTAAGCGACATCTCCTTCCGGCGCCAGGTCCTGCGTGTAGAAGAGCGTGCAGTGAGCCGCTGTCAGAAACACATTGGGCGCGATCAGCGTTCCCGAGCAGATCGGAAAGTTTTCACCATTACTCGATCTAACAATGAATGCGCCGGTATTGCGGAACGTGTTGCTCGAATCCACGAAGCCGTAAGTGATGGCGGAAGTTTTAGGCGGCAGCAACAGCGAGCCACAAACCAGACTCAGCGTGAGCGCAAACAAATAGATCAGTCGTTTCATTTCGGAAACCTCCTTAAT
>Ga0207676_10001503_pt1 | contig 17221 bp, 13 predicted proteins | sample KBSSwiS72_FD_184307 | JGI IMG/M metagenome (GOLD analysis project Ga0207676, IMG submission 184307) | Switchgrass rhizosphere microbial communities from Kellogg Biological Station, Michigan, USA - KBS Switchgrass S7-2 (SPAdes) (version 2) | ecosystem: Host-associated > Plants > Roots >...
TGGGTGGTCGCCATTTCCGTTCTCCTTCGCTATAGAAGTTTGGAAATCCCGTTCTAGCCCAACGGGGGTCGCTTGGGCAGTCCTGCATAGCATCTACCGGGCAGGCCAACGCAAACGGCAGGTGTAGAGCGGGGCAATCGGAGGCGGGAGGGGCCGCAGTCGACCTCTGCTGACTTTCGTTGCCACGGCCTGAGCGGCAGCAAGGCCAGCGAGAGCGGTCGCTCGGGAAGGGCACAAACGCACACAACCAGCCATGAGCAGACGAAGTGCGCGAATGCGATCACTTCGCTTTCCGTCCCGATGTTGCCCGCATCCTTAACACCGCCGACGCCTGACCGTAGCCGGCGCGATGCCAATGTGGCCGCGCAGCGCTGCTCTGACCTTCGGCTTCGATGTCGCGCAGCAGGGCAGTGATGAAGTCGAGGAACAACCGAACACGCGGCGTGCGCCGTTGGTTCGGGCGAAAGAGCACATTCACGGGCGGACCACCTTGCACCTCCCAATCCACCAGCACTGGAAGCAGGCGTCCGGCCTGCAGATGGGCGCGGGTCGTCAAGTGATTCAGGCGCGCGATGCCCTCGCCGGCGAGCACCGCGTCGAGCACGACCTCGCGGCCGTTGCTGCACAGCCAACCCTTCACTTTGACCGAGGCCTTCTCGGTACCACGCTCGAACTCCCATAGATCGACCGCGATTCCAGCGGGGTTTCGCATCAGCACACATGTGTGTTGGTCGAGTTCGCGCGGATGTTCAGGCACGCCGCGCGAGGCCCAGTATTCGGGCGCTCCGACAACCATCGCTCTCGTGTGGCCGAGCTGCCGATGCACGAGGTCGTTCGCTTCTGGCCACCCATGTAGAACAAAGACATCCGCAATCTGGGCGTCGGCATCCGTCAGCCGGTGGATCACCCGAACATCGATCTGAATGTCGGGGTAGCGTGAATGAAACCGCGACAGCGCAGGCAGCAGCAGGTGCAGCGCGAGCTGCGAGTGAGCAGCAATCACCAGCGTGCCGGTTGGTCGTTGTGCGGAGCTGCGCAAAGTCTCATCAAGAGCCATCAATTCGGCAATCAATGGACGACAAGACTCCAGATAAGTCTGCCCACTGGCGGTGAGTGTCAGGCCGCGAACGCTGCGTTCGAACAGACGAATGCCAAGGCTATGCTCCAGTGCCGTGACGAGCTTCTGGACCGCAGGCACGCTCCGCTCGAGGCGGCGCGCAGCGCCCGCAAAGCTGCCCTCCTCGGCGCAAGCGACGAAGTAGCTCAAGGCGCGAAGCTTGTCCATCGAGTCTTTCGTTGGACGGCATTATTCGTTAACGATTGGTTAACGCAAAGTGTTCGCACAGGCATATTCCGTTCAGGGCGTGCGACCCCTAGAGTGGCCCCATCGGTGAACGCTTTGCGAGGATCTAGCGATGAAGAAGCCGCTCTCGTCCTTCGCGCTGTGCGGTGTGATGGTGTTTTGCGCAAATCCGGATGCGTATGCGCAAATCTGCAAGCCCGTCAGCCAGCGGACTGGCGAATTGGGCTGCTGGATCACGGCCGACGGCGTGTTGGGGCGCCTACCCCAGTCGCCGATCTTCTGGCATCTGGATACCTATTCGACGCTTGCAGAGGCCGAAGCAGCCAAGGGGCCGCGTGGCACCGTTGTCGAGTCGCTCGGAAAAGTATGGCTGCTCACCATCGACGTGGCGGGATGGCGTCCACCGGGAGGTGCACATGTGGCCGAGATCGGTCCGCTGCCAGTGAAGGAAGATGCCAAATACGCTGTGCAGTACATGGAGGCGATCTTCACGCCAGGCATGACGGCGCCCGCACATCGACACTCAGGCCCTGAGGCTTGGTACACCGTCGCGGGAGAGACATGCCTCGAGACTCCTGATGGCAAGCTGGTCGGGCGAGCAGGGGGTTCGCAAGTGATCGTGCCAGGCGGCCCGCCGATGCATCTAACGGCCACAGGCACCGAGATCCGCCGTGCGCTGGTCCTGATCCTCCACGATTCGACTAAGCCACCTACGACCCCTGTCCATGACTGGGTGCCTAAGGGGCTGTGCCTGAGTTGACCGGTGTCGTAGGCAGATCACGCCAGTTCTCGCGGCCGGTGTCAGGCCGGACATGGTTCTGAAGCTGACGTTCGCCGTCAATCGGCGATTGGCGGCTCATGGCCGGGTCCGGGCGCACGTGACCGTCCGCTGTCCGGCAGGTCGCGCCGCCCGCCGGTACGTTCGCCGTGATGCGGCGGGCCACGGATCCTTGGGGTGGCCGCCGCGCCCGGACCTTCCTATGATGCAGCTTTCTCAAACCATCGGAGAGAACCCATGTCGGGCGATGAAGACCTGTTCCGCAAGGACGTCAAGCTGGAGCTCTCCAAGTTCCGCGCGAAGACCAAGCCGACGCTGGCCGAAGCGATCGCGCTGCGCATCGAGCGAGTCGAGGCCGAAAAGAGGAAGGAGGCCGACCGGCTCAAGAAGATCGATCTACGCCTGGCGACGTTGACCGCCGACTGTGCGAAAGTGGCTGCCGCCAGTTGTGCGGTGATCAAGCAGAACCTGAAGAAATACGAGTTCGACAAGAAGGATCCGCGCGGGCTGGTCAAGTGGTACGCCGACATCGTCGACAAGGAATCCGGCGTCGACGTCCCCCGCAGCGACCTGAAGCTGATGGGCAACCTGAGCCTCGAGAAGGGCGAAGCGAGCCTGTTCCTGAAGGGGAAGCTCTGACGCGCTGAACAAGTCCCCGCGGATGCCGGCTCCTCGAGGGACTTGTTCGGCTGCTGCCCAGACGCTAGTGCGCCCTGGCGACTGCCGACTCCCTGATGCAGGCGCATCGATCAGCGCCTCTGGCTTGATTAGAGCCTCCCCCGTCAGCTTGGCCAAGCCGGCTCCCACCTCGGCTGACATCGCCCCGGTCACGGCCTCCACGATGTGAGCTCTGGACGTCGCCAAGCAGACACTTGCGACCGTCGCCTTCTGGCCGGGTCCGGGTACAGGCGACCGTCAGCTGTCAGCTCGCCGCCGCGAATGGCAGGTTTCGGACGAGACGATCGAAACCGAGAGGACCGGCAGCCGACCCTGAGCAGCCGGTCAGTGATTTGACTCGAGCGGCGCCTTTCCAGCCGGGAGCTGTCATACGAACCGCGTCAGCATCGCATGGCCGACACGATCAATTGGCTGTACAAGGCCGAACTGATCCATCGCCGTGCACCGTGGAAGACCAGGGGACCGTCGAAATCGCCATGCTGAAATGGGTGTCCTGGTTTATCCACAATCCCTTGTTGGAACCCATCGGCCACATCCCACCTGCCGAAGCTGAGGCAAACTGCGACCGTCAGATCACTGAGCAGGCCATGTCGGTCTGACCCACACCAACGGGCCAGCCTCCACGATTCCCGGGGCGGTTCAGGGTCGTCGCTGCTTGTCACTCGTCGGTGGTGAGTCACAGGAAGCGGTCAAGCAGAACGCACACTCGCCATCACCCTTGGTGCCCATGACCTTCAAATCAACCGAATCGTTTCCACGGACAGCACTCCCCGAAGGCGTCCGCAGTCGCTTCGTGCGCGACATCAACGGCCTCGAGATGCACGTGCTCGAAGCCGGCTTCGAAACGTTCGGTCGACCGTGTGTCCTGCTGCTTCACGGCTTTCCTGAACTCGCCTACAGCTGGCGCAAGGTCATGCCCGCGCTCGCGGCGACCGGATACCACGTCGTCGCCCCGGACCAACGCGGCTACGGCCGAACCACCGGATGGGACGCCGCCTTCGACGGCGATCTGGGCTCATTCCGGATGCTCAATCTCGTACGCGACACACTCGGTCTCGTGTCGGCGCTCGGCTACCGTTCGGTACAGGCAGTTGTCGGCCATGACTTCGGCTCCCCGGTAGCGGCGTGGTGCGCGCTCGTGCGGCCGGATGTGTTTCGCTCGGTCGTGCTGCTGAGCGCACCGTTCGCAGGTCCTCCAGCGCTGCCGTTCGACACTGCCGGGAAGGCTGAAGCATCAGCGACCAAAGCAAGTATCCATGACGAACTGGCCGCATTGGCACGCCCTCGCAAGCACTACCAGTGGTACTACTCGACGCGCGAAGCTAACGAAGACATGTGGCACTGCCCGCAGGGCGTTCATGACTTCCTGCGCGCCTATTACCACCACAAGAGTGCAGACTGGAAACTGAACCAGCCCAGTCCGCTGAAATCGTGGACGGCCACTGAATTGGCCAAGCTTCCGACGTACTACGTCTTGGACCTCGATCTGGGCATGGCAGAAACCGTGGCGCCCGAAATGCCGTCGGCGGCTGAGATCGCCGGTTGTCGGTGGCTCTCTGACGAGGAATTGCGCGTGTACAGCACTGAGTACGAGCGCAATGGCTTCCAGGGCGGCCTCCAGTGGTATCGATGCGCGACCGGGGACAGGTACGCCTCCGAACTCCAATTGTTCTCCGGGCGCGCCATCGAAGTGCCCTCGCTGTTCGTCGCCGGCAAGAGTGATTGGGGTGTTTACCAAAAGCCCGGTGACTTCGAGAAGATGCAAACAACTGCCTGCACGAACATGCTTGGCTGCCACCTGCTCGAGGGTGCGGGTCATTGGGTGCAGCAGGAACAGCCCGAAGCGGTGGGTCGGTTGTTGGTGAAATTCCTGAAGATGCACACGTCGCGCCCATGAATCCCGAACACGCAGGTTGTCGGATTTCCGCAGAAATCCGACACGAGAACGCGCAGGCCGCAAGCCTAGAGTGACCGCACTGGATTCGCCGCTTGTCCAGGAGGTGAACACCCGGAGGAGATCTACAACGACCGCCTCTTTGCTATCGACTGATGGCAGTGGATAGCTTTTTTCTGGTGGAGCTGGGGTCAATCACACGAGGCTCTGCATGCCTCTGGATGCCTCTCCTTCGGTCGCCCAAATTCAGCGAGTACCCCCACGGATACCCCCGGCCCCGGTGGGCGGGAAGAGCACTGGGAAGAGACGTGGATTCGAGCCTCACGAAGGTCGCAGATCGACCCGTAGCAGACAGAGTTAACCAGAAAGGCGGACATCCGGATCGAGCCAGCATTTCGCGCGGAGGCCCGAATCGATGAATCCTACTTGCGAGCTAACGCTGCACAGAGTCAAGCGTTGCAGGTTCGTCTTGCAGCACAAGGCCTATGGCCTGATCGAGCGTCAAAGCACGACCCTTGAGCCACGCACTCTCGAAGTCAGCGCCATCCGCAAAACCGTTGCGAGCAGCAGCCACCCAGCGGTCATAGCGAGGTCGATCGACGCGCGGTAGCGGTGACCCAATCCGCTCCCGCAGCTGCTCCGCCGCCCCCCAGATGTATCCGGCGCGCAAAAGGTCGCCGAGCTCGGCGACCGCTGCCGCCGACGCCTCTAGAGAGTACGCAATCCCTGGCCGATCGCCCAACTCGCGGCGAATCCGCAGGCCGTCCTCGAGCAGTCTTCGAGTGGTCGGCCGATCACCCATCTCCAGAGCAATATGCCCCAATAGATGTTGCGCCGCCGCGATGCCAGTTCGTTCCCCAAGCTTTCGGCAGATTGCGAGGCTCTTCTCAAGCAAGTCCTTGGCTACTAGGTAGTTGCCTTGCTGGAAGGTCACCATTCCCAAGTCCCACAAAGCGTGCTCGATGGCACTCTGATCCTGCAGTTCCTGTGCGATCGTCAGACTCTGCTCGAAGAGCGCCTGGCCGGACGCCAAATCGCATTTCCCGCAAGCTGCAACCCCGAGGTTGTGGAGCGAGCGAGCGATTCCCCTGAGCTCTCCCAGTTCCCGCGAGATGCCCAGGCTCTCCTCGAACAGCGCCTGTGCGGACGGTAGATCTCCTTGCTCCATCGCGACGTCACCGAGGAGGTTCAATGAGACCGCCAGTTCCCTCCGATCGCCCAGATGGCGGTGAATCGACAGGCTTTCCTCAAGACTTCTGCGGGCTGCGAGATAGTCGCCTTGACGCCTTGCCAAGACCCCCGCCACATTGAGAGCCTTCGCGCGCTCGGACACATGTGCCTCAGGTTCAATTTTTCCTAGGAATCGCGCGCACCACTCTCGTCCCTCGGAGAAGTGCCCCCGTAGGAGCCAGAATCGGTGAAGAGCGCCGCACAGCCTAAGGCCGCAATGGGATTCGGCATCGACGAGACACCAGTCCAAGGCGGTCCGCACATTGTCGTGCTCTACCTCTATGCGCTGCAGCCACTCGGCTTGGTCGGCGCCTTGCAGTTCCGGTGCAGCCTTCTCCACCAGCGCCAGAAAGTGATCCCGATGTCGACGCCGAATCGTCCGCTCAGACCCACGTTCCAAAAGCCGCTCGCCGGCATACTGCCGCACGGTCTCCAGCAGCCGGTAGCGCGAAGCTCCAACGCCCTGCTCAGCCACTACGAGGCTCTTATCGCAGAGCGACGTCAGCAGATCGAGCAGTTCACCATCGGCCGTGACATCGTCAGTGCAGACCTGTTCGGCGGCCACCAACATCCAACCTCCCGAGAACACGGATAGCTGTTGCAACGCCAGCTTTTCCCTTTCCTGGAGTAGGTCATAGCTCCAGTCGAACAGAGAGCGAAGCGTCTGCTGCCGTGGCAAGCCTGCGCGCGAGCCGCCGATGAGCAGTCTGAAGCGTTGGTCGAGCTTTTGATGGATCTCGTCGACCGACAGCGAGCGCACCCGCGCGGCCGCCAGTTCGATGGCAAGCGGAATGCCGTCCAGCCGGGAGCAGATAGAGGCCAGCAAGGCGGCGTTATGCGGCGTGACTCGGAAGTCCGCGCGCACAAGCTTCGCGCGGTCGCTGAAGAGCTGCACTGCGGCGGAGCGCATGACGCTTTCGGCTGTCTGCGCCTGCTTAGGGTCGGGAAGCGAAAGCGAAGGCACCTGGACCACGTGCTCGCAGGCGACGCCCAGGGCTTCGCGGCCGCTGGCCAGTATCCGCACGTTCTCACAACGGCGCAGGATCAGGTCGACGAGTCTGGCACAGGCATTCAGCAGGTGCTCGCAGTTGTCCAACACCAGTAGCACTCGCTTTTCGCCAAGGTGCTCGGTGATGATCTGCTGTATGGGTCTTGCCGGCTCTTCCTTCAAGCCCAGTACCTTGGCCACGGTATTCGCAACGAGGCCGGGGTCCGATAGCGGGGCGAATTCGACAAACCATACGCCGTCGCCGAAGTCGCCCATCGCAGTTGCAGCGAGCTCCACGCTCAACCGCGTCTTGCCGATACCGCCGATGCCCACCAGCGTAAGAAGTCGCGCTTGGGACAGCCGCGGCAACAACTCGGCAAACTCGCGCTCGCGCCCGATGAGCGACACCAGGCGCTGCGGCAGGTTGTTGTCGATCTGGCGCACCGGCAGCCACCGCGTGCCCTTGCGGGCGACCCGGTAGACCTTCGGATTGTCCGACGGCGGCATGAAGACCGTCGCTTCGGTGCCGAGCTCGAACAGCTCGATGGGTTCGATCGCGCCCTTGATGCGCCAATGACCATACGACTGAATGCGCAGCGCTGAATCGCCGAGCGCTTCGCGGGCTTCGGCTGTCAGCAGTGTCTGCCCGCCTCGCGCCAGCGACATCACGCGTGCTGCCGTAGGCTTGGCCAGGCCTTCGACCTCGATAAGCTTGGCGCCCAGGGCAACGTCACGCGCGCTGTTCTCGCGCAGGATCACTGGGCCGACGTGCAACCCGGCACGGGCCTTGACCTGGCTGCCCAAGCCCGCCATCGCCTGGTGATAGGCCAGCGCATAGCCTGCGGCGTCGGCAGGGTCGGCGAACAGGAGCAGGAAGCCATCGGTCTTGTCGATCTCGCGCCCGCGCCAGAGCGGAAGGAGATCGCGCGCGAGACGGTCGTGTGCCTCCCACAGCGCCGCGAGATCCGCCTCACCCAGCGCCTGCGCCAACTGCGTGCTGTCTACGACGTCAGTCAGGAGGATCGCTCTTATCTCGGCCACGGGCGTTGTCTCGATAGGCCGGCAATTGTCACGCCGACAGGGTGGCCTCGAGTCGGATAACTGCGAAGGGACTTCCCGCAATCCAGCATCGGCATCGAGTGCCAAGATTGATTGTCGAAGTCAATCTGAAGCGGAAAGGGGAAGTCCATGGGCGAGATTACACGTGTCGGCGTCGACCTAGCCAAGCGCGTCATTCAGGTTCACGCGGTGGATGCGGCCGGGAGAGTGATCGTGGCCAAACAGCTGCAGCGCGACGGGTTCATCGCGTGGTGTGCGTAGCTGCCATCTGGCTGCGTCGTCGCGATGGAGGCCTGCTCGGGATCGCACCACTGGGGCCGGCGGTTGCGAACGATGGGCTTCGAGGTAAAGCTGATCGCGCCGCACTTCGTCTCCCCCTATCGGCTGAGCGGCAAGACCGGCAAGAACGATGCAGCCGATGCGGCGGCGAACTGCGAAGCAGCTTCGCGGCCCAGCATGCGCTTCGTGCCGGTCAAGAGCGTCGAGCAGCAAAGCATGGTGGCTCTGCACCGGCTGCGCGAAGGCTACAAGGAGGAGCGAACTGCCTGCATCAATCGGATCCGGGGATTGCTGGCCGAGTTCGGCCTGGTCTTCGCGCAGCGTCCCGAGGTGCTGCGCGCGGCCTTGTCGAGGTCATCGAAGACGCGAGCAACGAGCTGGGCGCGGTCGCGCGCATGGCGCTGCAGCGGGCGGCGTCTCTGGGAGGCTGCGGACCGAGTGCGATCACTCTAGACGTCGGGCGGCGCATTCTCGCGTCGGATTTCTGCGGAAATCCGACACCTTTTGGATGCGGGCTAATGGTAGCGAACGGCAGGTTCGGGCAAGGCAATCGGGAGCGGCAAGACCCGGAGTCGACCCGTTGCGGTACTACAAGTCGCACGATTTGGCGCAGAAAAGCTGCCTCTCGTCGGTGAGAAGCCGCGAGACGAACCGGTACACGGCCTGTGGCGTCGGTCGTATGCGAACGTCGGATTCATGGACGCGTTGGACGTGGTTGATGAAGCCGTGGCAGGGTCCGGTTCGCGGCCGTCGGGAAGGGCCTGTGCTACCTCGGCCGGCGCGGCTCTCGACGATCATCGGCCGGCCGAACTCGTTCGTGCTCGGCGCGTCGTTCCCAGACGCACTCCGCCGAACAGAGCTTCAGTGCCGGAACGGCGGCCCGAAGGTCGATGACTGTGGTCGACTTGCCGCGGGACATCGACGCCGCTTGCGGCGAGGCGTCGATCGCGCCGCCAACTCCACCTACGCTGAACGATCCGGTGACCGAAGCCCGTTGATACCACTCGCTATCCTGGCTGACGTAGCCGGACCCATCGATGTAGAAGATCGATTGGGCGTGGTTGTGGTAGAGGTCGCCGATGGCGCTGAGCGTGAGGTCGACCGTGATCGGCAGCACCGCATGGCTGACCTGGTCGGTGGCCGACGTGGTGAACTGTGCCGTTCCGGATCTGAGATCGCCATTGAGTGAGATGCCACCCGACTCCACTTTGAAATAGTCGCCGATGCCGGCCAGATACTGACCTGTGCACTCGTCGTAGCGTGTGTAGAACATAAATCCACCGGCGGTTGGCGGCTGGCCGCTGTTCCGGGTCACGCTGGTACCAACCGTCACGGCGAGGGACGATTCAATGCAGCCGTCGGTGGTCGTCACCAGAGCGGTGACCGAATCGCCGTTACTCACGATTGTCTGCGACGAAACCACGCGGGCCTGAACCGGCAGCGCCCAAAGAGCGGCAGTGACCGCGACAGCAGCGCTGACGACATACCCGGAATTCCATTGGGTCTGAGAATTGAACATGACTTTTCCTCCTGCTCAGGTTGATACAAAGGTGGGCGTGCAGCGTGCAACACCCGCCATCAGTTTGTCGAGCGTGATCGGAAGCGTGGCGGCTTCTTTGCCGATACTGGACACCACCGGAATCGAGCCGACCCTCCGACCTCGATCCAGACCCGCCCAGGTGCGAGCGAGCGCACCCTCAGCGCGTGCCGGCGCCTGCGAGAACTCGCGGGACATAGCGAAGGGCGACGTTCAAGGGGTCGTCGAACCGTAGATTCAAAGTGAGCAGCTCACCGGGAACAAGATCGGCCGCTGACACGTCGATGTACGGGCTGCCGGCCGGTGGTTGGTTCACCGTCACATTCGTCATGCCGGCCACGGTCACTCCCGCGGACAAGCCATCGAACACCAGCGAGATCGGCCCGGCCAGCACGCCGCCGCTGCTGTTCGCGAGCGTCACGACTTGCGTGTAGCGCCGGCTTGCCCGATCGAAGACGAACCCGCCTAGGCGTAGCGAGACCTGCGAGGTGACGTTGGTGACGCCGGCAGACGCCGTCTCGTAGGCGCCGATGTCCACCGCTGCACCGGCGATGCGCGGCAATCCTGCGAGGTCGGTCGCGCTGCCGCCGGCGGCGATGTAGGCGCCGATCGCCGCGGAATCGCCGCGGTCGACGAGCGGGCTCGACGCGCCGAGGCGGTAGTCGCCGGTGGTGGCAGCGACGAAGCCGGCGTCCGCCACCGTGAAGCTGCCGTTGCCGAGCGGCGGCGGCCGCACGACGTTGTTGTACGAGGAGACGTGCGTGTCGCCGGACAGCGTCACGACGTTGTGGAACAGGTTGCCGGGCGCCACGGTGAACAGCTCCAGCGCCGTGGCACTGCCGAGCGGCGCCAGGTTCCCCGCGATCGCCGTGTTGACGAAGCTGATCGTCGGGACGAAGTTGCTGGGATCGAAGGGCTCGAGCCAGATCCCGCCACCGACGGCCGCCGAGTTGCCCGCGATGGTGCTGTTAAGAACGGCGAACGATTGCCGGCGGGCAAAGATCCCTCCCCCGTCGATCGCTGCGCTGTTGCCGGCGATCAGCGAATCGACGATCAGGTTTCGGCCGGCCGGATTGGTGAAGGACGCGAAGTACACGCCCCCGCCCGACGAGATGGTCTTATTGCCGACGATCTTCGATTCGATGATCTGCACGCCGTCGTTGTTGATTTCGACGCCGCCCGCGTGCAGAAGTCCGGTCAGGGAGGACAAATTGTTGCCGGTGATCTCGCATCGATGCAGGATGACAGTGGTGTTGGCAGAGACTGACGTCTCGAGGCCCGTACCCAGGTTGTCTCGGATCTTGCAACGCTCGAACGTGATCGTCTGTCCCGGGTCGCCCTGGCCCACAAAGACGCCTCTTAGGGCCCCGTTTCCGTTCTTCTCGACGATGCAATCGGTGAACTGCGCGTTGCCGTAGAGCTCCATCCCGTCGCCCCGGGAGCCGGAGAACGTGGTCGCGTTGACGACCAGCGTCGGCAGCTTTCCGATGTTCGGGTTCTCAAGCAAGCCGATGCTGCCGCCGCTGATCGTTGAGCGGCTGATCGTCGGCTTGGCCTCGACGCGATTCGGTCCGACCTTCACGACCTGCACCGGCCCCGACACGGTGACTCCGTAGGTGCCGCCGGTGATCTGGCTGTCGTTGACGATCGGCGCGGCGCCGAAGTTCATGGCGATGCCGACGGGCGCACCGATGACGACGTTGTGCGACAGCGTCGGCGATGCCTGTTCGAGCAAGAAACCGAATCCGGCTACGGTGAAGCCGTCGACGACCGTGTTCGGCCCTTGCACGATCTTCGTGTTGGTGTCGGTGCCGTCGTCGTACGACGAGATGATGATGCCGTCGAACGAGGTGAAGTTGGCCGCGGCGTCGCGCTCGTTTCGGCTGGTCTCGCCGAGCAGCCCGCCGACGAAGCCGCCGTAGAGCTGGGTGCCGTCGGGCACGTTCTGCAGTTGGCCGTAGGCGCCCTTGGAGAACCAGAACTCGGCGCCCGGGTTCTTGTTGATCGCGGTCTGCAGCTCGGTCGCGCTGAACGCGGTCTCCCACTTTGCGCCATCGTGCGGGAAGCTGGTCCCGCCGCTGGGAGAGACGTGGATCGCTGCCAGCACCAGGCCGGGAAGCAGCAGCGAAGCGACGCCGACGACCTGGACCGCCGCGGCGCTTCGGCGACGCCACAGCAGGAGCGCTCCGAGCCCGACCACAATCAGCGCCATGCTCGCCGGCTCGGGAACGGCGGAGACCGAGGGCGCGACGGTCCACGTGGTCGGGCCGCCGACACTCGAGTCCGCGAAGACGGTGAAGGGACCGAGCGGGCTGTCTCCGCTCTGGATCGTGAACAGCGCGTCGGCGCCGGTCGGGTCGGTGGTCGTCACCAGCGGCAAGAGCGTGACGCGATCTAGCAGGAACAGGGAGAACGCATCGGGCAGCGAGCCGGCCTGCGGTGGCGCCATCGTCGTGTCGATGTCGAAGCTCAGCGTGTTCGCCGCCGAGACCGGAAGCAGGATCTCGTTGAAGAACTGCGTATCGGCGAGCGTCAGGATCCCCGCCGATGCGCTGGCTCCGCCGGTGAATGTCGCGGCGCCGAACGCGCCGTCGGTACTAAGACTCCCGATCGTCACCGTGTTCGCCGGATCGCCGCCATCGATGAGATCGAAGGCGACCACGTACCCCGTAGCCGGGAGGGCATGGCTGTCGATGGCGACGTGAAACGGCGCTGCCATCGCCACTGCGGCATGCGCGAACAGGATGGGAGTCAGGCATCGTTTGAGAAGTCGGCTCATGGGAATTCCCTTTTTGAGATGAATCGTCGGCGATGCGTGGCCGTGCCACGCGCAGCACGCAACGCGAGCAACTTCCTTCCGAAACGCTGAACGCCGCTCGACTGCGGTTCCGCTTGCCTCACGGCGTCCGACGCGCGGATCAATAGCGGGGCGGGAGGGGCTGCGGGTTGACGTTGACCGGCGCATTCGAGCCGACGACGCGGCTGTCCGGATGAATCGGGGGCAGCGGCTGTGGGTTGACGTTGATCCGTACGTTCACGCCCTGCGAACGTCCGTCCGAATGAATCGGCGGCAAAGGCTGCGGGTTCACGTGGAGCGGGCCGCCTGCATGACTGGGATCCGCCAGGAAGGGGGTTGCGATTGCCGCGATGAGCGCGCAGACGCGAGTGAATCGAACCATGATGGGCTCCTTGACAGTCCGAAGAGAGGGTTACGTCGGTGAATCGACTGTCGACCTTCGGCGCCGCGAAGTCATGAATCGGCTTAAAACGTTCTTAAATTGCCGCTACCGCTCTGCAAAGGCCGGCCCGGACGATGGAGTGACTCCGCCGCCTCGGTGCCGGCACGGACCGCATTCGAGGGCATGCGTGTTCAGGCGGAGCGCGGTTGACCCGGTGGCACGCACCACGAGCGCCCTCTTGGCGCTCGGCCCTTCGGTCAGCCTTGGCGAGTCAGTCGCCGTCCGTCTGTGCCAGCGCGGTCGGCAAGACGTCGCCGTCGCCGAGCCGCGCGCCCTCGGAGGCCAGGCGGTCGAACTTCTGTTGGCCCACGAGCGCCTTGGCGAGCGCATCGGCGCGTTCAGCCGCACGCGTCTCGGTCGTCTGGCGTACGAGACCGTATGCGACGTACCCTGCGTTGGCGTACCCGAGCAGCTTCGCCGCCGCGCTCGCGCGTTGCTCGAGCGCAGCCAGCAGCGCCAGGTTGTCGGCCAGTTGGTACTTGATGTCGAACTGCACTGCCAGAGGCCACGCTTGGGGGCTCATCGCACGCGCTGCTTCGAGCGAACCCTGCGCCAGCAGCGCGCCGATCAGGCCGACCCGCGCGTAGGCCAGCGCGGTCTGGTGTCGCGTGCCTTTCAGCCGCTGCTCGAGCGCGACGCCATGACGTACCGCGTCGTCTACCCGACCCGCGGCCAGCTCGGTGTCGGCCAGGCTCGAGAGCACGTTCAGCACGTTGCCGGTATCGCCCGCACTTTCGGCCAATGTCAGCTGATGTCGCAACGTCTTCTGCATTGCAGCGACGTCGGCACGGCGGTCAGCGAGGCCGAGATACGCGGCGTTGGCCATGAATTGAAGTCGCGCGGAAAACTGTCCTTCGTCGAAACGCCGCAGCTCGGCACAGGTGGCCTCGCATTCTTCTCGCAGATCGGCTCGCGCCGAGGCCATGCCTAGCATGCTTAGCGCGCGGTAGACGCCGCCGACGTCGCCCAAGGCTCGATAGAGTCGGACGGCCTCGCGGGCCCACTGGATGGCCAGCGCCGGCTTGCGCCAGTACCAGTGGCCGCTACACGCGGCCGCCCAGGTCGCCCGAACAAGAGGAGGCAGCTCCTCACTCATCAGCGGAGTGGTCAACTCCCAAAGTCTTGATCGCTCGGCGTGACGGGAGATCGTCAGAGCAAAGCTCATCGCAGGCGCCAGCCTGACTGCTCCGAGAGCGTCTTCACGCGCCAGATACCAGTTCAACGCCGCCCGGGCATTGTCGAGGTCGGGTGCGAGCATGGCGACCGCTTCGTCGACGCCCCGTACCCCGTCACGCGATTCGATCGTCACCTGCTCGAATCTCTGCTGCGTTGCCGCGGCCTGGCGAGCTCGCAAGGCGTCATTCTCTTCGCTCGCAGCAAGGCGCTCGAGCGCCAGAGCACGAGCGGACTCGAGCAAGCGGTAGCGTGGCAATTCGCCGAGGTCCGCAGCGACTAGCGAGCGATCGACGAGAACGCCGAGACCCTCCAGTACCTGCCACTCGTTGAGTCCAGTGCCGTCAGGGTCGGCTGCCACGCGGCGGGCCGCGTCGAGCGAGAAGCTGCCGGCGAACACCGCGAGCCTGCGGAACACGATCGCCTCGGTCGGGCTCAGCAATGCATGGCTCCATTCGAGCGCGGCGCGCAATGTGCTCTGGCGCTGCGGCGCATCGCGCCGCCCCTGCGTGAGCACCTGCAATCGTTCGTCCAGGGACGCTGCTAGACCGGCGACCCCGAGCATCGGTACGCGGGCGGCTGCAAGCTCCAGCGCCAGGGCCACTCCATCCAGCCGCGCACAGATACGCCGGATCGCGGGCAAGGTCTGCGCGTCGGCCACGAAGCGGCGATCGGCGGCGCGCGCTCGCTGCACAAAGAGGCCAACCGCGCCATAGCCCAATGCGTCGGCGAGATCGTCATCCGCGTCCGGTATGGCTAGGCCGCTCAAACGGTAGACCCGTTCCACCGCCAATCGCAGCGGCGCCTGGCTGGTGACGACGATGCGAAGCCGTGGCGCGCCATCGAGCAGCGCCTGGACGACGTGGGCCACTTCGGAGATGAGATGTTCGGCGTTGTCGATCGCCACCAGCATCTGCAAGGGCGCCAACGATGCCACGAGCCCTCGCAAAGGGTCGCCGCCGCCCGTCTGCAGTCCCATCGCCCCGGCGATGGTGCCTGGCAGCAGCGCCGAGTCTGTGAGTGCCGCGAGCTCGACCCAGGCGACTCCATGCTCGAAGGCATCGCGACGCTCATGAAGGACGCGCTCGGCCAGACGAGTCTTGCCCATGCCACCTGCACCGGTGATCGTGATGAGCCGATGGTCGGCCAGCAACGCACCCAGCGCTGCCAGATCGTCATCGCGCCCAATGAGCGGCTGCAATACCAATGGCAGGTTGGTGCGCAACCCCGGCTGCATCGGCGCGACCTTGCGGTCGACTCCGAGGCTCGAGCCTACCGGCGATGCAGTGAACCGGTAGCCTCGGCCCGGGATGGTTGCGATGCTTCGGGCACCCAACAACTTGCGCAGATTGCTGACCTGCACCGCCAAGTTGCCTTCTTCGACGACGAGTCCCGGCCAGACAAGATCGAGCAACTCGTTTTTCGCCACGACCCGGTCACGGTGTTCGATCAAGGCCATCAGAAGGTCGAAGGCGCGCGACCCCAAAGTTGCCGGCCGGCCGTCAATCAACAGCTGTCGTTCAGCCGGTTTGATCGCGAAATGCTCGAAATCAAGCACGTCATGCCGCGTAAGCACACTGGATTCGCCAGCTGGCAATGCTCCAGGATCGACAGAGTCCACGTTGCAATCTAGCAGATCGGGTTAGATGCGCGGCAGGCGTCGCGTGAGCTCTGCCACCCTCCGCGGCATTGGAAAACAGGCCGAGTATTTCAATTCAATTCTGATCTCGTGTGCCCGCGAGCGGTACGCCGGCAGCGTCCGCGTTTGGCCGAGAGCGCCCGCGGGGCCTCTTTCGCCCCATAGCGTTGACAGATTGATCGTTTTGGCAGCACCCTGTCCAGTGCCGTTGCTCTCATAACAGGAGGACAGAGATGATGCCAATGGGTAGGTGGACCTTCGGCGTAGCTACTGCGATTGCAGTAGCAATCGCATTCGTCGCGGTGGCGGGCTGCGCTACGCCGTCAGCAACTAACGGCTCGATGACGGAAGCGGTGAGTTCCGCCGATGCGCCCAAGGCCATCGGCCCGTACCCCCAAGGGATCAAGACCGGCAATCTGCTCTTCCTATCTGCCCAGGGTCCGCTCGACGCCAAATCGGGTCAGATGAGCAGTGGCGGCATCGAGGACCAGACCAAGCTCGTGATGGACAACCTGACCGCCGTCCTTGCCGCGAACGGGATGACCATGGCGCACGTCGTCAGCACCACCGTCTACATGAAGGATCTGAACGACTTCGCCAAGATGAATACGGTCTACGGGAGTTACTTCACGGACAAGCCTCCCGCGCGAGGGACCGTTCAGGTTGCCGGACTTCCCCGAGGCGCCCTGATCGGAATCTCGGCGATCGCGAGTAAGTGAAGCACAAACCCTCCTAAGACGGGCGCCCGAAATGCAGTCGCTCGTTGGCGACCGCAGGTGGCGCTAGCGTGCAGTCGCTCGAGCCTCTCAAAGGGGTTGCCCGATAATCGATGCCCATTCACCCTCTTCCAGCAAATGACCGAAACCGAGCAGCAAGCCGTTCCCCATGGGTTTACGCAGATCACAGAAGGTCGCATCCGGACTACAGACATCATCTACGGCAACTCTGGCGGGTGGGCTGTCCCTCATGTCTTCCTTGTGGGTAGCGACATTGCAGATGACGGTCGGCCCATTGCTCGGCCGCACGTTAAGAAGCCGGGCGGCCGTAGCTGAGTTGGTCTGGCCGCTTCAATACGGGAGCGGGAGGGCCGAAGGTTCGTTCAGTAGGTGCTCACGAGCAAGCACCAGTGAGCGGAACCTGAGAGGACTGCGATGAACCTGAAAGTACCCATCGAAATACTGGACGAGCTAGCGGAGACCGTGATCCGCTCGACCGGTTGCCTCGACTTGGCGAGCGGCGAGATCTTCGACGTCCGCTATGAGATAGACCGGCCTGGATTGATGGGCATGCCGGCGGTCGACGAGCAATACGATTCACCAGCGGCGTGCTGTCCAACGACGGCAAGGACGTTGAATTCCGCATAGACGTTGACGTGATGCGTGGACAGTACTTCGTCAACCCGACCGAGCTACTAGAACTCAAAG
>Ga0207676_10001504_pt1 | contig 17204 bp, 16 predicted proteins | sample KBSSwiS72_FD_184307 | JGI IMG/M metagenome (GOLD analysis project Ga0207676, IMG submission 184307) | Switchgrass rhizosphere microbial communities from Kellogg Biological Station, Michigan, USA - KBS Switchgrass S7-2 (SPAdes) (version 2) | ecosystem: Host-associated > Plants > Roots >...
CTGCACGCGATCGGCTTCGGCCACACCGGAGGCTGGCCGTCGATCATGGGGCCTAACGCCGCTGGCGTCGAGCTCCCGACGGCCGAGGATGTGGCGTATGCCCAGCTGTTCTACGCCATCACACGGATACAGCGAGATCGGGAGGCGCCGTTCGGCATCGCCGAGTCGGCGCGTTAGGCGGCCGGCGACGGGGCGCGGAGCTCGTCGATCATCTGTGCCGCGATGTCGGCTCGCTCACCCTCGAGCATCGGCTTGGCGGCCTGAAGCAGCGCGAGCGCGTTGGCGATACTGCGTGCCGCGCGCGATTCATCACCATCGGCGCGCGCGCGTAGCGCATCCATGTGAAGCAGTGCGGCTACGGCGAACGCGCGGCGGGCATCCAGGACCGGGCTGCCAAGCAGCATCAGCAGCGTCGCGGGGTCGAGAGCGTTCGCCATGGCGAGGTCGAGGCCGACGTTACGCATCTCCTCGCGGATCTGGCCGTCGGCCTGCGCCGTGGCACCTCCGACGATGAGCTCCCGTAGGCGGGAAAGGATCTGTCGGAGGGCCTCGATCTGCCGGAGCAGGTAATCACGCTTTTCCATGTTCCATCCTGTGCGGGACGCCGCGGTGGCGCAACGCCCGCAGTAACGGCTTGCACAACCCTTCCACCCACTCTGCCGTCGTTTCAGCTTTAGACCATGGCGATTCCGCAACTTCGCCCACCTGACGAGTCCGACCATCCTGCTGCAGTGCAACCGGTTGGCGGCGCGAGCGTGACAACGGTGGTGCCACGGGTTCCGATCCACAAGGAAGACCCGAACAAGCAGATCCAGCTCGACCGCATGAAGCGGCGGGCAACCGGCCTGCTCGTTGGCGCCACCGTTCTATTTATCGTGTCGCTGCTGCTGGAGCGACAATTCCCGTGGCTGGGCTTCGTCCGCGCGACGGCCGAGGCGGCGATGGTGGGCGGGCTCGCGGACTGGTTCGCCATTACCGCCCTGTTCCGCCATCCGCTCGGCATCCCGATCCCGCACACCGCCATCATCCCGAGCCGCAAGGACCGCATTGGTCGCAGCCTTGGCGGGTTCGTGCAGAACAACTTCCTGTCGCGCGAGGTGATTGCCGCGCGCCTTCACGGACTGCGAATCGCCGAGCGGATCGCGAAATGGATCAGTGATCCGGACAACAGCCGGCGTATTTCGCACCACGTCGCCTCCGGGCTGGCGGGTACGGCGCAGGTTCTGCGCGACGAAGACGTGCAGGCGATGATCGATCGCGCCGTGGTCACGCGTGTACGGAAGACGCAGGTCGCACCGGTGTTAGGCAACGTGCTGTCCCTGCTGACGGCGGACAATCGCCACCAGGAGCTGCTCGACGAGGCGCTTCGGCTGATAACGGAAGGCGTTTCGCGCAACGAGGAGCTCATCCGCCAGCGCATCCGTGAGGAAAGCCCGTGGTGGCTTCCCGAAGCGGTGGATGATCGCATTCATGACAAGGTCGTCGCGGCCATCGAGAACACGCTGCGGCAGGTGGCCGCGGATCCGGGGCACCCGTTGCGCGAGCGTTTCGACCGCGCGCTGACGAGCTTCATCGAGAAGCTGCGGACCTCACCGGAGGTGATCGCCCGGGCGGAGGCGATCAAGGAAGACATGCTCGCCAATCCCGCCGTCCGTCAGTTCTCGGCCACGATCTGGGGCGACGCCAAGGAGGCGCTGGCGCGTTATGCGGATCGCAAGGAGACGGATCCGCCAGGCGCGGTAGAGCAGGGGCTCATGAAGCTCGGCACCGCGGTGCTGAGCGACGCCGAGCTGATGGCGAAGGTCGACCACTGGATCCTGGACGCCGTGCTCTACGCGGTGGACCAGTTCCGTGGTGAAGTGGCGCAGCTCATCTCGTACACGGTTGGTCAGTGGGATGCGGAGGAGACGTCCAAGAAGATCGAACTGCAGATCGGGAAGGACCTGCAGTTCGTGCGCATCAACGGGACCTTGGTCGGCGGGCTGGTCGGGCTGCTGCTGTACTCGATCTCGAAGTTCTTCTAGGCCGTCCGACGGTTACGTGCCTGCCGACGGTAGACCGTCCACCCGCCGCCGGATGGCCAGCCTGTCCGGTTCTCTACTCGACTCGCATTGCGCTGAGGGGATCAACCTTTGCGGCTCGCCGCGCCGGGATGTAGCAGGCGAGCAGCCCTGCCGCCGTCAGCACCGCCACGACCCCCGCGAACGTCATCGGGTCACGTGGCTGCACCTCGAATAGCACCGCCCCGATGCCCTGCGAAACAAAGGCGCCCAGTCCGAGGCCTAACGTCATCCCGATCGCGAGCTGGATGATGCCCTGGTGGAACACGAGCCGCAACACGTCCGCTGTCCGCGCGCCGAGCGCGATGCGGATTCCAACCTCTCGCGCGCGACGGCTGACGGAGAACGCCATCACGGCGTAGAGCCCGATCGCGGCCAGCAGCAGCGCTGCGACGCCGAACACCATGAACAGGGTGCCGAACACCCGGATGTGCCAGACACTCCGGTCCACCGTCTCGGTCATGGAGAGGACCGAGAAGATCGGCACGTCGGGGTCGAGCGACGCAACCGCCGCGCGCACCTGCGACGTCATGGTCATGGCGTTAGGTGCTCGAACGGCGACGCTCACGAAGCGCTGTCGGTCCTGGGTCAGCGGGATCAGAATGCCGGCGTCGCGTGGGTTACTCGGGTCGCCGGTGAATATGTCGGGAACGACGCCGACTACCGTGCGCCAGGGCTGCGTGGACTTCGCGCCGCCAAGGCGGATTCGTTTCCCGATCGGGTTCTCGGATGCAAAGTGCTTGCGCGCGAACGACTGATTCACGACGACGACCGGAACGGACTCCGCCTTGTCGTCGGTCGAGAAAATGCGGCCCTGGACCGCGGCGACGCCGAATGTCGGGAAGAAGCCAGCCGACACGGTCAGCGATTGTGTGGAGGGATAGTCTTGGTCCTTCTGGTACTGCTTTCCTTCGATCGCCACGCTCAGGCCCCCGCAGCACATCGTCGGTAAGTCTGAGGAGAGTGACACTGCCTGAACGCCTGGCAACGCGGCAAGTCGTGGCGCGAGTGCCTCGAAGAAGCTCACCTGAGCCGCCGTGTCGGTGTGCGTCTCCGGGAACCCGACTCGGGCCGTGAAGATGTTCTCGGTCGTGATGCCGGGGTCGAGCGTGCGCAGCTTGATGATGCTCTTCACCATGAGCCCCGACACGATGAGCAGCCCGCACGAGAGTGCGATCTCGAGGACCACGAGCGCGCGGCTCAGGCGCCCGATGCGGAAGCTGGATGCCCCTCGCGACTCGTCCTTGAGGATCTCGTTGATGTCCGCGCGCGACGCCTGATACGCCGGGATCGCGCCGGAAAACAGGCTCGCAACGAGCGCGGTTACTGCGACGAACAGCAGCACCGGCGGGTGCAGCCGGATGTCGAGCCAGAATGGCGGATTCGTGTCGACGATGGCGCGATTGAACAGCGTGACGCCGACCTGCGCGACGCCCGCGCCGAGCGCGGCACCGATGACCGCGAGGACCAGCGCTTCGCTCAGGAACTGCCTAACGACGGCGATCCGCGAGGCCCCGAGCGCCGTGCGAATTCCCACCTCTTTGGTCCGGTGCGCGGCACGGTCCAGCAGCAGGTTGGCCACGTTCGCACACGCGATGAGCAGCACGAACGACACCGCCCCCAGCATGACCCACAGCAGTCGCCGCGGCTGCGGGCCGATTTCGCTCTCGATGATGGGCCGGGCCGTGGCACTGATTCCCTCGTTCGACACCTTGTATTCAGTCGCGATGCGCCGCGCAATCCCGGCGATGTCCGCGTTCGCGGCGTCCAGCGACACGCCGTGGCGTAGTCGCGCGATGACCATGAGACCCGGGCCACTGCCTCGCTCGAGCTTGGTTGCGTCCAGTTGCAACGGCATCCAGATCGCCTGACGATCCGGATACGTGAAGTTCGGCGGCATGACCCCCACGACCGTCAATGGCTGGCCATTAGCCCGAATGGCCTTGCCCAGGACCTGCGGATCTCCCGCAAACCGATCCTTCCACATCGAGTAGCTCAGCACCGCGACGTTCCCGAGTCCGGGCGTTTCCTCGTCACGGCGGAACGTACGGCCCAGCTGTGGCCGGACTTGAAGCACGTCGAAAAGGTCCGCACTTACCCTCGCGCCATCGTAGCGCTCGGCTTTCTCTGCCCCGCTGACGTTCACCGTGGTCTGGTAGAACGCCGCGATTCCGGAAAAGCTCCGCTGCTGGGCGCGGTAGTCCAGATAGTCGTGAATTGGCGTCGGCATCCGTTGGAAGCCGCGCGCCAGGTTCTCGCGCTGGACCGCTATCAGCTCGTCCGCATTGGGAAAGGGCAGCCCCTTGAGCATCGCGCCGTACACGATGCTGAACATGGTGGTCGTGAGGCCGATACCGAGCGTCAGCGCGAGAAGGGCGACGAACGTCAGGCCGCGACTCTTCCGCAGCGATCGGACTGCGTACCGGACGTCTCTGAGAACAGCGTGCATTGGGGTGCGGTTAGAGGTTTCCCGACGTACGGCCGGGTCGAAACACCGGTTTCATGGCCTCCGAAGCGTCAGAGGTGAAGGGTCACGCGGACTCCGACGCCACACGCACGCGTGGCGCGCATCTTCCTACGATTCGGGACATGACGTCGGCCGACCACCCCGTGCATGATCAGAGCGCTGCTTCGGAGGACGTGCCTGTAAAAGTCTCTGAACGGCGCACCGTTCTCGTCGCCGATGATTGCGATGACAGTCGCGAGGGGATGACGGTGTGGCTTCAGCAGGCGGGATTCGAGGTCCACACGGCGGTCGACGCCGATGACCTGATGCGGCGTGTCGAGCAGCGTCCCGATGTGATCGTGTTGGATTCGGGGCTCACCGGAGGGCCGGGCTTCGAGCTCGCGAACCAACTCAAGCGCGACCCGGCCACCGCCGGAATTCCGATCATTCATGTGGCTCCGGGCCACACGACGGGTGAGTGGCGCGCCCAGGGCCTCGATGCCGGTGCAGATGCATTCCTAACGCGTCCCGTGGAATCGCAGGAGCTGATCGCAATGGTCCGCGCGCTGCTGCGCGTACGGGCTGCCGAGGAGAGCGTTCGCGCGGCGGCGGATCAATGGGAGGCGACGTTCGACGCCATCACGGACGCCGTCTGCATCATCAACGAGAACGCGGAGCTGGTTCGGTGTAACGAAGCCGCGGACCAACTGCTCGCCGTGCTCAACGCGGGACAGGCCAACTGGAGATTCCACGACCTCCTCTCGCTATCAGGAGAACCGGCCACCCAAACCCTCGCACACGTCCTCGCGTCCGCCCAGCCGCTGCAGTACGAGGTGCACCGCGCAGATCGATGGTTGTCGGTGAGACTGGATCCCGTTCTGCCGCGTGAGCAGGTCGCGCCATCCGTCGTGGCGGTCATTGCGGACATCACGGAGCGGAGACAGGCAGATCAGGAGCGCGCACGTTTGCTGGCCAATACGGAGCGCGCGCGAAAGGAGGCGAACATCTCACGCCTCGAGGCCGAAGCGGCCCGTTCCGAAGCGGAGCAGGCGAGCCGTGCGAAGTCCGATTTCCTGGCCATGATGAGCCACGAGCTGCGCACGCCGCTCAACGCGATCGACGGTTATGCGGAGCTCATGGAGCTGGAGGTTCGAGGGCCGGTGACGCCGGCGCAACGGGAGGACCTTCAGCGGATCCGGCGGAGTCAGAAGCATCTCTTGTCGCTCATCAACGACGTGCTGAACTTCGTTAGGCTCGATTCCGGCACCGTACGTTACGAGATCCGCGACTTCGAGCTCGGTGACGCCATCCGGGACGTCGAGGATGTGACCACGTTGCAGCTGCAGGCGAAGGCGCTCCGCTTCGTTCGTCGAAGCGGCGGTGAAGGGTTGCGCGTGTGGGCGGACCGCGAAAAGGTGAAGCAGATCCTCGTGAACCTGATGACGAACGCGATCAAGTTCACGCAGCCTGGCGGTGAGATCGTGTTGGAGTGCGCGTCGGTGGCCGACCGCGTGACGGTCCGCGTGAGCGATACCGGCCGCGGCATTCCGACCGACAAGTTGTTCGCGATCTTCGAGCCGTTCGTTCAGGTCGCGCGATCGGCCGGCACGCCAAACGAAGGGGTGGGTCTTGGCCTCGCGATCAGCCGCGATCTCTCACGCGCCATGGGGGGCGACCTCGTTGCGGAGTCGGTAATGGGGAAGGGAAGTACGTTCACCCTCACGCTGCCTGCGGCGTGATCAAAGGGGTCAGAGTCTGACCCCTTACGGGGCTTTTGGACTCGCCCGCACGCAAAAGGCGGCGCCGAGGAGGGCGACGTCGGGGGCCATTACGACGTGGATGGGCATCTTGCGCATGGCGTCCGCAAACCGCCCTTTCGCCGCGAAGGCTTCCAGAAATGGCCCATCCGTGAGCCGCGAGAGGATCTTCGGCGCGATCCCGCCGCCGAGGAAGACGCCGCCTACCGCGAGTGAGGTGAGCGCGTAGTTCCCGGCGGCCGCGCCGTAGATGCGCACGAATCTCGTTAGGGTCTCATCGCAGACCGGATCCGTGTGATCGAGTGCCGCTTCCGCGATCACCGGTGCCGGATCGCCGAAACCGATGCGCGTCGTGAGCCACGCGGGTTCCGGAGTCTTTCGATATTCGCGCAGGAATCGATACAGGTTCACCAACCCGGGTCCGGAAACGATGCGCTCATAGCTGACGTGACCGAACTGCCCGCGCAGCCACACGACGAGCGCATCCTCCACATCGTCCTGCGGCGCAAAATCGCAGTGACCGCCTTCGGATGGCGCGACCTGGTAGTCGTGCCCGTTCCACCACATGAGCGCTACGCCCAGGCCCGTCCCGGCCGAAACCAGCGCCAGCGCGCGCCGCTCTTCCGGCAGGCTACCCGCCTGCAGCGATACGAGCGACGCGGGATCCGTAATCGCGACGACCCCGTGCGCCGCGGCCTCGAGATCGTTCAGTAGCCGTACTCGCGGGATGTTGAGGCGCTCCGCGAGGCCCGTCTCGCTGACCTGCCACGGGAGGTTCGTCGTGCGAACCTTGCCCCCCACGACTGCCCCGGCGACGCCGAAGCACGCGGCTGTGGTTTCGGGATTGCCGCTCTCCTTGAGAAAGCGGACGACGATCTCTTCGAGCGTCGACGCGGACCGGCTCTCGTACTGCGTCGACGCGGCGCGACGAAGCGCTCCGGTCGACTCGTCGTACAGCGCGAGCCGGGTTCTGGTCCCACCGATGTCGCCGGCGAGCAGCACGGGTCAGGGGTCAGGAATTGTGAGGGCACCCGGGAAGGCGAACGTCACACGGCGGCGTCTGTGTCGCGCACAGGCACGACCCGCACCGCCGTGCCATAACACAACACCTCCGACACGCCTGCCATGATCTCGGTGGCATCGTAGCGCAGCGCCACGAGCGCGTTCGCACCGAGCTCGCGCGCGTGCTCGATCGCCAGCGAGAACGCATCATGACGTGTGCGCTCGCACAGCTCCGTGAGGAAGGAGATCTCGCCGCCACGCAGCTGCTGAAGGGCCGCGCCAAGTGTTCCGAAGACCGAGCGCGATCGGACGGTGATGCCTCGCACGACGCCGAACGTTCGCACGATGCGGTACCCGTCGAGGAAATTCGCGGTGGTCGTCATGAACTCAACAGCGGGCAATGCCATCGGATTACTCCGCGTAAGGCAGTCGGCGAGGAAACAGCGTACCTAACGTTTTAACGTTTCGAGGCGGTCCGTCACTTGAGCCTCCGCTTGAGCTTCAACGCCGACTTGTCGGCCTTCGGGTACCGCAGACCAAGTCCCTCGAGCGTCTCGACCATCATGCGGGCGATGTAATAGTTGCGGGCCCGTTTGTCGTCGGCCGGTACGACGTACCACGGCGCCCACGGCGTGCTGCACAGCCGCAGCGCGTCGCGATACGCTTTCGTGTACTCGTCCCACAGGTCACGATCATCGAGATCGCCCGCGCGGAACTTCCAGTTCTTCTTCGGATCCGACAGCCGATCGCGCATCCGCTTCGCCTGCTCATCCCGCGAGATGTGCAGAAAGAATTTGATGATCTTTACGCGATTGTCGTCGAGCATCTGCTCGAACTCGTTGATCTGGTCGTAGCGCTTGGACCAGACCGGTTTCGGCACGAGGTCCTTCACGCGCACGACCAGTACGTCCTCGTAATGGGAGCGGTTGAAGATTCCGAGCGTGCCCCGCGCCGGAACCGCCTGGTGAATGCGCCAGAGAAAGTCGTGGCTGAGCTCCAGCGGAGTCGGCACCTTGAAGGCCGTTACCTGGCAGCCGAGCGGGTTGCACGCTCCAAAGACCCGGCGGACCGTGCCGTCCTTTCCTCCGGCGTCGCGCGCCTGGAGGACGACCAGCACCGCGTATCTGGCGTCGGCATACAGGGTCGCTTGCAGCTCGCCGAGCCGTTTGAGCAGCTCCTTCGTTTTGGGCTTCAGCTCGTCATCGCCAGGGAGCTCGGACGGCCGCGCCGCCGAGCGATCATCGAGCGACAGCGGCGTCCGCCGCGAGACCGGTGTGAGTTGCATGGAGCGAGAAGCTACGGGCGGATCGCAGCGGCCACTAGGGAACCGCGACCTACCGTCCGACTTCGCGAGCGCACAGGCCTCATCGCATGTCCGGTCGTCGCACCAACGCCAACGCTCTCGGCGTCACTCGCGTATTCCCAATGACATGACGCGTGCACGCTCCGTAGCACGCGACCAGTTTCATCGGTGACGCTCCGGCATGGTCCGGAGTCGCCGCCTCTGGCTCCAGGACGGATAAAGATGCCTGTGTACTTGCCAATCAAGCCGAAGGAGCGGCTCTACCAGGAGATCGTCGACCAGATCCAGCAGCAGATTCTCTCGAATGCCCTCAAGCCGGGCGACCAGATTCCGGCCGAGCGAGATCTCGCTGAACGGTTCGGCGTGAGCCGCACGGCGGTTCGCGAGGCGATCAAGTCGCTCACAGAAAAGGGGTTGATAGAGGTGTTCGTCGGACGCGGCACGTTCGTGACGAACCTGTCGCCGGACCGCGTCATCGAGTCGATGACCCTCCTGCTCAGAAACGAGCCGCATACCGTCGCCAGCGTTCAGGAGGCTCGTGAGCTGCTGGAGATACCCAGCGCCCGGCTCGCAGCGATTCGCCGGACCGATGCCCACATCGCGCGACTGCGCGCCATCTCGGCCGAGCTCGAGGAGGAGAATTCGATCTCTGCGCGGCTGGTGGACGGCGATACGGAATTCCACGTCGAGGTGGCTCGAGCGACCGGCAACCCCGTGCTCGTGCTGCTCAGCCAGACGATCGTCGCGCTCCTCAGAACTGAGCGACTCTATCGCGACGATTTCGATAGCACGCGACTGCCCACGGCGCTTGCCGATCATCGCGAAATCGTGGACGCCATTGCCGATGGCGATCCGGATCGGGCCGCTCAGGCGATGACCGAGCACCTGGCGCGAGTGGCCCTTCCACTCACCACCATGCACGAGAGTGGCATCGAGCGCGTTGCAAGCTGATTATTGAGGGCATGCAGACATTGATTGATACGAGACGCCGCGCTAGCGCGGCGTCTTCGCTTTCTCCGGCCCTTGTCGGCGCCCTGATTGGGCTCGCCGCACTTTCCGCCCGAGAAGCCGTCGCGCAGGCGGTCTCCGCCTCGTCCCCGCCACCGGCGGTATCGCGGCTGTTCGACGCGGTCCGCTCGGCGTACTCGGGCGACCGGGCGCTCTCGACCGTGGCATTCGTCGAGCAGCGGTGGCGATGGCCGGGCAATCGTGGATTCGAGGAAAGCTTGGGCCACATCGCCGAGCAGCTGCGCGCGGCCGGATACGTCGACGAGAAGGCGGCGAAGCCGGCGGATCGGCTCACGTTCCGAATCGAGCAGCGACCCATGTCCGGTCCGGCATGGGATCCGGTCGATGCCTCGCTCACGATCGTCGGGTCGCCCGCGCCACTTCTCCGGTGGGCGACGAACCGCAACATGCTCGCGGTGAACTCGTCGTCCACACCGGAAGGCGGTGTCGAGGCCGAGGTGGTGTCGGTAGGCAAGGGCGACAACGGGGCGTTCGACCGCGTCCCGGTGGCGGGGAAGATCGTATTCGGTGAGATGTCCGTTGGCCGTCTGTCGAACGAGGCGCGCAGGCGAGGCGCGATCGGCGTGCTGGCGTACTCGATGCCCGCCTACACGCAGCCCGAGACGCACCGCACCTCCATCCAGTTCTCGTCGATCTCGGCCGATACCGGCGCGAAAGCGTGGGCGCTGTTGCTGTCGTACGACGCTCGCGAGGCGCTGCAGCGAGCGCTCGCGGCCGGCCCCGTGCGTGTGCGGGTAATAACGCGATCGCGGTTCTCGCGGTCTGTGGAACGCACCGTGATCGCCGACGTTCACGGGAGCGTGAAGCCTAACGAGCGGTTCGTCTTCAGCGCCCACGTGCAGGAACCCGGCGCGAACGACAACGCGTCGGGTGTCGGCGCGCAGGTGGAAATGGCGCGCGTGGTGTCGTCACTCGTTCAGGCGGGCACCGTGGACCCACGGCGGTCGATCACGTTCATCTGGGGCAACGAGATCCAGCAAACCCGTCAGTACCTCGCTGACGCGTCGCGCGCACAGACGGTCAAGTGGGGGCTCAGCCTCGACATGGTGGGTGAGGACACCGAAAAGACCGGCGGCACGTTCCTCATCGAGAAGATGCCCGATCCGTCCGCCGTCTGGACCCGTGGCGACGACCACCATACCGAATGGGGCGGAAGCCCGCTCACGGTGGATCAGTTGCGGCCCCATTTCTTCAACGACTTCGTTTTGCGTCGATGCCTGGACCAGGCTGCGGTGACCGGGTGGGTGGTGCGAACGAACCCGTTCGAAGGGGGCAGCGATCACGTGCCGTTTCTCGATGCGCACAAGCCCGGGGTGCTTTTCTGGCATTTTACCGACGTCTACTATCACACGGATGGCGACCGCCTGCCTAACGTTTCGCCTCGTGAGCTCGCGAACGTGGGCATATCGGCGCTCGTGTCCGCCCTGACGCTGGCATCCGCGGACAGCGCGACGGCGCGCGCGCTCGTCGCCGAGCTCGAACGGGCAGCCCTTGCGCGGCTCGATGCCGAAACCGCGCTCTCCGTCGACGCTCTCGCCAGGGGTGGCGATCGCGGCAAGGAACGGCTGATCCTCGATACGTGGACCGACTGGTATCGCCGCGCCGTCCGTACGACGTCCGAGATCGAGGTCGGGGGATCGTCTCGTGAGACCCGGGCTGCGATCGACGCGGCCGATGCGGCCATCGAAAGAGCCGGCAAGGAACGAGTGGCGAAGCTGCGGTAGGCCCAGCTACATTTTTTCCGAGACTTCACCCGCATTCGGAACCCAATGCAACCGACGACCCGACGGATCGAAGGGAATTTCTCGCAGGGCTGGGGAGTGGCCTTGTTCATCATCGCCCTCGTAGCAGGGGCGTTTACGACGGCCGGCGTGATTCACAAGAAGACATATAAGCACCCGAGAGACGTGACGGGCGAATACAGACGTCAGGAGCAGTCGAAGGGCGAGGCTGCCGGGGCGGAACGAGGCCACTGACCCAGTCCCCCGACGGGCACGGTGAGCAGGCTTGCGGCTCCGCGCTTGCGCGGGGCCGCGCGTGTTTCTAGCGTCGACGTCGATGAGCCAATTGCCAGACCCCGCGTTTGCCCAGCCTTCCACCGGCTGGACGGAGGAGATGGAGGCAGCCGCCCGGCGCGCGCGACCGGCGCCGAAGCAGCCGCGTTGGCGCGTCGCACTGCGGGTATCGGCGTGGGGCGTGATCGTGTTGCTGTTCGTGGCGATCGTTGGAGTCCTGCTTTTCGTGCATCGCGGCGACGCTGAGGGGTCGGCGCGGATAGCCAATGGTGAGCTGGAGCTCATGCTCGAGCGCGGGGAGGGGATCGACTGGCGCGCGCCCGTGATCGCACGCCACTGGTGGAACTACTTCCGGGTCACGCACGGGGTTCTCGCGGCGACCAACCGCCGATTGGTCTACGTCGGCGTTCCACCGGAGGAGATTCTGCCGCGCGAGCCGGAGCCTCAGCTGCTCGAGGAGTCGTCCTTTCCGTACGACCGGCCAATCGAGGTGTCGCGTGGCCGAGTGTTTCTCGGGACGGAGACCGGCGTCGTGATTCGCGCGCCAGGCCAGAGTCGCACATTCGGCGTGGCGCCGGCGGAACGTTCACGGCTCGACAGCGTGCTCACGCTCATGACACGACGCCAGCAGGCGATCCGCGACAGCCTCGAGGATGAGCGACAGAAGGCGCTTGCCGTCGCCGACGCCGAGCGCCAGCCGATCTTCTACGTGGTCTCGCGTGGCGACGCGCTCGAGCTCATCGCGCGCCAGTTCGACGTGACCGTCGACCAGCTGCAGGACTGGAATGCGCTACCCTCGCACGGCATTCGCATCGGCCAGCGACTTCTCGTGAAGCCCAGGACGTGATGATCGAGCATCATCTCGCGGTCACGCGCACGGCTCGCTACTTCACCGTCGGGGGAAGCGACGAACCAGCCGACGCCGCGAGTGAGCTTCGAGAGCTCTGGATCGTGTGTCACGGGTATGGGCAGCTCGCCGCGAAATTCCTCGAGCCGTTCGCACCGCTTGCCGCCCCGTGGAGGCGTATCGTCGCGCCGGAAGGCCTGTCGCGGTTCTATCTCGACCGCTCGCGAGTGGGAGTGAACACGCAGGCAGGCGTTGGCGCGACGTGGATGACGCGGGAAGATCGTGAGCACGAGATAGTCGATCAGATCGCGTATCTGGACGGACTGCTCGACCACCTGCTCGCGGCGTCCTCCTCACACGTTAGGCTGCGCGTGCTCGGGTTCTCACAGGGTGTCGCGACGGTGACGCGCTGGCTCGTGCGCGGACGTCGCGTGAGGGCCAATGAAGTCGTGCTGTGGGCCGGTTCGGTGCCCGCGGACGTGGATCTGTCGGACCTGGCAGGCCGGCTCTCTGGCGCGCCGGTGGTTTTCGCTGTGGGTACGCGGGACGAGCTCGCGTCGTGGGCTGCCGCCGACGTCGAGGTTGGCCGATTCGGCGCGGCCGGAATTCAGGCGCGGCTCGTGACGTTCAACGGCGGCCACCGGCTGGACACGCCAACACTCAGCGAGATTGCCGGCAGTTAGTCGATAGTCGGTAGCTGTCGGTCGTCAGCTCCCGCTTGCCCCTGTCGCCTACCTTCCCCGAAAGCGATCGATCTCGCGGCGGTCGCGCTTCGTCGGCCGGCCGCTTTCCCAGTCGTCCGAGGGCATGCTCCGAATCTGCGTCGCCAGTGCTTCGCGCTTCGCTTTACTCTCGGCCGTCTCCTCGTACAACGTCGCCGCGACGCTGGCCGGCCCACGTCGCTCGGACAATCCACGAACGCGAACGACGTGGTCGAATGGCGTCTGCCTTACGCGAACCTCGTCGCCGACCTGGACCATCTTCGCACGCTTGGCGTGCGTACCGTTCACGTCCACCTTGCCGCCGTCGATGGCGTCTGCCGCCAGACCACGCGTCTTGAAGAACCGCGCGGCCCAGAGCCATTTGTCGAGGCGGACGCGCTCGCCGTGTTGAGCGTCGCTGTTGCTCATGCCTGAATTCTAGCCGGCGATTTTATAGGATACGTGCGACGCGGCTTGCGCCCCACTCGAGCATCCGATCCTTCCGCGGACGCCGCCTGAACTGCTCGAGCGTGACTTCCTTCGATCGCGTGAGGTCATCGAGAAACATCTCGCGCACCGTACTGCCGAAGCCTTCGTCGAGGACCAACAGGTTCGACTCATCGTTGAACGCGAGCGACCGGTTATCGAAGTTCATCGTGCCGATGGACGCCCAGCAACCATCCACGACGAACGATTTGCCGTGGATCATCGCCGGCTGATACCAGAAGATGCGCACCCCGCCGTCGAGCAGTCGCTCGTACTGCGCGCGACCGGCGTACCACGTGCTCTTCACGTCGTTGAGCGTGCCGGGCGTGAGCACGCGAACGTCGACGCCGCGCGCGGCGGCTTCGCGCAGCAGACGAACGAAATCGTCGTCAGGCACGAAGTAGGAGTTGGTGATGTAGAGCGAGTGACGCGCGGCGGCGATGGAGAGCGCCAGCAGTCGCTCCGCCGCGGTGCTGCCGATCGTGGGCGCCGTGTGAAGCAACGTCGCGCGCATTTCTTCGGCGGTCCCGTTTTCGCTGGCGGGCGGGAACAACTCCTCGCCGGTAAGCAGCTCACCGGTCGCTTCGGCCCATCCTTTCGCGAACGTTGCCTGAAGCTGCAGCACCGCGGGTCCCGTAAAGCGCACATTCGTATCGCGCCACTGATGCTCGTGGCGACCATCGCCGAGCCACTTGTCATCCATCCCGAAGCCGCCGGTATACCCGACGCGGCCATCGACGACGACGACGCGAATGTGCGATCGCGCGTACGCCTTCTCGAGTTGGTACCAGTTGACTGGCCGGAATTTCACCACTTCGACGCCCGCGTCCACGAGCGACTGGAGATACTCCTTGGTAAGCTTGGCCGAACCGAACGCGTCGAGCAGGAACAGGACGCGCACGCCAGCCTTGGCGCGGTCGCGCATGACGTCCGCGAATCGATCGGCGACCTTGCCCGGCTGGCAATAGTACATCTGCAACGTGATCGTCAGCGTCGCGCCGGCGAGGTCCGCGAACAATCGATCGTACGTGCCGTCGCCGTTGAGACATAGCTCGGCGTGGTTCCCGCAGGTGAGCGTCGTTCCTGTCAACAGCTCGATCGACGCTCTGAACCCGTCGTCCGCGGTCGTGGGCAGGTCACGGTTGCCGTCGACTCCGGAAACGTCCGCGACCGGCGTTCCGCGCGTCAGATAGCGAAGTCCGATGAGCGCCAACGCCAGCAGGAACAGCAGCGCAGCAGCACCGAGTGTCCACAGAACGATTTGCACGACGGACGTACTCCGGGAGCGTGAAAGGGGCGGTTCACGCTCCCGGTATTTGCAAGTGTAGAGCCGCGTGAACTCACTGCCTTGTGCTCAAGGCGCGTGACACGCGTGTCTCGAGGGCCGCATCGATGTCGCGGGCGGTCACCTGCTGCGGCAGATCCCATCCATCGGAGGACCGTCGCGTCGGCACGCGCACTCCTGCGACGTCACCCTGCGATGAGATGTCCACCAGGGCCGTGACGCCCTGGGCACGGCCGCCCGTGTTGATCACCAGCATCCACGTGCCTTCGGTCGGCCACTGCTTTCGAAGCGCATAGGATCCGCGACGCGTGGTCGTGTCGAAGACGAGCGGAATGGTGCGCCGGCTACCCGAGACGATGCCCTCGGCCGAGCCGGAGACGCCGGAGGCGACGACCTCGCCGTGGTGATAGGTGTGGACGACGAGGAATGCCCCGCGAGAAGTCGCGTCGAACGGGTTGGGCGGTGTTTCGATCGAGATCCACGGCGGTCCGAACATGGGTGCCGCAGCGGCGAGCGCGAACGACGATGCCGCGAGAACGCCGATCACGGCGAGGCGGCGGAACGGTGAAGCGGTCATGGCACGGCTCCTGTTAGAGTCTCGAAAAACGCCGCGCCGGGACGCGCGGTTGACTGTAGGATGCCGGGGTTTGGCGTTACGTTTAGCGCCGGCTGAACAGCGGGTCAGCCTAACACTCGGACAGGAGGTACGACGATGTACGACTCCCCGAAGCCGTACGAAGCACCGAAGCTCGAACGCCTTGGAACGTTCCGCGACATCACTCTGGCCGGTGGCTGCATGGCGATGGCGGACGCGGCGAACCCGTATCATCGCTACGACCCGAATTATTCGGGCTGTCCCATGACGTAATCGAGCACACGCGAGACCGCATCTCACACGCCGCCACTCGCCCGCGGGTAAGCTCGGCTGCCTAACGTCTGCCGACGGGCTGGCGGACGTGATGGACGAGGCGGCGGCGGTGTGGGTCTCGTGACGTGCGACACGCGATCGACGTCTATCTCCGTCACCGTCTGGAGGCGGAGGGCGTGCTCTTGTTGCTTATCGAACGCCGAGCGCATCGCGTGGGGTGTGGCCTACCAGCACGCCGACGCAACGGGTATGCTCAGTGGCGTCGCGCACGCCGGAGCGCGAAGTGGAGCGAGACTGGCACACGCTAGGCACACCCAGACGCCAAGTGATTGCCCGTTACCATCTTAGGCTGGCGTAATTACGTTTAGGCCGACTCGAACGTCAGCCCGTGTTATGAGTCTGGTGCCCATCGGCGTGTCGGTTGTTTCCCTGCCACGGCGCGAACAGTGAATCGTCAGTGAGACGGATGGCGCAGCAGTTCCGCGCGCGACTGGCCGCGGTCGGAATCCGGGAGCGCCTGGTGCTGCTGGTCCTGGCGATGCTGCTGCCATGGATCGCGATCTTTGCGACGACCTACGCCAGCTACCAGCGAGACCTCGAGCGCGACACGAACGTCCGGCTCCGCGACCTGGCCGCACAAGTCGGCGCTCGAGTGGATGACCAGCTCGGTACCGTCGAAGGGCTGCTTGTCGCGATCGCGGAAGGAGCGTCTTCCGACACCGCCGCCATCGCACGGAACGACGCGATCCTTCGCCGGCTGCGCGGCGAGCTTCCCCCGTACATCACGAACCTGGCACTGTGGGGAGCTGACGGCCACAACATCGGGTCGTCCGACACGATTCCCGGGAGGGCCCGGACGATGGAAGTCACCGCCCACCGCTTCTTCCGGGAGGCCATCGCGGCGACGCACCTGACGGTCGGTCGCCCCATCGAGAGCCGCGAGACCGGCGGCTGGAGCCTAACGATGGCACGCCGCATCCGGCAGGATGGTACAATCGCCGGCGTGGCGTCCGTGTCCGCGCGACTCGACAGCCTCGGGAGCTACCTCGCCGTCGGCGGTTCTGCCGGATCGGGCACCGTCATCACGCTGCTCGATGACGATGGCACCGTGCTCGCGCGTGCCGGTGGGACGCGCATCCCGGTCGGAACCCGCCTCAGCACGCCCGACCGCGTCGGCCACCTGCGGGACGAGCGATCCGGCTTCGTCGACACGGCCGATGTGCGACTGGGACGGGCGTATGCTTTTCAACGCGTCAGCGCTGCACCCTGGCTCGTCGTCGTGAGCCGGGCAGACGACGAGTCTCCGCTGGCTAGCGAGCAGGAATGGCGATTCCTCGCGCTGTTCGGCGCGTTAGGCCTTGGCGGCGCCCTATTCCTCGCGGCGCTCGTCGCCGCCCGCATCGCC
>Ga0207676_10001513_pt1 | contig 17160 bp, 17 predicted proteins | sample KBSSwiS72_FD_184307 | JGI IMG/M metagenome (GOLD analysis project Ga0207676, IMG submission 184307) | Switchgrass rhizosphere microbial communities from Kellogg Biological Station, Michigan, USA - KBS Switchgrass S7-2 (SPAdes) (version 2) | ecosystem: Host-associated > Plants > Roots >...
AAGAGTTCGCGCGCGATCGTGCTCTTGCCGCTGCCGCTCGGCCCGACGATCAGGCCGATCGACCACGGACGGTCGTCGATCGGGAGGTCGACGTCCCATGCCACCTCGGATCGTTTCGACGGCGGCAGGTCAAAGTAGCCCTCGAGTTGCACGACGCGCGCCGTGCGCTGGACGGGCACGCCCCTTACGACACGACCGCGCGGCAATCGAAGCCCTCCGCGAGCAGACGCTCAAGCAGGCCGGTTTGCTGCGCCTCGTCGGCGCACGAGACGATGATGACGAATTGCGGGTCCGGGTTCTGCACGCGCGTCGGCTGCGGCGCGGTGGTCGGCAAGAGCTTGGCGAGTTCCTGATCGGTGAACCAGGGCGCAAAGTTCAGCCCTGCCTGCAGGTCGATGTCCAGCTGCTCGGCGTTCCACTCCGCGAGCTCGCCGGTGCGGTTGTCGTAGAGCGCCAGCTCGCGCTTCTGTCCGACCGTCAGCCCACGGCGGCGCACCGCCACGATCGTGTCGCCATCGGCGTCGACAATCTGCACCTTGGTCAGCCCGCGCACGCGCGCCGCCTCGACGACGCCGTTCCCGGCGAGCACTTCGTTCGTCTCGTCGATGACGATCGAGCGCGCGGCGCCGACGTTCTGCAGGGCTTCGCCGATGAGCGCGAGGTTGCGGGCCGGGTGGTGCCGCCGGTTGTGCGGGTCGGGCTTCAGCGCCGCGAGGGTGACGTGCTCGACGTGCTCGAGCCCGCCGGGTGCCGCCGCCGGGCTGCCGTTCGGCGGCGCCGCCTGGTCGCGTGGCTCGCCGGCCGGCGGCGGTGCCGGGGCACCGGTCACGGGTGACGCGCCGACCGACTGCGGCGGCTGCTGCTGTGCGTCTGCTGCTGTCGTCGTCGTCGTCGACGTCGACGGGCCAGACGTCGGGCCGGCAACGTCGTCAGACCCGGGGCTGGCTGTCGACGCGGAAGCGGGTGCCGACGCGCCAGCACGTCGCCCGGCGCGCGAACTCGGCCCGCGCGCGTGCTGCTGCGGCCCGTCGTCGGTTCGTCGTTCCTGCGCAATCCTCGTGGTTTTTGTGCGTTTCCTCTGCGTCATGGTCGGGAACTCCTGACCCGTCAAGGACTTCCGAAGCGGGAGGGGGGGTCAAAATCCCTGCAGGGGGGCGCCCCGGGGACCACCTCGGAGTCTTCCTCGTGTGCCCGCGAAATTCCGAGGGGGGGGTCCACGCTGGGGCACGTCGCCCGGCGCGTCAGGTGACACGCTGGCGCGTCCCCTGCGGCGGGCCGTCGTCCGCTGCAGCGCCGGGCCTCGACGCGCCCGGCGTCAACCTGGCGGCTCGTGGGCCGGGCACGCGCGGCGGCGGGCGCCGGGGCTCGGCCTTCGGGGCGGTCGTCGTCGTCGACGCGGGTGACGCCGGCCGCAGGAAGCTGCCGCGCAATCGAGGCTGGCCGCTCATCGGTCGTCGTCGTGCGCGCGGCGGGCGCGGCGGCGGATGATCTCGGGCACGCTCACCTTCGCGTGCTGCGCGGCGCGGTCCATCAGGTCGTATTGACGGGCCGGGACGCGCAGGTGAATCGACACGCTGCCGTCCCGTGGGTCGAGCGGCGGTCGCCCGCGGCGGCGCGGTGAGGGCGGCTCGTCGGCGTTCACGCCCGTTTCCCGGCCAGCCCGAGCAGCGATCGTCGGCTGATCGGGCGCGTCGTCGCGCTCGCGACGGCGGCGGTGGCGGCGATCGAGACGATAGACGGACGCGGCGCGCCGATGTCCGCGAACCGGCGGGCGAGCGCGGTCAATGCCCGCTCGGCCTGCGACGTGTCGACCTCGACGGCGATCCGGAGGGGATGAACGCCCGCCACGCACGCAGTGTGCCACGTTTCGGTACGCAAAATTGCCCCGGCGCGCGGGCGGGACTACAACAGTCGGCGGGTTGTTCCTGATGTGGTGGCGCCGCCCGGCGCCGCGCCCTGACGTCATCGTGAACCTGAAGCACGACCCGGACACCGCGATCCGTGGCGTGCTCGTCGCGTCTGATGCTGTGTACCTAACCCTGCGCAACGTGCAGCTGCTCAGCCCGAAGGGCGCCACGCGCCTCGACGGCGAGGTCTGGGTGCAGCGCCGCGACGTCGCCTTCATCCAGCGGCCGATCGCGCCGGAGATGTGACGCATGGCGATCGTGCAGAGCATGGGCGCGCTGCAGCGAGTCGACGATCGCGCGCCGTCCGCCGCCGTCGCGCCGAGCCGCTACAGCGATCAGTGGAGCGCCACGTACGCGGCGATCTACCGCACGCAGCCGAACGTCCGCACGGTCGTGGACTACCTCGCGCGCAACATCGCGCAGGTGGCGCTGCACGTGTACCGGCGGGTGTCGGACACCGACCGGGTGCGCCTCGTCGATCACGAGCTCGCGCAGTGGCTCGACACGCCGAATCCGGACACGACCGGCTACCGCCTGAAAGAGAACACCTTTCAGGATCTCGGCATCTACGGCATGGCGTACTGGCTGAAGGTGCGGGAGCCGAAACGCATCGGCCTGGTGCGCGTGGCGCCCGACACGCTCACGCCGATCGGCTGGCTGCTGCCGTCGTCCTACATCTGGCGCAAGCCGACCGGCGAAGAGGTGGAGCTCGCGGCCACCGATGTCTGCGCCTTCCGCTACTTCAACCCGGACGACCCGCTGACCGGCCTGTCGCCGCTCGAAACCCTGCGGCAGATTCTCGCCGCTGATGCCGTGTCGGTCGGGTTCCGCCGCGCGTTCTGGCAGAACGCCGCCCGCCTCGAGGGGGTGATCGAGCGGCCGGTGAATGCGCCGCAGTGGAAGCCGGAACAGAAGCAAAGCTTCCGCGAGCAGTGGGCCGCGCGCTACAACGGCGCGCCGGGGCAGACCGCCGTGCTCGAAGACGGCATGACCTTCAAGGCCACGACCTACTCGGCGATCGATTCCGAGTACACGACGGCGCGCAAGCTGACCCGCGAAGAGGTCGCCGCCGCGTTCCACGTGCCGCTGCCGATGGTCGGCATTCTCGACCACGCGACCTTCAGCAACATCAAGGAGCAGCACAAGCATCTCTATCAGGACTGCCTCGGCCCGTCGTTCGAGATGTTCACCCAGGAGATCGAGCGGCAGCTGCTCGTCGAATGCGACGACCGCGCGCACGTCTACGTCGAGGCGAACATCGCCGAGAAGCTCAAGGGCAGCTTCGAAGAGCAGGCGCTCGCGCTGCGCACGGCGATCGGCACGCCGTGGATGACCGTCAACGAAGGGCGCGGCCGGCTGAATCTGCCGCAGGACGACGATCCGGCGAGCGACGAGATTGCGCGGCCGCTCAACATGACGACGACGGCGCTCGACGCGCCGAGTCAGCAGGCGATCGCCACCGGCGCGCGCGTCGTGCCCTTCCGGCCGCTCGCGGCGCTCACGCCCGAGATGAGCGCGGACGGTCTGCCGATCATCCGCACCACCTGGGCGCGGCAGCGTGATGCGCTCGAGAAGCTGCCGCCCAAGGAACGCGCCGCCGCCTTCGACGTCAACCGCTGGGACCGCGAGCTCGCGCGCGACCTCGAAGCCGCGTACCGCGCGCGTGGCGCCTCGGACGCCGTGGCGCCGCATGTCGCCGCCGCGCTCGCGCTCGCGATCAACGCCGAGACCCAACGACTGCTCAAAAAGGGCGAAGAGGCCTTCAGCCTCGCCCGAGAGGTGGCTTTGTATGTCGACGACCCCTCATGCTCTTGATCGCGTCCTGAGTTGGGCGCTGCAGCCGTGGGCGCTGGAGCCCGTGATGCTGGCGACGGTCGCGGATATTCTGCTGACCCGCGCCACGCATGGCCCGCGCGCGCTCGACGCCGACGAGCTCGTGGCGCTGCAGGCGCGGCGCCGGCCAGCCCCGCCCGCTGATGCCGGCGCCGTCGCCCTGATTCCGGTGCACGGGGTGATTGCGCCGCGCATCACCGGCCTGAGCGACATCAGCGGCGGCGCCACGTTCCAAGGCCTGAGCGCGGCGGTCAACGCCGCCGCCGACGACCCGCGCACGCGAGCGATCGTGCTCGACATCGACTCGCCCGGCGGCTCGGTGCTCGGCGCGCGCGTCTTCGCCCGCGACCTGCTGCGCGCGCGCACCAAGGTGCCCGTCATCGCGTGCGTGCAGTATCAGGGCACGTCGGCGGCGTACTGGGCGGCGGCGTGCGCGACCGAAGTGGTGGCGGCGCCCGGCGCGATCGCCGGCGGCATCGGCGTCTACCTGATTCACGACGACATCAGCAAGCTGCTCGACCAGAAGGGCATCACGCGCACGCTGCTGCACGCCGGGGAGCAGAAGCTCGATGGCAACGAGAACGTGCCGCTCGGTGAGCGCGCCAAGGCGCGGCTCCAGGCCCTCGTCGCCGAGAACTACCGCGCCTTTGTGGCCGACGTCGCGCTCGGGCGCGGCCAGAGCGCCGCGCACATCGAAGACACCTTCGGCAAGGGCGGCGTCGTCACCGCCGAGGAAGGCCTCGAGCGCGGGATGGTCGACAAGATCGCCACCGTCGAAGAAACCTTGGCACGTTTCGGCGTGTCACCGTCGAGCGCCGTCCAACCGGCCGCGCTCGCGCCCGCGCTCGGCACGCCGCAGGAGGCTGAGACGCCCACCGGCCAGGACCGAGCGGCGCAAATGGCGCTGGAGCGGACAGTGCTCACTCTCGGATTGTGAAAGGGACGCCACCATGAAAAAGCCGCTCGACGTGCTGCAGCGGGAATACGACACGAAGGGACAGGAAGCCAAGGCGCTGCTCGAAGCCACGCAGCGCAAGTGCGATGCCGAGGGCAATCGCCTGATGACCGCCGAGGAACGCGGCGCCGTGCAGACGCTGGCTGACCAGGCGCTCGCCATCAAGGCGCAGATTGACGGCCAGCAGTCGGAGGCCGACATGCGCGGCGCGATCGACCGCCTCGTCGCGGGCGGCTCGCCGGCGCCCGCGCGGCCGCAGCGGCGCCTCGGGTCGCTCGGCGACCAATTTGTGGGCTCGACGGAGTACCGCGAATTCTTTGGCCGGCATCAGCACCGCGTGAGTTCGGCGTGGCGCTCGCCCGTCGTCGAGGTCTTCACGCCGCAGATGTTTGCCGCCACGTTGACCGAGGACCCGGCCTCGGGCGGCGCGCTCGTCACGCCGGACGTGCAGACCGGCATCCGGCCGATGCCGCCCGCGCCGCTCGTCGTCGCCGACCTGTTCGCGCCCGGGTCGACCTCGAGCAACGCCGTGTCCTACATGCAGGAAACGGCGTTCACCAACGCCGCCGCGCCGGTCGCGGAAGGCCAGCCGAAGCCGGAGTCCGCGCTCGTCTTCGCGGCCGTCACCGATCCGGTCCGCAAGATCGCGCACTGGCTGCCCGTCACCGAGGAAATGCTCGAAGACGTGCCGCAGATCCGGTCGTACATCGACTCGCGGCTGATCATCGGCGTGCAGATGGCCGAGGACGACCAGCTGCTCAACGGCGACGGCATCGCGCCGAACATTCTCGGCATCCGCAACCGGCCGGGCCTCGCCGCCGACTACGCGCTCGTGACCGGGCAGTCGAACGCGGACGCGATGCTCGGGCAGACGCTCGCCATCTTCTCGTCGTCGTACCTCATGCCCACGGGCTACGTGATGAACCCGCAGGACTGGGCGGCGACGTTGATGACGAAGGACGGCAACGGCCAGTACTACACCGGCGGCCCGTTCTCGCCGATTCAGTCGGCCACCCTCTGGGGCTTGCCTGTCGCGCTCACGCCCGCGCAGCCGCAGCACACGGGCCTGGTCGGGGCCTTCAAGACCGGCGCGCAAATCTTCCGGCGCGGCGGCATCCGCGTCGAGGCCAGCAACAGCCATCAGGACTTCTTCGTGAAGAACCTGGTGGCGATCCGTGCCGAGGAACGTCTCGCCCTCGCCGTCTACCGGCCGGGTGCCTTCGGCGAAGTGACGGGCCTGACGCCCGCCACGCCGTAAGCTGAGAGTCGGCGCCCGGTCCCCCCTGCCGGGCGCCGACCACTTGCTCTTAGTCGAGGCAACTCGACGGGGCGATCCGAGGTGCCTTGTGGACTTTTGGAAGGACGACCCGGGACCGTGCCCGGTCGACGACGCGCCGCACACCACCTGCACGTCGCCGGACTATCCGCATGCGATCGTGGTGCGCACGGGCGCGCATCAGACCTGCTCGATGCCGCTGCCGCCGCCGCGCGTCTTCACGACCGCGACCTATCGCCGCGCGCTGCACGGTCCCGCGGCGAAGGCGCCCGCGACGGTGCCGGCGATCGCGGCGCCGCCGGCGACGAAGCCCGCGAAAGTCTCGGAGCGGCGCCGTGGCCGATAGCCGGCCGCGCGCCACGGAGCCCGCGTTCGTCCCGGCGCCGTGGACGTCGCCGCAGTCGGTGTGGTCCGTGCTCGTCGAAGCCCCGACGGCGGAACCGTTGACGCTCGACGAGGCGAAGCTGCGCGCCGGGCTCGACTGGTTGCCGGGCGACCCGCGTGACGCGATGCTCGCGGACTGGATTGCCGCCGCCCGCGCGCAGGTCGAGCAGGACACCGGGCTGGCGCTGCTCACGCAGACGCGCGACGTGTATCTCAGCCCGACGTGCGCCGGCTCGGTGGTGCCGCTGCCGTCGCAGTGCCAACCGGTGCAGTCGATCGACGAGCTCGCACCCACGCGCCGCGTGGGCGTGCCGCCCTTCCGGCCGGGCGCGTCGCTGTGGTTCGCGGCGTCCGCCGTCGTCGACGACGGCCCCACGTTCCGCGTCGTCGCGGGCTGGCCGGATGCCGCGACGTTGCGCCGCCAGGCGCCCTCGCTGCTGCACGCCGTCGGCTTGCTCGTCGCGCACTACGCGACCCTCGGCCGCGACCTCGCGCGCACCGACGAGACGACGCCCGTGGTCTTTGGCTACGACGCGGCGATCGCGGCGTATCGGCTCGTGTGGGTGATCTGAGATGGGCATCCTCGGATCGACGGTCGCGATCGGGTTGCGCCACAAGCGGGTCATCCTGCAGAACCCCGGGCCGGATGTGCCGGATGGCAGCGGCGGCTTCACGCAGTCGTGGGTCGACCTGCCGCCGGCGGCCGACGCGCGCATTGATGCCGCGTCGGCGGCGGGCCTCGAGCGGCTGGCGGCCGGCGCCGCCGTCATCGCGTCGGCCACGCATGTCGTGACGCTGCCCTATCGCGCGAACGTCTCGACGAAGACGCGCGTGCTCGTCGACGGCCGCGCGCTGCACGTCACCGGCCTGCGCGACCCGGAGGAGCGGCACGTCGACCTGGTGCTCGTCTGCGAAGAGAAGGTGGTCTGACGTGGCGGCGAAAGGCGCCCTGAAGTGGTCGGGCCTCGACGAGTTCCGGCGGCAGCTGCGCGACCTGCCCGTCCACCTGCGCGACGACGCGGACGGGATCGTCACGCGCACGACCGAGGCGGCGAAGGTGGCGACCGTCACCAACTACCCGGAGGTCACGGGCAATCTGCGCAAGGGCGTCGGCACGAAGTACGAGCGATCCGCCTACGGCATCATCGGCACCGTCTACAGCCGATCGCCGCACGCGCATCTCTACGAGCAGGGCACCGTGAAGACGCCGCCCGCGCCGTACTACAAGCGCCTCGGCTTTCACGCCGGCCGGCAGCGGCGAATCATGTGGAAGGAGCTCGCCGACATGATGCGCGCCCACGGGCTCGAAGTGAGCGGCGATGTCGGTTGACGGCCCGGCCGTCGACGCGGCGATCGTCGCGCGGCTCACCGACAGCGCGCTCGCGGCGCTGCTGCCGGGCGGCGTGTATTGGGACATCGGCGGCAAGGGCCTCGATGCGTTCGTGGTCGTGTCGCTGTCGGAGGATGCGACGACCGAGCAGTTTGGCGGCGCCGCCGCCGAGCGCACGGTGTATCTGGCGAAGGCGGTCCATCGATCGACGTCGGGCACGACGGCCGCCGACGCGGCGCGGCGCATTCATGCGCTCCTGCAGTGGGACGACGACGACGGCCAGGCGCCGCCGCCGCTCACGATCGCGGGGCACGAGCTCTTGGCGCTGCGCCGGGTCGAGCGCGTGCGCTACACGGAAGTGGACGGGTCGAATCCCGACCAGCGGTGGCAGCATCACGGCGGCTTGTACGAGGTCATCACGGCGGCGCAGGCCGCCCCAGCGGAGGACGAACATGGCACGACGACACGGCAGTAAGGGCCAGGTGTTGATGGACGACGCGGTTGCGGTGCCACCCGGCACGCCGACGCTCGTGGCATCGCTCAACAAGTGGTCGCTCGACATGGCGCGCGAGAAGGCGAAGGTCACCGCCTTCGGCGACCTCAATCACCAGTACGTGCAGGGCTTGCCCGACGTGAAGGGCGCGCTCGCCGGCTGGTGGGATGATGCGGAGTTCCGCCTCTTCGATGTCGCGCAAGGCGAAACCCCGGTGCTGCTCAAGCTCGTGCCGTCGTCCCTGATGGTGACCGAGTTCTTCACGGGACCGGCGTACCTGGATGCGTCGATTGAAGTGAGCGCGGACGGCGGGGTGTCCATCTCCAGCGAGTTTGTCGCGGCGGGCGACTGGACGCGTGAATCGGCCACCCCGCTGGCGGCGCGCCGCCGCGTCGTCGTGCCCGGGCAACAGCCGCAGGCGTATCCGCCACCCGGCTATCCGTCGCCCCAGCCGCCGCCCTATCAGCAGGGCGGGTATCAGCAGGCGTAGGACCGCCTCGTGACGATCCGTGGCGCGGTGGGCTCAGTCCGCTGGGGCTATCATCGCGCCGCGGACGTGCGGCAGTGGCACGCGACCTTGGACCCGAAGACGCAGACGTGGCAGCTGGGCGGCCAGGTCGCGCACGCGGACCCGTTTCTCGGCACGCGCAGCGAGCTGGTCTTCGTCGTCGCGCTCAAGGGCGGGCGCGCGTGGCAGTGGCCGGTGCGCGCGCTCGCGATCGGCGGCGGGCAGCTGCGCGCCACGCTCGGGCCGCTGCTGAAGTGAGAAGAGGGAGACGACCGATGCCAGCAACACGGATTGTGCGACCGGACACCACGCGGCTGGAGATCTCCGGCGGCGACTGGCTGCTCGTGAAGCGGCGGCTGAACGCGGGCGAGCAGCGGCGCGCCTATGCGCGCGTGTACCGCGAGGGCGCGGACGGCAAGCTGCAGGTCGACTCGCTGCAGACCGGGCTGTCGCTCATCCTCAGCTATCTGCTCGACTGGTCGCTCGTCGACGAGGCGGGCCACGTCCTCACCATCCGCGACGAGGACGACGCCGTGAAGATGGCGGCGCTCGACGCCATCGACTACGACAGCTTTGTGGAGATCAAGACCGCCATCGAGCAGCACGAAAAACGAAACGACGCCGAGGCTGCAGCAAAAAAAACGACGCCGCCTGGCGAGAGTCCGTCCGAGCCGACCTCGCCATCGCTCGTCGGTGCGGCTGGCGATACGAGTGGGTGACGGCGCTCGAGCCCGCCGTGTACGAGGTCCTCGTCGACGAGTTGCGCCGCGAGGACGCCGCGCGATCGATGTCCGCTGAGGACGCCGAAGCCGCCGCCGCGGCCGACGACGTCGACCCGTTTGCTGACGAGTAGCGCATGGCGATCACCGGCAAGTTTGCCGCCGACTTTTCGGACTTCTACAGCGCCGTCCAGACGGCCGAAGCCCACCTGCGCTCGTTCGAGACGGACGCCTCGCGCGTCCAGACGCGGCTCAACGCCGTCTCCGATGCCTTCAGCGGGCGGAAGATTCTCAGCGAGGCCACGATCGCCGTCAAGGCGGTCAGCGAAATTGGCGGCGCGACGGCGCTGACCGCCACCGAACAGGCGAAGGTCAACGCGCTCGTCAACGAGGCGATCGCCAAGTACGCCGCGCTCGGCAAGGAAGCGCCCGCCGACATGGTGGCGCTGGCGAAGGCGACGGAGAGCACGCACGAAGAATCGAAGGGGTTGACGACCGGCATGGTGGCGCTCGGCACGAGCATCGGCACGATGGCCGCCAGCGCCGTCACCGCGCTCGGCCGGCTCGCCGTCGAGGGCATCGGCGCCGCCGTGACCGCGATCAAGGATCTCGCCGTCGAGGGCGCCGAAGTGTCCGACATCAGCGGCAACTTCGATCACCTGGCGACGGCGGCCGGGCACGTGTCGCAGACCTTGCTCGGCGAGATGCGCGCGGGCACGCACGGCACGATCAACGACCTGCAGCTGATGAAAACGGTGAACGCGGACCTCGCCGCGGGCATGAACCTCACCGATCAGCAACTCGGCGCGCTCGCCAAGGGCGCCTTCTCGCTCGCGCAGGCGACCGGCACCGACGTCACCGCCGCGATGGACGCGATGAACGACGCGATGCTCACCGGGCAGACCCGGTCGATCGCGCTGCTGACCGGCAAGATCGACCTCGAAAGCGCCGAGATGAAGTACGCGCACGCGATGGGCCGGACGGCCGATTCGCTCTCGACGACCGAAAAGCTCGAAGCCGCCCGCGTGGCGATTCTCGATAGCGTGGCGAGCGCCACGGCGCGGCTCGGCGATCAGGAGGACGGGCTCGAAGAGAAGGTGCAGCAGGCGCGCGCGTCGTGGGACAACTTCCGCCAGAGCCTCGCGCAGAGTGTCGCCGAATCGCCCGTGCTGACCGCCGGCTTCGACGCCATCCGCACGGCGCTGACCGAGGCCTTCGGCGGCAATCAGGAGGAGTTGATCAAGAAGATCGTCGCGGGCATCAACCAGGCGGCGATCATGGCGACCGACTTCGGCCTGGTCGCGATCGAGATGGCGCGCGGCGTCGTCGTCGCCTACGGCACGATCATGGTGCCCGTCGATGCGGTGATCGTCGGCATCACGGCGATGGTCGAAGCGGTCATCAAGGCGAACACCAAGATCCTCGAGCTCGCGGCGTCGATCCCCGGCATCGGCAGCGCCTACACGGACGCGGCGCAGGCCTCAGCGGGCGCCGGCAAGATGTTCGAAGACATGCGCGCGCAGGCGGTCGAAGACCTGAAGACCACGCAAGGGCTCGTGAGCGGGAAAGGCGCGCTGCACGACACGCTCAACAAGCTCGAAGGCGGCATCACCAGCGTCAAGGCCGCGATGGTCGAAGCGAACACCGTGCAGCACGCGCAGGGCGAGGCCGTGAAGGCCTCGACGGCCGCCACGCAGGCCGGCGCCGCCGCGCAGCTGCAGCACGCCGGCGCGACCGACACCGACACCGCCGCGCTCAAGGCGCGGGAAGAGGCGATGAAACGGGCGGCCGTCGAGGAGAAGAAGATGGCCGAGGCGATGGCGGAATTGAACTCGGTCGGCACGTCGTTCCGCGACACGCTCGCGGCGATGGATCAGGGCGTCGTCGACATGGCCGAGATGTATATCCGCGCGGGCGCCTCGACGAGCGCGCTCAAGGTGGCGCTCGGCCTGACGGACGGCCAGGTGAAGGCGATCACCGAATCGATCAAGGCGCAGGAGAAGGCGATCGACGAGGCCAACGCCGATTGGGATCGGTGGAAGAAGAAGCAGGACGACGTGCTCAAGGAGGTCGACGCGCTGTGGGTCGAGCACGACAAGGTGCTCGAGGTGCAAACGAAGACCGCCACCGACCGGCAGATCGCCGACATCGAGCGATGGAAGCAGGCGCTCATCCAGAAGCACAAGGAGGCGGGCACCTACACGCAGCAGGTGCAGGACGCGATCACGGCGAACGCCGCCGCGAAGCTCACGGCGATGTCGGCGGACTGGGGCGCCCTCGAGAACGCCAGCAAGGAACACCTCGACGCCGTCGCCGCGAAAGCGAACGCCACGTACGCCGAGGCACTGAGCGGCACGCGCACGTTCTCGACCGAGGCGATCGAGCACTTCCGCCAGCTGGCCGAGGCCGCGCAGACGGCGGCCGACACGTACGGCACGTCGTTCGAGAACGGCGCGAAGCGCGCGGCCGATGCCGTCAACAAAGCCGCCGACGAGGCGATCGGCGCCACGAAGAAAATCCAGGGCGTGCTGGGCGGCGAGTCGTTCACCGGGTCGTCGTTCTCGAATCCGGCGCAGCTGTCGTGGGGCATGACCCAAGCCGCCGCGCAGGCGAAGGCGACGGAGCTCGGCGGCGTCATCAATTACGACGACTTCGGCAACCCCTACGTCTACATTCCTGGCATCAACCAACCAGGATCGACCACGCCGATGTGGCACGACTCCACGGGCGCGCGCACCAGTACGCCGCCGCAGGGCTTCCGGGGCTGGGCGGGCTCGAGCCTGGGCGGCGCCGGGTTCGGCGGCTTCCGCGCCGCCGGCGGTCCCGTGAACAGCCAGCGTGCCTACGTCGTCGGCGAGCGCGGGCCGGAGCTGTTCATTCCCGACACCGCCGGCCGGGTCGCGCCCTCGACGGGCGGCATCTCGGTCGTCGTCCAGGTGCAGGGCGCGGTGATCGGCACCGCCGACCAGCTCGCGCAGCTGATGGGCGAGGCGATCGTCGGCCGCCTGCGCCGCCAGGGCGTGCGCCTGCCGACCGGCGTGTGACATGCCGACCCTGAGCGCGCCCGCGCCGCACGCGATCACCGGGAATCAGAAGGCGTATCTCTACTGCCTCGCCGGCGTCGGCCGCGCGGGCGCCACGCGCGCCAACTACACCGCGTCCACCGTCTTCATCGCGATCGGTGGCGTGCAGTACGGTCAGGGTCGCGCCAACAAAGCCACGCGCGTCCTGGTCGAGTCCCTGACGATCAGCGACACGCTCAACGAAGACCCGAACACCTGCGCGATGCGCACCAAGGGCTTCGTGCCCGCCGCCGGCGCCGACGTCGTCATCACGCTCGGCTCGCGCAACAACCTGCGCCGCGAGTTCGGCGGCAAGATTCTCTCGACGACGCAAACCTACTGGGACAACCCGGCGCAGGACGAGTACCTCGTCTCCGCGATCGACTACACCTGGGGACTCAACACGCGCAAGGTGTACGGGCGCTATACCGGCACCGCCGACGCGATCGTGCGCGCGCTGCTGGCCGCGTACGCGCCGACCTACGCGACGACGTTCGTGCAGAGCGGCCTGCCGATCGTGCCGGACGGCATCACGTTCACCGCCGAAGATCTCACGAACGCCCTCTCGCAGCTGGCGAAACGGATCGGCGCGCACTGGTACGTCGGCTACAACAAGGACGTCCACTTCTTCCTGACCGACACGTCCGCGACCGACCCGCGCCCGTTGACACTGACGCATCCGACCGCGCGCGAGCTCGCGATCCGCCGCGATGTCAGCCAGTGGGTCACGCGCGGCCTGGTCGAAGGCGGCGGCGTGCCCGCGCTGGCGTCGGTCGCGGTCGGCGAAACCTTGATCCCGGTCGAGAACGTGGCGTGGTATCCCGAGAGCGGCGGCGTCATCGCCAGCGGGCCGCAGCGCGTCACGTACGGCGGCATCTTTCGCGGCGGCGCGAGCGCCGCGACGAGCGGCGGTGGGTTTCCCGCGGTGCCGCTCGTCGCGGCGCTCGCCGCCGACGCGGGCGCGGTCGATCTCGGCGTGCATCGCTACGCGTACACGTTCCTGACCGCCAGCGGCGAGACGCTGCCGGGCCCGCTCACCGCGATCACCGTGGGCGCGCTCGGCCCGCCGGCGACGGCACCGACCGCCGGCGCCCCACAGGTCGGCCCCGGCGGCCCGAATCCCGGCACGCACGACTACGCGGTGACGTTCGTGACCGCCAGCGGCGAGACGACCGCCGGCCCACGGCTGCAGGTCGCGACCGCGCTGGCGGCCGCGCCCGGGACGACGCCGACGCCGACGCTGCAAGCGGGCGCCGGCATCGACGTGGGCACGCACGAGTACGCGGTCACGTTCCTGAGCAGTCTCGGCGGCGAGACGACGCCCGGGCCGATCGGCAGCGTCGTGACGACGAGCAGCAGCAGCACGACGACGCCGAATGCCGGGCCGCCGGCGATGATCGCCAACGGGCCGAGCGCGACCGAGGGGGATCTGACGCCGGGCCAGACCTACGGATACGCCGTCTGTCACAGTACGCAACCCTCGAGCGGCGATCACAGTGCGCAGACCGGCGCGGTGAACTTCACCAACGTGCCCTGCCTGGCCTCGACGACGAACCCGGCGAAGTCCTCGCACATTCTGCTCGACATCGGCGCCGGCCCGCCGCAGGTCAAATGGTTGCACCTGTACCGCGTCAACCAAACGATCAAGCCGGGCAACAATCCGGCGGACTATCGCCTGGTCGCGAGTTATGCCAACACGGGCGGCGTCGTCCGGCACACGGACACGGCCTCGGACGCCGCGATCGCCGCCGCGCACGCGCCGAGCGGCACCAACACCGTGCCGCCCGTCGTGGTCCAGATCCAGCAGGTGCAGCTGACGAGCATCCCGAAGGGCGGCGCGGGCATCGCGGCGCGGCGCCTCTATCGGCGATCGGGCGGCGCGGGGCTGCGGCTGCTCGCCTCGATCGGCGATAACACGACCACCACCTATCTCGACACGATCGCCAATGCGAGCCTCGGCGCGGCGCCGCCGGCCGCGAGTACGGCGTACGCGACGAACATCCCGCTCGCGAATCTGCCCCTCGGCGGGCCGCTCGTCACCGGCCGCCGCATCTACCGGTGCCCGGCGAGCGGCGCGCTCAAGCTCGCGACGACGATCACCGACAACGCCACGACCACGTGGCTCGACACGGTGGCCGAAGGGGCACTCGGCGCGGCGCCGCCGGCCACATCGACCGCGAACGCGACGAGCGTGCAGCTGTCGCAGATTCAACCCAGCAGCGCGGGGGCGACGGTCATCGCGCGTCGGGTGTATCGCACGATCGCGGGCGCGTCCGCACTCCGGCTGCTGACCGAGCTCTCCGACAATACGACCACGACGTACGTCGACAAGGTGGCGGATGGGGCGCTGCTCGGCCCGGCGCCGACCGCCGATACGTCGGGGCTCAAGCAACCGGAAGGCTCCGTGCTCGCGGGCGCCACCACGATCCCGGTGTCGGGTGCGGCGTGGGCGCGCCTCGACGGCGGGTGGGCGATTATCGGCAACGGGCAGCAGGTCATCCGCTACACGGGCGTCTCGGGCAACGCCCTGGTGGGCGTGCCGCCGAGCGGCGACGGCGCCATCACCGCGACGATTAGCTACAACTCGTCGATCACCCATGCGTCGATGCTCACCGGCATCCCCGCGAGCGGCGCGGGCGCGATCCGCTTTCGCATCGTGCAGGGCGATGACGTCAACGTCTTCGCCACCTTCACCGACACCGCCAGTGCGCAGGCGCTCGCGGCGCTCATCGGCGGGGACGGCATTCAGGAGGACTTCCTGCAGGACCGGCGGCTGTCGTACGGCGAGGCGCTGGCGCGCGCGCAGGCGCTCGTCGCGCTGCACGCCGAGCTCGACGTCGCCGTCCACTGCACGGTGCGCGACCTCAACGCGCACGCCGGCCGGACGCTGCAGGTGGACCTCGCGGCGCCGTTCAACGTGACGGCCACGCTCCTGATTCAACGCTCGACGGGCACCTACGCCTTGCCCGGCCAGGTGCCGCTCTATACCATCGAGGCGTCGGCCGCGCGGTTCACCTTCGAGGACCTGCTGCGCACGGCGCGGATGACGCGAGGCACCTGATGGCGATTCAGCGCACGCCCTTGATTGACGATGACGGCACGGGCGAGACGGGGACGCCCTTCAACAATGCGTGGCAGACCCAGCTGTACGACGCCATGGACGCCGCCCTCGCCACGGCGGGGTGGCCCGGCGGTGTCGCCGGGAATATCACGTTCCCGGCGGCGCAAGTCCCCTCCGCCGGCGCCAACGTCCTCGACGACTACGAGGAGGGCACGTTCACGCCCACGCTGTCATTCAATGGCGCCGCCGCCGGCCTGACGTACGCGGCGCGATCCGGTTCGTACGTCAAGATCGGGCAGTTCGTGTGGGTGCAAGTGCAGATCTCGTTGAGTGCGAAAGGCACGTCCGCCGGGCCGGCGCAGGTCGATGGTCTGCCGTTCATACCCTTGACCGGCGCCTGGGGCGCGATGCAATCGCCCTGGACGGCGAACGCCGCCGGCCTGTCCGCGCCGGTGCAAGGCTACGTCTTTTCCAACGGCGCGCCGACGGTGTATCTGACGATGAACGGCCCGACCGGGCAAGTGGCGATCACCGAGGCGAATTTCAGTAACACGACGGATCTCGTGCTCGTCGGCACTTATCGCGCGTCCGCGTGATCGCGCCATCGCGGCCGCGCGCCCGTCCAGCCGCACGTCGCGCACTGCGCAAGCGTCACCGGGTGCCACGTGCGGCGCGGCCATCTGCTGACGGTGATCGACGTCTCGCGCATGGCGCCGCCGCACCGTGGGCACGCATCCCGGTGTCGCGGGCCGACGACACGCCACACGAACGCGAGGAGCGCCTGGCGCCAGGTCGGCCGAACGATCCGCCAGTCGTGCGGGCAGTCGCGCGGGTCCGCGCACGCGCAGTCTTTGCGAAGGATCATGGAACGCGGGTCGTGAGCCAGCGGAAAATCAAGCCGATCGCGACGACCTGGCCGGCCACGCCGGCGACGTGCAGCGCGGCGATCCAGCGGTCCGGCATCCGATACCGCAGGGTGACGTACCAGATCAGCGCACTGCCGCCCGCCAGGGCGATCGCCACCTGGATGGCCGACGCCTGCATCATCTCCGCGAGTGCTCTCATGGCCGCCGTGGGTTCGTCACCTCGCCGAGTATAGTGAAGACGCGCGCGGCCGCCCTGCCGCGCGTTCCCTCTGTCGCCATGAGCCCGGCGTCTGGCATTCTGGACGGATGCGTGCGCTACTGGCTCGTTCGCGCCGTGCCGTCCGCGCGATCCGGTCTGCCGGCCGGCGGCTGTACGTGTCGACGCTGAGCGCGCGCCCGCCGCGCAGCGGGCCGCCGTGCCCGAAGTGCCGCGAGGTCCGCCTGGTGGAATGGGACGCCGTGCTGCGGCGCTACGTGTGTGACTGCTGCTCGCACCAATGGGTCGATAGCACACCCGGCGCCGGGTTTTCCGGGCGGTGCCGCGCGCATCCTACTGCGGCTCGTCGGCTTTGGCTTTGGCCTTCTTCTTTCGGGGCCGGTTCCAGTACGGCGACTTGCACCGGGGACACGCGATCGGCACGGCCTCACTGCGCGGCGTCCATTCATGGCCACAGCGGTCGCACCGCCAGCCGGCGTGCGTGATCGCGACCTTCGCCATTGAAAGGGATGTTGTCGCAACCTGTGAGGGGCGTATAGATTCCGTAGG
>Ga0207676_10001516_pt1 | contig 17145 bp, 8 predicted proteins | sample KBSSwiS72_FD_184307 | JGI IMG/M metagenome (GOLD analysis project Ga0207676, IMG submission 184307) | Switchgrass rhizosphere microbial communities from Kellogg Biological Station, Michigan, USA - KBS Switchgrass S7-2 (SPAdes) (version 2) | ecosystem: Host-associated > Plants > Roots >...
TAAGGCGGATGATGGGTATCGACTGTGGCTGCGCTATGACAGGCTGCCGGCATCGTCTGTCGAAAGATATCGCGCGCGAATCAGATCCATTTCGGTACAAGGAAACTCTGCAACGTTTGATCTCATTCGTGGTGAACTCAGTCAGGGCTGCGCCGGATTACTCGGCACACCGGTCGCCATCGACAATCGCGACGACGCTTCTGTGGTTATCGGCCTGCCGCAAACGTCAACTCTGATTCGGAAGCTGCAATGGGACGCTGATCTGAAGCGACTCGGTCCAGAAGGCTTTCGCATCCGTACGATCCGAAATGACAATCGAGAGGTAATCGTCATTGCCTCAGCCACGGATATCGGAGCGCTCTACGGTGCGTTTCACTTCCTGCGTTTGCTGCAAACAGAACAGCCAATCGATCGTTTGCAAGTAGATCAAAGACCGGCGTTGAAACTGCGTCTCCTCAATCATTGGGACAATCTCGATCGCAGTATTGAACGAGGCTACGCGGGGCAATCACTTTGGATGTGGGACGACTTGCCGCGCCGTCTCGATCCGCGCCTGCGTGACTACGCGCGGGCCAACGCTTCGATCGGTATCAACGGGTCAGTCCTTAATAATGTCAACGCGAATTCTGAATTCCTGACTGCGAAGTATCTCGAGAAGGTTGCGGCCATCGCCGGCGTCTTCCGTCCTTACGGAATCCGCGTCTATCTCTCCGCTCGTTTTTCAGCGCCGATGGACTTAGGCAAGTTGCCGACTGCCGATCCGCTCGATCAATCCGTGATCGCGTGGTGGAAGCAGACGGCTGACGAGATCTACAAAGTGATTCCCGACTTCGGCGGCTTCGTCGTGAAAGCAAACAGCGAAGGCCAACCTGGTCCACGAACATACAATCGCACTCACGCTGACGGCGCAAACATGTTGGCCGCGGCGCTTGCGCCGCATCACGGCATCGTCATGTGGCGCGCGTTTGTCTATGACATGAAGCCCGGCTATGACCGTGCCGGCGCCGCTTACGAAAACCTCCAACCCTTCGACGGTAAGTTTGCGCCAAATGTTTTGCTGCAGGTGAAGAATGGCCCGATAGACTTTCAACCGCGCGAGCCTTTTCATCCACTCTTCGGCGCGATGCCTCGCACGCAGATGATGGCGGAGTTTCAGATCACTCAGGAGTATCTCGGCTTCTCGAATCACTTTGTTTTTCTGGCGTCGATGTGGCGTGAGTTTTTTGACTCAGACACGTATGCACGCGGGCGAGGCTCGACTGTCAGCCGAGTGATCGATGGAACGTTGTTTCGACAACGCGTGACCGGAATCGCCGGCGTGGCGAATACAGGCACGGATCGAAACTGGACCGGTTGCGATCTTTTGCAGGCAAACTGGTACGCCTTTGGCCGGCTGGCATGGAATCCGCGTACTTCGTCCGAACAGATGGCGACCGAATGGACCAGGATGACCCTCACTCAAGACCCCGCCGCGGTGTCGACGATCGTGCGACTGATGCTCGAGTCATACGAGGCGCTGGTGAATTACATGACGCCACTCGGATTGCATCATCTCTTTTGGGGGGGACATCATTATGGGCCAGCGCCCTGGTGGGACAAGGAGAAACGTGACGATTGGAACCCGGTTTACTATCACAAGGCAGATGCGTTTGGGATTGGATTTGATCGAACCAAAACGGGCAGCAACACAGTCAGTCAGTATCATGCCGCAGTGGCAAGGGAGTTCGGAACTGTAGATAAGTGCCCGGAAAAGTATCTGCTCTGGTTTCATCACGTATCTTGGAACTTTATGCTGAAATCAGGAGACTCATTGTGGGACGAGATGGCGTTCCGTTATCAAAGTGGTGTTGACTGGGTGAGATCCACGCGCGCCACCTGGGCCACACTGTCTGGAGTGATCGATCCGGAGAGACACGAAGCGATCGCTAAAAAGCTCGCGATACAGGAGCGCGATGCCGTTTGGTGGCGAGACGCATGCTTGCTTTACTTTCAGACGTTCGCGAAGCAGCCGCTGCCGAAGGGAGTCGAGCCGCCGGCGAAGACGCTCTCGGAGTACAAAGAGAAGGCGTTGGATTGGTGAGGTTTTTAGCCACGGATTTCACGGATGAAAATCGCGGATTTACGAGTCACGACTGTTACCGTTCCGATTGAGGCACCGTTGCGTCACGCGAATGGCTGTCATTGGGGACGGTTTGTGCGGACGATCATCGAGGTCGAAACTGAGGAGGGTTTAATCGGCCTCGGGGAGATGGGTGGTGGTGGTGAGTCGGCGGAGGCCGCGTTTCATGCGCTCAAGAGTTATTTAATTGGACACGATCCGGCACGACTTGAAGAGCTGAGATTCCTGATCGCGAATCCGACTGCGTCGCTTTACAACAATCGTACGCAGATGTTGGCGGCGATTGAGTTTGCCTGTCTCGACATACTGGGGCAGAAGTGGGTTGTGCCGGTCTCTGAGATTCTCGGCGGGCGTTTGCGTGACCGCGTACCGTTTGCTTCGTACCTGTTCTTTCGTTATCCAAACGACGGGGGCGAGGTTCGCACCGTTGAGCAGCTCATCGATCATGCGGAGACATTGAAGCGGGTTTACGGTTTCACTTCACACAAGCTGAAGGGAGGAGTGTTTCCGCCCGAATATGAACTCGAATGCTATCGTGCCCTTGCCGCTGCGCTCGCCGGCGATCGCTTTCGTTTCGATCCGAACGCCGTGTGGTCCACTGAGACAGCCGTCTGGTTTGGCCGGCAGATCGAAGACATTCGCAACGACTATCTCGAAGATCCCGTGTTTGGTTTGAACGGAATGCGGCGCGTTCGTGAAAAGGTCCGCATGCCGCTCGCTACGAACACTGTGGTCGTTAACTTCGAACAACTGGCCGCGAATGTGCTCGACACTGCGGTCGACGTGGTGTTGCTCGACACGACTTTCTGGGGCGGTATCCGTGCTTGCGTCAAGGCAGCCGCAGTTTGCGAAACGTTTCAACTCGGCGTGGCCGTGCACTCATCAGGCGAACTCGGAATTCAGCTCGCCACGATGCTGCATCTCGGCGCCGTGATTCCCAACCTCTCATTCGCCGCCGATGCTCATTATCATCATTTGACTGATGACATTATTCAGGGCGGAAAGCTGAAATATGAAAACGGCGCCATTGCCGTGCCCACGTCGCCCGGTCTGGGTGTTAAGCTGGATCGCGACAAGGTTGCCGAATATCGAGAGTTATATCTGCGTCTTGGCTCTTATCCTTATGATCAGGATCCGTTGAGGCCCGGTTGGACTCCCACGATCCCAAACGATCGCTGGGCCGATCCGCTCGACGCGAGGGTCCCAAACCTCAGCGTCTGAAGAACACGGTGGTACAAATTATGGTTACGTCTACCGAAAGTCGCACAAAGTTTTCCGGACTGCTTACCGATGCGGAAGAACTGCGCGCGGAGGTTGAGATTGTGGTCAACTCGACGCCCGTGATGGATGTTCACACGCATCTTTTTCCTCCCGAGTTCAACGAATTGTGTCTTTCTGGAATTGATGAGCTGCTGACTTATCACTACCTGACAGCCGAAATGTTTCGCTCGGCGAGAATTCCGTACGAACAGTTTTGGGCGCTGTCAAAGATGGACCAGGCTGATCTCGTTTGGAAGACGTTGTTCGTCGACAACACGCCCACTTCGGAAGCAGCGCAGGGGATTATTTCCGTGCTCGACGCGTTTGGTCTCGACACGCGCGCGCCTGATCTGAAAGAGGCGCGCGAGTTCTTCAGATCGCAACGACTCGCCGAACACATTGAACAAGTGTTCGACATCGCCCGCGTCAGTGGCGTGGTGATGACTAACGATCCGTTGGATGAAAAGGAGCGCCAGGTCTGGGAGAACGGTTTTACTGCGGGCCACCGGTTTAGATCGTCGTTAAGATTGGACCGGTTACTGAACGATTGGACCAGGGCGGCGGCCACGCTCGCTCGTCACGGTGTGGCGGTGAATCCGGAGCTTGATGCGCCGACTATCAAGACGCTGCGGCTTTTCCTCGCGCAGTGGATTGAGCGTATGAACGCGGTTTACATGGCGGTGTCTTTGCCGGCGGAGTTTAAGTTTCCGAGTAATGACGTGCGCGATCGACTGTTGCGTGATGTGGTGTTGCCGGCGGCTGAGGAACACGGACTTGCGTTGACGTTAATGGTGGGAGTGCGTCGTCGTGTCAATCCGGGTCTGCGCGAGGCGGGCGATGCACTGGGCCGGGCGGATGTGATGTCCATTGAACGACTCTGCGCGCAGTATCCGCAGATCAAATTCCTGGCGACGTTTCTTTCGCGTGAAAATCAACATGAGTTGTGCGTGGCGGCGCGGAAGTTCAACAACCTGATGCCGTTTGGTTGCTGGTGGTTTCTGAACAATCCGTCGATCGCGTCGGAGATCACGCGCGAACGGTTCGAGTTGCTGGGGCAAAGCTTCATCCCGCAACATTCCGACGCGCGCGTGCTCGAGCAATTGATCTACAAATGGAAACACGCGCGCAGGCAAATCGCTGACGCGCTCTTCGGTTCATACGAACAACTGTTGCAGAATGGGCGCGCCGTCATCCGTGAAGAAATCTCGCGCGACGTCACTCGTCTATTCTCCGGAAATTTCAACGACTGGGTTGAAGCCGCAGATTAGCGGCTAAATTATATGCGAACACTTGCATTCAGCATCTGTCTTGCGATTATCGTTTTATTCATGAACTCTCAGGAGAAAGTTCCGGATTACAAAAATCCTCGTCTACCCGTTGAGCAGCGCGTCGCCGATCTGCTTTCGCGGATGACGCTCGAAGAAAAGGTGGCGCAGTTGACGTGTCTGTGGGGCAACCGCCCGCAGGTCAATCCCCCAGGAAACTTCTCCACCGATCGCGGTGATTTCTCCCCAGCCAAAGCAGCGGAGGTAATGAAGTACGGCATCGGCCAAATCGCGCGCCAGAGAGAACAGAAAGATCCGCGCGAAGGCGCAAAGTTCGCGAACGACGTTCAGAAGTGGCTGCTCGAAAACACACGCCTCGGCATCCCCGCGATTCTGCACGACGAAATACTTCACGGCCACATGGCCAAAGGCAGCACCAGTTTCCCGCAACCGATCGCGCTCGCGACCACGTGGGATCCGGAGTTCATCACCAAAGTTTTTACTGCGGGTGCATTGGAGACGCGCGCGCGCGGCAGTCAGCAAGTGCTTGGGCCAAATCTCGATCTCGCTCGCGATCCACGTTGGGGACGCACTGAGGAGACCTACGGCGAAGATCCTTATTTAACGTCGCGCATGGCCGTCGCTATCGTCACGGCATTACAGGGACCAGGCCCCGGTGTTGATGAGAATCACGTCATCGCGACCGCAAAACATTTCACCGCCCACGGTCAGCCCGAGAGTGGGACCAATATTGGACCAGTCAACTTTTCCGAACGAACCTTGCGCGAATACTTCCTGCCTAGCTTCAAGGCCGCGGTGACTGAAGCCGGCATCATGAGCGTGATGCCTTCGTACAACGAGATCGATGGTGTCCCGTCTCACGCGAATAAATGGTTGCTGCAGAAACTGCTGCGTGAAGAGTGGGGATTCAAGGGGCACGTAGTTTCTGATTACTACGCCATTCCGCAGATGGTGGATCTGCATCACCTCGCGTCAGACAAAGCCGCCACCGCAAAACTCGCGATCGAAGCGGGTGTCGACACGGAACTTCCTGATCCCGATGCGTTCCCGACGCTTTTGAAATTAGTAAAAGACGGCGCGGTTGCAGAGGCGACGTTGAATCAAGCAGTCGCGCGAACTTTGCGCGCCAAGTTTCTGCTCGGTTTGTTTGAAAATCCTTATGTTGACGTCGAACGTGCGGCGCGAGTTACGAATTCGCCCGAGCATCGAGCGTTGGCGGCTGAAGCGGCGCGCCGATCGATCACGTTGTTGAAAAACGAAAATAACCTGTTGCCGCTGAACCTGAGCGCGTTGAAGTCGATCGCGGTCATTGGTCCAAACGCGGCGCAAGTCCATCTTGGTGGTTACAGCGATAACCCCGGACGCGGCGTCAGCGTGCTGCAGGGAATTAAGGACAAGGTCGGCGATAAAGTTAAAGTCGTCTACGCGGAAGGTTGCAAGATAACGAAAGAAGGTGGCGATTGGTTTGCGGATAGTGCTCACCTAAACGATCCGGGCGACGATCAGAAACTGATCGCCGAAGCCGCGACGGTGGCGAAAACTGCGGACGTGGCGCTGCTCGTGCTCGGCGGAAATGAGGACACGAACAAAGAAGGTTGGGCCGACAACCATCTCGGCGACCGCGATAGTCTCGACCTGGTGGGCCGGCAGAACGATCTCGTTAAAGCAGTGCTCGAGACCGGCAAGCCAATCATCGTGGTCCTTATTAATAGTGGCCCACTCTCCATCAACTACATCGCCGAAAATGTGCCCGCGATACTCGAAGGCTTTTATTTAGGACAGGAAACGGGCGTGGGGGTGGCCGACGTTCTGTTTGGCGACTACAATCCAGCCGGCAAACTAACCATCAGCTTCCCACGATCCGTGGGCCAGTTGCCGCTTTACTACAACCGCAAACCGACGGCGCGCCGCGGTTACCTGTTCGCGAACAAGGAACCGTTGTTTCCATTCGGCTTCGGTTTGAGTTATACGACGTTTGCGTATTCCAATCTGAAGGTGAGTCCGGCGACGATTGGTCCGGCGGACAACGCGAAGGTAAGTGTCACGGTCACGAATAGCGGCAAGCACGCGGGCGACGAGATTGTGCAACTCTATATTCGCGACCTCGTGAGTTCAGTCACGCGACCAATCATGGAACTCAAGGACTTCAAACGCATTTCGCTGGCGCCCGGTGAAAGCAAAACAGTTGAGTTTGTCATCACACCGGATAAACTCTCGTTTCTCGACCTGAATATGAAAAGCGTCGTCGAACCGGGTATGTTCGACATCATGGTGGGGATGAGTTCGGTGAAGTACGATACCGTCAAACTCGAGGTAGAGCCACAAAAAAGCACAAAAGGCACAAAATGAATTACCAACCGAAACCGGAACACAAATTTACTTTTGGACTATGGACCGTCGGCAATCGGGGACGCGATCCGTTTGGCGACGCGACGCGCGCGACCATAAGTCCAACCACGATCGTCAAACGTTTGAGTGAACTCGGTGCTTACGGTGTGAACCTGCACGATAACGATCTCGTGCCGATCGACGCCAGCGCTGCTGACCGAGATCGCATCGTGCGCGAGTTCAAACAGGCGCTCGACGATAGCGGCATGAAGGTGCCGATGGCGACTACGAATCTTTTCTACGATCCGGTTTTCAAAGACGGTGCGTTTACTTCAAGCGATCCGCGCGTGCGTCTCTATGCGTTGCAAAAGACGATGCGGTCGATGGATCTTGGAGCGGAGTTGGGCGCACATATCTACGTATTCTGGGGCGGGCGCGAAGGCGCCGAAGTGGATGCCGCTAAAGATCCGCGCGAAGCACTGAAGTGGAATCGCGAAGCGCTGAACTTCCTGTGTGAATACTCGCTCGACCAGGGTTACGACTATCGCTTTGCGCTGGAAGCAAAACCAAATGAACCGCGCGGAGATATTTACCTGCCGACGACCGGCGCAATGCTTGGCTTCATCGCGACGCTCGATCATCCCGAGATGGTTGGTGTGAATCCGGAGGTCGGACACGAACAGATGTCCGGACTCAACTTCTATCACGTGGTGGCCCAGGCGATTGAAGCGGGCAAGCTCTTCCACATCGATCTCAACGATCAAAAGGGTCCGCGCTTCGATCAGGATCTGCGCTTTGGTTCGGAGTCGATCAAGAATCTCTTTTTCTTAGTCAGGCTGTTGGAGAGTTCTTATGATGGTCCACGTCACTTCGATGCGCATTCTTATCGCAGTGAGAACGAAGAGGGCGTGTGGGAGTTTGCGGCTGGGTGCATGAGAAACTACTTGATCTTCAAAGAGAAGGCGCGGCAGTTTGACGAGGACAAGGAGATTCAGGCGCTGCTGGCGGAGATACGCAACGGCAAGGACGTCGAACCGCTTGGTCGTTACAGCCGCGAAAAAGCGAACAAGCTAAAGGACCTCTCGCTCGATCGCGCCGAATTAACTCAACGGACTTTGCCATACGAACGTCTCGACCAGTTAACCGTCGATCTCTTACTTGGCGTGCGATAAACATGACACCATCCGTAAAAAGATCCGTGTTATCCGTGTTTCTCTTCGTCGCGATTATTTACGTGCTAGCGGGTGCTCAAACTCAAACGCTTCCGCCCTACAAAAATCCCAGTCTCCCGATCGAAGCGCGCGTCGACGATCTCGTCTCGCGCCTGACGCTGGAAGAAAAAATCTCGCAGATGATGAATGCCACGCCCGCGATCGAACGTCTCGGCATCCCTGCGTACGACTACTGGAACGAAGCTCTGCACGGCGTCGCGCGCGCCGGTACGGCGACTGTCTTCCCACAGGCGATTGGCCTCGCCGCAACCTGGGACACAAAACTCATGTACCAGGTGGCCGACGTCATCTCGACCGAAGCACGCGCCAAGCATCACGAAGCCGAACGCAAGAATCAACGTGGCCGTTACGATGGTCTGACTTTCTGGAGTCCCAACATCAACATCTTTCGTGATCCGCGCTGGGGTCGCGGTCAGGAAACCTATGGCGAAGATCCTTACCTGACCGCGCAAATGGGTGTTCAATTCGTTCGCGGTTTACAAGGAAACGATCCCAGCTACTTCAAAGTCATTGCGACGCCGAAACATTACGCGGTGCACAGCGGTCCGGAACCTGAACGTCACGCCTTTGATGCGGTCGCTTACGAACGCGATCTGCGCGAAACATATCTGCCCGCGTTCCGCGCCACGATCCGCGAAGGCAAAGCGTATTCGGTAATGTGCGCCTACAACCGCACGAACGGCGAGCCGTGTTGTGCGAACACAAAGTTGATGAAGGACATTCTGCGCGGCGAGTGGGGGTTTAATGGCTACGTCGTTTCTGACTGCGGCGCGATTTACGACATCTGGAAGTTTCACAAGTTCGTGCCGACGGAGATGGAGGCTTCGGTCCTCGGCGTCAAAGCCGGCACTGATCTGACCTGTGGTGATGAGTACAAGACGCTGGTCCAGGCGGTGAAGCAGGGACTGATTAGCGAAAACGAAATCAACACCGCCGTGAAACGACTCCTGACCGCACGCTTTCGTCTCGGCATGTTTGATCCGCCGGAGACGGTCCCATACGCGCAGATTCCGTTTTCGCAGAACGACACTCCCGAACATCGTCAACTGGCATTAAAGACAGCGCGCGAGTCGATCGTGCTGTTGAAGAATGCGAATCGCACGTTGCCGCTCAAGAAGAATTTGAAGAGTCTCGCCGTTGTTGGTCCGAATGCGGATTTGCCGGAAGTGTTGTGGGGTAACTACAACGGTCACGCGTCAGTGTTGACGACGCCGCTCGCGGGCATCAAAAACGCGGTCGCCCAGAATACGAAAGTTACTTACGCGCTTGGTTCAACGCTGGCCGGTGAACCGGTCGTGCCCGTTCCTGCTTCTGCTTTGACCGTGAATGGAACTGATCCGGGTCTCAAAGCGGAGTATTTCAACAATCAGACTCTCAGTGGTCCAGCAGTGACCGTTCGCACGGATCCGCGGATTGATTTTGACTGGGGACGTTTCAATCCGACACCGGAGTTGACCGGAAACAATTTTTCCGTTCGCTGGACCGGCAAGCTCACGCCACCCGAATCGGGAAACTACACACTCGGGTTCACCGTCGATGACGGCGCACGGCTTTATATCGACGGTAAGCTTTTGGTTGACGCATGGTCCAGCAATCCAAATAAAACTGCTACTAAAGAAATCGTTCTCGAAGCCGGTCGCAGTTACGACCTGCGCATGGAGTATTTCCAGAACAATCGCGAGAACATCGCGAAGCTCGTTTGGTCCTATCCGCGGATGACCGAACGGCTGCTTGAAGAAGCGGTGCAGGCCGCGCGGGAATCAGAAATGACCGTCGCGGTCCTGGGAATTTCGGCGCGGCTCGAAGGCGAAGAGATGAACGTCCCGCTCGAGGGATTCCGCGGTGGAGATCGCACCGATATTTCGCTGCCGAAATCTCAGGAGACGTTGTTGAAAGCTTTGGTTGCGACCGGCAAGCCAGTAGTCGTGGTGTTGTTGAGTGGCAGCGCGCTGGCAGTCAACTGGGCCAACGATAATGTGCCGGCGATTCTCGAGGCATGGTATCCGGGTGGTGAAGGTGGAACAGCGGTCGCCGATGTTTTGTTTGGTGATTACAATCCGGCGGGACGTTTGCCGGTTACGTTTTACAAGTCGGTGGACCAGTTGCCTTCGTTTACGGACTACGGCATGCAAGGCCGCACCTATCGCTACTTCAAAGGTGAGCCTCTGTATCCGTTTGGTTACGGGTTGAGCTATACGAAGTTTGGTTACAGCAATCTGCGATTCGACGCGAAGTCCGTGAAAGTGGGCGAGCCGGTGAAAGTAAGTGTCGAGGTGACGAACACCGGCGAGAGAGAAGGCGAGGAAGTGGTGCAGTTATATCTCACGGACGTGGGGGCGTCTGCGCCCGTGCCGATTCGCACTCTCGTTAGCTTCGATCGCATCTCGCTTCGCCCGCAAGAGAAGCGCACGGTGACATTCACCATCATGCCACGGCAGATGTCGTTGATCGATGCCGGCGGCAAGCGTGTGATCGAACCGGGAGAATTTGCAATCAGCATCGGCGGCGGTCAAACCGGATTGAGCGGTCAATTCACAGTTACAGGCAAACTCCTCGAACTCACCGAAAAATGATAGCCACTAAAAGGCACAAAAGGCACAAACGGTTTTCCTTAACTCTTTTGTGCCTTTTGTGCCTTTTTGCGGCTCCTAATATTTCTCACGCGCAGGTGCTCGGCGATCCGGTGGACGTCAGCCAGGACTTCCAACGGATGGACAACGTCTACTTTATTGGGAGTCGACTCAGCGCATTCGACACGATAACGGGTCAGGGCACGTTGCAATGGGATCGTTACCTGCGCAGCACGACCTTGTCATTTAACAAGATCGACGTCACGTTCGCTCGTGGTCGTTCCACCGAGTTTCCCGGAACTGAATACGATCAGGATCCCGTTCTGCCTTTCGCCATTAGTTTCGTGAGTCCTCGCACGGTGCGCCTGCGCTTTTCGACGCGAGCAGTTCCGTTTAACGATGGTCAGTCGCTGATGCTCGCCGGACCAGTTCCGAAAGACACATCCTGGCGCGTCGAACAGAACGATCGTGAAATCACCTATACCGGCGCTCACGGTCGTGTACGAATCATCAAGCAGCCGTGGCACATTGAGATCTACGACGAGCGCGGACGTTTGCTCACGCGCACACAGAACATCGGCGATCCCGGCACGTTCTTCACGCCGATTCCGTTCTCGTTTGTGCGTCGCGCGAGTGACATCACGCGTCGCATCGCGGCAACTTTTGAACTACAGCACGACGAAAAGATCTTCGGTTGCGGCGAGTCGTTCACACGATTCAACAAGCGCGGACAACGAGTCGTGGTCTCAACGCGAGACGGCATGGGCACGCAGAGCGAACTCATGTACAAGCCGATACCGTTCTTCATGAGCAGCAACGGCTATGGCATGTTTGTTCACAGCAGTGCGCCGCTCACGTTCGACTTCGGCAAATTCTACGACGCGCACAACGTGATCTATTCAGGCGACGAGAACCTCGATCTCTTTGTCTTCCTCGGCGAGCCCAAAGACATTCTCACGGAATACACCGCGTTGACCGGTCGCAGTCCAGTGCCACCACTCTGGTCCTTCGGTTTCTGGATGAGCCGCATCACTTACAACTCGGAAGAACAGGTGCGCCAGGTGGCCCAGCAACTGAGATCGCACCAGGTTCCTGCTGATGTTATTCACCTCGACACCGGCTGGTTCGAAACTGACTGGCGCAGCGATTACCGTTTCTCAACTTCCCGTTTCCGCGATCCGGCTAAGATGATTGCCGATCTGAAGCAGCAGGGTTTTCACATCAGTCTCTGGCAGTACACCTACTTCACAAGCAAGAATGATCTCTGGAAAGAGATGGTTGCGCGCGGGTACCACGTGAAGAACGAAGGTGGCCAACTTCCGTTTGAGGATGCGACGCTCGACATGAGCAATCCCGAAGCGGTCAAGTGGTATCAGGGTAAACTCCGAGATCTCTTGAAGCTTGGGGTTGGTGCGATCAAAGTCGACTTTGGCGAAGGTGCGCCGCTGACGGGCCAATACGCTTCGGGACTGAGTGGCTGGTATGAGCACAATCTGTATCCGCTGCGTTACAACAAGGCCGTCGCGGAAGTGACCAAAGAGACGACTGGCGACGATGTGATCTGGGCGCGCAGTGCGTGGGCCGGCAGTCAACGTTACCCGTTGCACTGGGGTGGTGATGCTGAGAATACCGACTCGGCGATGGCGGCTGAGTTGCGCGGCGGTCTCTCGTTTGGTCTGTCAGGTTTTACATATTGGAGTCACGACGTCGGCGGATTTGTGCAACGCGCGCCCCGCGATCTGTATCGACGCTGGATGGCGTGGGGAGTGCTGACTTCGCACACGCGCGCGCATGGTGTGCCGCCGCGCGAACCGTGGGAATACGATGAAGCGTTGACCGAAGATTTTCGGAAAGCGTTGGGTTTGCGCTATGCGTTGATGCCTTACATTTACGCGCAGGCAAAGGATTCGTCGGCGCGTGGGTTTCCGATGCTGCGTCCCCTGTTCTTTGAGTTTCCGAACGATCCCGGCTCGTGGTCCATTGATGATGAGTACATGTTTGGATCGGACTTGTTGGTCGCGCCGCTGTTCGCGAGTGACAACAGTCGCAAGGTGTATTTACCGCCGGGCACGTGGATCGATTATCAGGGCGGACGCGTTTTTGAAGGCGCGAAGTGGCACGACATTGCGGCGGGGCAAGTTCCGGTTGTGTTACTCGTGAAGAACCACACGGTCTTACCGCACATCGCAGTCGCACAAAGCACGAAAGACATGGATTGGAACAACGTAGAGCTGCGTGTGTTCAGCACTGACAACGCTCCGGTCACCGGCCTCTTCACGAGACCGGACAGCGATCTACAAGTTCTTTCTCTTACTTCGCGCGGCCGCGACTACGTGCTGCGTCAAGATCCACAACCTGGCAAAGTAAAGTGGTCAATCCGTCTTTATCCGCGTTCATCCGTGGCTAACTAACTATGAAGCTGAGCGCACTTTGTTTACTACTCTTGACGGCGTCAATTTGCGTCGCGAATTCGCGGCCTGGACAAACGATCTCATTCAACCAAGACTGGCGCTTTCACCTTGGCGACATCAACAACTCCCAGGACGTTGCTTTCGATGATTCGCAGTGGCGACAACTCAATCTCCCACACGACTGGAGTATCGAAGGCGGATTCAGTGAAAGCGCTCCCGCTGGAACGGGCGGCGGCGCGCTGCCCGGTGGTCTTGGCTGGTATCGCAAGACGTTTACGGTTCCCCTCACTACCAAAGGAAAACTGATCTTCATCGAGTTCGACGGCGTCTATCGCAACAGCGAAGTCTGGATCAACGGTCACTACCTGGGGAAACGCCCGTACGGTTACAGCACCTTCGAATACGAACTGACGCCATACCTGGTCTACGGCGCGAAGCCAAACGTGATCGCCGTCAAAGTCGACAACTCACAACAACCGAATTCGCGTTGGTATTCCGGTTCAGGTATTTATCGAAACGTTTGGTTGACCGTACTCGATCCGGTGCACGTCGAACACTGGGGCACTTATGTAACGACGCCGCAGGTTAGCGAGCGGTCAGCCACCGTCGTGGTCAAAACAAAAGTCGATAACCGTTCGAAGAGTGCTGCTCCGGTAGACCTTACGACCATCATTCAGGACACGAGTGGACGAGCCCTGGTCCAGATCACCGACAAAGGAGTTGCTCCCAAAAGTCAGCATGCTGAAGTAAGTCAGACCTTGAAGGTTTTAGCCCCAGTGCTTTGGTCGGACGAGCGTCCTTACGTTTACAAAGTCATCTCAGAATTAAGGCAACGCGGCAGACTCGTCGATCGTTACGAGACACCGCTCGGCATTCGCACTTTTCGTTTCGACGTCGAGAAAGGTTTCTTCCTCAACGACAAACCAGTCAAGATTCGCGGCACCTGTAATCATCACGATCTCGGTTCATTAGGCGCGGCTGTCAACACGCGCGCAATCGAACGCCAGTTGGAGATTTTGAAAGCAATGGGCGTGAATGCACTGCGCACCTCACACAATCCACCAGCTCCGGAACTTCTCGATCTCGCGGACAAGCTGGGTTTCATCGTCATGGACGAGGCGTTTGACGTCTGGAAAATTCAGAAAACTAAGTTTGACTATCACCTCGATTGGGACGAGTGGCACAAACGCGATCTCGAAGACATGGTGCTGCGCGATCGCAATCATCCGAGCGTCATCATCTGGAGTATTGGCAACGAGGTGATGGAACAGTGGAACAAGAACCCGTTGGGCGGAACGATCAGTCGTGAGTTAGTGAGCATCGTTCGCAATCTCGACCGCACGCGCCCGATTACTTCCGCGTGCAACGGCGTGAGCACGGACAACAAAGTGATTACTGACGGCGACCAGGATCTCGTCGGCACCAACTACCATCACGCGGAGCTGCCGAAGTTTGCGGCAATGTTTCCGGGACGACCAATCATCGGCACTGAGACGAATTCTTCGGTGCACACGCGCGGCAGTTACGCGATGCCTGCCGACGTGATCCTCCGTTGGCCCAGGAAGCAGGAGGACATTCTGAAGCTTGGTCCCACTTACGAGTGTTCCGCCTACGACAATTCAACTGCGCCGTGGGGTTCGGCGCACGAAGAACACTGGCAGCTCGTGAAGGCGCACGACTGGTTTTCAGGGATGTTCATCTGGACGGGCTGGGACTATCTCGGCGAGCCGACGCCGTTTCCGTGGCCGGCAGTCAGTTCGTACTTCGGCATCATCGACCGCGCCGGTTTTCCAAAAGATCCGTATTACTTTTATGAGAGTGAATGGACCAACAAGCCGGTGCTGCACCTGTTTCCTCACTGGAACTGGAAGCAAGGCGAGAAAGTTGATGTTGTTGCCTACTTCAACAATGCCGATGAGGTTGAGCTGTACCTGAATGGTCGCTCGCTGGGTGTGAAACGAAAAGAAAGCGACGACATGCACGTATTCTGGAGGGTTGAATTTGAACCGGGGATCTTACAGGCGCTTTCGCGAAAGAATGGCCAGGTGGTGCTGAGCAGGGAAGTGCGAACGGCAGAAGCGCCGTCGAAGATCGTTCTGACCGCCGACCGGCAAACAATCAAAGCTGACGGCAGCGATCTTTCATTCGTGACTGTAAAAGTGGTCGACAAAAACGGCACCCTGGTTCCAGCCGCCGACAATCTCATCAACTTCGAGGTTGTTGGTCCAGCGACGATTGCCGGTGTCGACAACGGGAACCAGATCAGTCACGAATCTTTCAAGGCAAACAAGCGCAAGGCATTTCACGGCCTGGCACTCGCGATCATCCAAGCGAAATCGAAAGCCGGTCGCATCGTTTTGAGAGCCACATCAGACAAGCTCGCACCCGCTTCCGTTGTCATCAACGCTCGTTAATAAGGATATTAGCCACGGATTACACGGATTGAGAACGGATTATTTACTCTGCATTCTCCTCTTGGCGAGCTGCCTCGTCTCGCCGCCGGTTGCCGCCAAAGTAGGACCACCAAAGCCGTACGGTCCGGTTCCCTCGGCTCGTCAGCTACGCTGGCACGAAATGGAGTTCTATGGATTCATCCATTTCACCGTCAATACCTTTACTGACAAAGAGTGGGGTTACGGTGATGAATCGCCATCACTCTTCAACCCTATTGATTTCGACGCGGACCAGATCGTGCGGACCGCTGCGGCAGCGGGAATGAAAGGGTTGATTCTCACCGCTAAGCATCACGACGGCTTCTGTCTCTGGCCAACCAAATATAGCGAGCATTCCGTAAAGAACAGTTCCTGGCGAAACGGTAGCGGCGATGTCGTGCGGGAGATTTCGAACGCGTGTCGCAAGTACGGCTTGAAGTTTGGCATTTATCTCTCGCCGTGGGATCGAAATCATAAAGACTATGGCCGGCCCGAATACCTCACTTACTACCGCAACCAACTCCGCGAACTGCTAACTTCGTATGGTCCTGTTTTCGAGATCTTCTTCGACGGCGCGAATGGCGGCGACGGCTATTACGGTGGCGCACGCGAGACGCGCAAGATAGACGCTGACGCATATTATGATTGGCCCACCACGTGGAATCTGGTGCGCACTCTCCAGCCGTACGCGTGTCTCTTCAGTGATGCTGGACCAGACGTGCGTTGGGTCGGCAACGAACACGGAGTCGCCGGCGATCCTTCATGGAGTACGTTGAATAAAGACGACTTCGCGCCGGGCAGAGCTGACGTCGCTCGGTTGAATCATGGTGATCGTCACGGTTCGGACTGGGTTCCGGCCGAATGCGACGTTTCGATTCGGCCGGGTTGGTTCTATCACGCAAGCGAAGACGGCAAGGTGAAGAGCGGAGCAACGCTGGTCGATCTTTATTACTCGTCAGTTGGTCGCGGCGCTTCTTTGTTACTCAACCTCGCGCCGGACCGTCGCGGGCAGATTCCTGATCCTGATGTCGCTTCACTGCGAGAGTTTCGTCGCATCCTCGACGCGACGTTTGCGATCGACTATGCGCAGGGCGCGCGCATCACTGCGAGCAACACTCGCGGCCACGGCGATCCACGCTTTTCGCCGCGAAACTTGATCGACCAGCGGCGCGACACATATTGGGCCACCGACGATGAAGTAAAGACGCCGGAGTTGATCGTCGATCTTGGCCGGGAACAAACGTTCAATGTCGTCCGCTTGCGCGAGTATCTTCCGCTTGGTCAGCGAGTGGAAGCGTTTGCGCTGGACGTTTGGCAGGATAATGAATGGAAGGAGTTTGCCAACGGAACCAGCATTGGCAACTGCAAGCTCGTGCGCGGCAAACCTGTGACGACGACGAAGGTTCGTCTGCGCATCACGCAAGCGCCGGTTTGTCCGGCAATCTCGGAGTTGGCACTCTTCAGTGGTTAGCCGCTATACTGTTCGTCCCCTTTTCACAAAACGCAC
>Ga0207676_10001525_pt1 | contig 17098 bp, 12 predicted proteins | sample KBSSwiS72_FD_184307 | JGI IMG/M metagenome (GOLD analysis project Ga0207676, IMG submission 184307) | Switchgrass rhizosphere microbial communities from Kellogg Biological Station, Michigan, USA - KBS Switchgrass S7-2 (SPAdes) (version 2) | ecosystem: Host-associated > Plants > Roots >...
GCCGGTGACGCTGCGCCAGGCCGGCAAGATCGCCGTCGAGGCGATCTGGGGGCTGGTCACCGTCGTCATCATCCTCGGCGGCATCCTGAGCGGCGTCTTCACGCCGACCGAATCGGCCGCGGTCGCCTGCCTGTACGCGTTCGGCATCACGATGTTCGTGTACCGCGACTACCGCTGGGCCGAGCTGCCGATGCTGCTGCACCGCGTCACCAAGATGGTGGCGATGGTGATGATGCTGATCGGCTTTTCCGCGGCCTTCGGCTACATGATGGCGCTGATGCAGGTGCCGGCGCGGGCGACGCAGTTCTTCCTCGCCGTCGCCAGCAACAAGTACGAGCTGCTGATGATGATCAACATCCTGCTGATCCTGCTCGGCACGTTCATGGACATGGCGCCGATGATCCTCATCTGCACGCCGATCCTGCTGCCGGTGATCCTCAAGTTCGGCATCGACCCGGTCCACTTCGGCATGATCCTGCTCGTCAATTCGGGCATCGGCCTGATCACGCCGCCGGTCGGGCCGACGCTCTTCGTCGGCTGCGCGATCGGCAAGGTGACGATGGAGGAGGTGTCGCGCGAGCTCTGGCCGTTCTACGGCGCGATGTGCGCGGCGCTGCTCGTGGTCACGTACGTGCCGGCGCTGTCGCTGTGGCTGCCGCACCTGCTGGCACGCTAGCGGCACCCCGCCGGCGCGCGAATTCGGCGAACCACTCGACGCTCTCGGCATTGCCCATCGCGTCGATCTTGAAGACCCGGTCGGCCGGCGCGCCGAGCAACAGTTTCTTCACCGGCAGCTCCATCTTCTTGCCCGACAGCGTGCGCGGAATCGAACTCACCTGGAAGATCTCGTTCGGCACGTGGCGTGGCGAGAGCGCTGCCTTGATGCTCTCCTTCATCCGCCGGGTCAAGGCCTCGTCGAGCACAAGCCCCTCGCGCAGGACGACGAACAGCGGCATGTAGCTCTCGCGGCCGAGGTACTCGAGGTCGACGACGAGGCTGTCGAGCACTTCCGGCATCGCCTCGACGGCGCGGTAGAGCTCCGCCGTGCCCATGCGGATGCCGTGCCGGTTGATGGTCGCGTCGCTGCGGCCGTAGATGATCGCGCCGCCGCGCGGCGTGATGCGCAGCCAGTCGCCGTGGCGCCAGACGCCCGGGTACATGTCGAAGTAGCTGTCGTGCAGGCGCCGACCCTGGGGCCCGGGCGGCTCGTCGCCCCAGAAGTAGAGGGGCATCGATGGCATCGGCTTGGTGCAGACGAGCTCGCCGACTTCGTCGATCAGCGAGCGCGCGTGCCCGCTCGCATCGGGCTCCGACCAGGCCTCGACCGACGCGCCGAGACAGCGGCACTGCATCTCTCCCTCGATCACGGGCAGCGTCGGCAGTCCGGCGAGAAAGCTGCCCGCGAAGTCGGTGCCGCCGGCGACCGAGGTGAGCCAGATCGGGCGGCCGTCCGCGGTTGGCACATGCTCGCGCACCCAGCGATAGCTCTCGATCGCCAGCGGCGAGCCGGTCGAGCCGAGCGCCCGCAGCCGCGACAGGTCGACCCCATCCGCGGGCTCGGCACCAGCCTTCTCGCAGCTGGCGTAGAACGCCGCGCCGGCGCCGAAGAAGGTTGCACCGCTGGCAGCGGCGAAGCGCCACAAGGTCGTCCAGTCGGTCGCGCGCTCGGCGCCGGGCAGCGCGCTCTTCGGCCCGGCAGGGCTACCGTCGTAGAGGCAGATCGTGACGCCGCCGAGCAGCGCCGAGATCTGCAGGTTCCACATGATCCAGGCGGTCGAGCTGTACCAGTGGAAGCGGTCGCCGGTAAGCGCGCTCGCGCCGCAATCGTTGTGCAGGGCGGTCCACTTGAGCGCCTCGAGCATGATGCCGCCGTGGCCGTGGACGATCGGCTTCGGCAAGCCGGTTGTTCCGCTCGAGTAGACGATCCAGAGCGGATGGTCGAAGGCGAGCCAGCGCGGCGCGAGCGCGGCGCTGCCGGCGACGAGCGCGGCGAAGTCGTGGCCGCGCCGCGCCGGCGCCGCGAGGAGGCCTGGCTCGCGCGACCGATCGAGAGCGCGCCAGAGGACGACGTCGGTCACGCTCGGCAACCCCGCGAGCAGATCGCGCACGATCCCGAGCCGATCGTGCGCGGCGCCGCCGAAGGTATAGCCGTCGCAGGCGACGAGCACCTTCGGCTCGATCTGTCGAAAGCGATCGAGGACCGCGAGCGCTCCCATGTCGGGCGAGCACACCGACCAGATCGCGCCCAGGCTGGCGCAGGCGAGAAACGCGACCACCGTCTGCGGCGTGTTCGGCATGAAGGCGACGACGCGATCACCGGAGCCGACGCCCATCGCCGCGAGCGCGCCGGCGAAGGCGCCGACCTGGCGCCGCAGCTCGCGCCAGGCGATCCCCTGCGAATCGCCGGCGAGCTGCATCGCCTCGTCGCGAAAGACGATCGCCGGATGGCCGGCCGCGTGGGCGGCGTCAACGTGGCGAAAGACCTGCTGCACGTAGTTGACCTGCGCGCCCGGGAACCAGACCGCACCCGGCATCTTTTCCTCGACGACGACGCTCGCGTGGGGTGTCGGCGAGGCGATCTCGAAGTAGTCCCAGACCGATTGCCAGAACGCGCTCAGGTCGGTGCACGACCAGCGCCAGAGACGCTCGTAGCCGTCGTGGCTGGTGGGGTCGAAGTCGAGGCCGCGCGTCTCGCGCAGCCAGCGCGTATAGCGAAGGATCTGCGGCTCGGGCGGGGTCATGCCTGCGTCCTGTCTCAGGCGAGCGCCTTCGCGCGCCTTGCGCCGTCGACCTCGACGTAGTGCCAGCTCTGGTTGCGGAAGAAGGGTTGGCGGTAGCCGGTGATCCACGGTCGCGAGAAGTCGTTGTAGATGCGGTGCACGTGGATCCGGTACGGCATATAGGCGACCACCAGCTCGGTCGCCTGGCGGAACAGGGCCAGCCGCTCAGGCCCGTCGGGTAGGTCGAGCATGCGGCGATAGATCGCATCGAACGCCGGCAGCTTGAAACGCGCCAGATTGCTCTGGCCGATCGATTCGCCGTACATGTACTCGAGCGCGCCCTGGGCATCGGGCTGGGCCGCCGTGCTGCCGAGGAACCACATCTGCAGCGTCCCGGCACGCGCCATCTTCATGTGCTCGCTCCATTGTGCGGTCTCGAAGACCATGCGAATGCCGATCGCCGCCGTGCTGCGCAGCCAGTTCTCGTTGTACTGGCGATAGATCTGCTCGGTCTCGCTCGCCATCCTCAGCACCAGCGGCGAGCCGTCGGGCTGCTCGCGCCAGCCGTCGCCGTCGCGGTCGACGTAGCCGTAGATGTCGAGCAGCGCCTTGGCGCGGGCGACGTCGTAGCGGCTGTTGACGGTGCGCATCGCCGGGTCGAAGCCGTAGGTTCCCGGCGGCATCGGCGCCTGCGCCGGGATCGCCTGGCCGCGCCGGATCAGCCTGATCTCGTAGTCGATGTCGTACGCCAGCTGGACGGCGCGGCGCAGAGCGACCTTCGCCGGCTCGTAGCCGCCGACCATCGGATCTTCCATGTTGAAGTACGACATGGCGACGTCGGGGTTCAGGTAGCGCTGCAGGCGAATGCCCTGCTTGGCGAGGTTAGGCGCCAGCTTGCCGTTAGGCGCGGCGAGCGGGGTCAGCTCGGGCGGCACGCGAGCGAAGTCGGCCTCGCCGTTGAGGAAGCTCAGCCAGCGTGGCTGGTTTTCCTGGACGACGGCGATCTCGACGCCGTCGTTGAGCGGCAGGCGCTTGCCGTTGAAGCGCTTCGCCCAAGCCTGCCCGTCGGGGTCGTCGGCAGCCGGCGCGCTCTGGTAGCGAACGTCCCGGAAATCCGGGTTCTTCTCGAGCAGGATCCGCGAGCTGCGCCGCCAGGCCTTGAGGCGATAGGGGCCGGTGCCGACCGGGTGCGCCATGATGTCGCCGCCATAGGCGGCGACGACCTCGCGCGCCATCGCCGCAAACGTGCTCGCGGCGAGCGTCGACGTGAAGCGCGGGCGCGGCTTGGCGAGCTTGAACTGGATCGTGTAGCGGTCGAGCGCGCGCACGCCTTCGACGACGCTGTCGTAGTCGAACGGCTTCTTGTCGCGCAGCGCGCGCGCCCGAAGCTCCTCGAGCCCGAGGATGCCTTCGTCAGCAAGCGTGTTGTAGCCCGGGCTCTTCAGCGCCGGGTCGTAGATGCGCTTGAACGAGTAGACATAGTCGCTGGCGACGAGCTCGCGCGGCCGGCCGTTGAATGCGGGATCGGCGGCGAAGCGGATGCCGCGCTGCAGGCGCAGCGTCCAGACGGTGAAGTCGGCCGACACCTCCGGCATCGCTGCTGCGGTCAGCGGCACCAGCCGCACCGGGATCGCCAGCGGGTCGTAGCCGAGCAGCGCCTCGAAGATGTGGGCGATGACGCGGTACGAGTACAGGTCGCTCACCTGCGCCGGATCGAATCCGGTCTCGGCGGACTCGAACAGGACGCGCAGCACGTTGGCGTCGAGCGCCACGTCGCTGTTGTCGGGCGCTGCTGGCGTGCCCGCGGCGGCGATGAGGCCGGCGCTGCCGAGAGCGAACCGGCGGCGATCGATGCCGCGCGTCATGGATTAGGTCCCGCCGCCTTCTTCGCGCCGCCGGCAGGCGTGCTGCCGTCGATGTCGACGAACTGCCACCAGTCCTGCCAGAACACCGGGCGGCGGTAGCCGATCACGCGCCTTTGGGTCATGTCGAGCGTCAGCCGGTTCAGCACGCTCTTGTAAGGCATGTAGGCGAGGGCGATGCGCTCGGCCTCGCGAAACGCGGCGAGCCGCTCGGGGCCGTCGGGCAGCGTCTGCAGCTTGTCGTACAGCGCGTCGAACTGCGGCAGCTTGACCCGCGCCATGTTCTGGCCGCCGATCTGCTTGCTGTCGTAGCGCTGGAACGCACCCTGCGAGTCGGGCGATGCCGACAGCCCGCCGACCAGCCACACCTGGTAGTTGCCGGCGCGCGCGGACTTCAGGTTCTCCGGCCATTGGCCGATCTTGATCTGCACCCGGATGCCGAGCGCAGTCATGTTCTTGACCAGGACCTCGCAGATCTTGCGAAAGCGCGCCTGCGCTTCCGAGTTCACGCGCAGCACCAGCGGCGAGCCGTCGGGACGCTCGCGCCAGCCGTCGCCGTCGCGGTCGGTAAAGCCATAGAGATCGAGCAAGGCTGCGGCACGCGCCGGGTCGTAGTCGCCGAACTCGGTCTTCAGCGTCGGGTCGTAGGCGGTCGTGTTCGGCAGCGTCGGCCCCTGCGAGACGGTGCCCAACCCGTTGTAGGCGTAGGCGATGATCTTGCGCGAATCGATGCCGAGGCCGATCGCGCGACGCAGCGCCACCTGCGCGGCGCTGTATCCGCCGACGGTCGGATCCTCCATGTTGAAGAGGTAGTACTGGCCCGCCGCCTCGACCACCGGGAAGCCGCGGATGCCGCGCTTGGCGAGATTCGGCGCCACCTTGCCGTTGGGCATCGCCTGCGGCGCGAACTGGTAGCCGACCCGATAGGCGACGTCGGCCTCGTCGTTGACGAACGCCAGCCAGCGCGGCTGCTCCTCTTCGATGATCGAGATCTCGACCCGATCGATCATTGGCAGGCGCCGGCCCTTGAAGCGGGCCAGGATGGCCTGGCCCTCGGCATCGTCGGCCGCAGGCTCGGCGTCGTAGAACATCTCCCTGAAATCGGGATTGCGATCGAAGGCGAGGAACGAGCTGCGTCGCCACTGCGCAAGCTTGAACGGCCCGGTGCCCACCGGATGGGCGTCGGCCTGGTCGCCGTAGAACTCGATCACCTCGCGCGCAACGGCGCCGTACAGGTCGCCTCCGGCGAGCGTTTCGAGGAAGCGCGGCCGCGGCTCCTTGAGCGTGAAGCGCAGCGTGTAGCGGTCGAGGGCGCGGATGCCCTCGATCTCGGCGTCGTAGTCGAACGCCTTCTTGTCGGCGAGCGCGCGCGCCCGCAGCTCGTTCAGGCCGAGGTAGCCCTCCGGCTCCATTCCGGACCAGACCGGACTCTTGTTCCCCGGGTCGGCGAAGCGCTTCCACGAATAGACGTAGTCCTGGGCGACGAGCTCGCGCCGCTTGCCCTTGAACGCCGGATCGGCGGCGAAGAAGATGCCGCGCTTGATGCGGATGGTCCAGACGCGAAAGTCGTCCGAGACCTGCGGCATGCCGTCAGCCGTGAGCGGCTTGATCTTGACCGGTCGAGCGAGGTGGTCGTAGGTGTAGAGGCCCTCGAAGATGTGCGGCGTGAGCGTGCGTGAGTAGAGGTCGTTGATCTTGGCCGGATCGAGGCTGGTCTCGGCGACCTCGAAGGCATAGCGAAGCACCTTCGGCGGCGCGGCCGAGCCGACGCCCTCGTCACCGGCCCACGCCAGGTGCGGCGCGAGCGCCCCTGCCGCAGCGCTCGCGACGACGGTCCGACGTGAAATCGCCATGGTGTCTAGTCCTCGCTCAGGGTCGGGCGGATCACTTGGTGAGCCTCGCCTTCTCGGCCATGTCGACATCGACGTAGCGCCAGAACTCGCGCAGGAAGACGTTGCGGTGGTAGCCCTTGACCCAGGGCTGCGCGAGGTCGGTCCAGATGCGATGCACGTGCGCCTTGTAGGGCATGTAGGCGACCAGGATTTCCTTCATGCGGGTCATCACGGCCATCCGCTCGGGTCCGTCGGGCATCGTCCGCTGGCGCTGGAACAGCTGGTTGTACTCGGCGAGGTCGAAGCGCGCGTGGTTCCCCTGGCCCTTCTCGGGGCCGTCGCCGAGGACCAGGAACTCCTCGCCGTCGGGGCCGCCGCTCCAGGCGACGCCCCACATCATCAGCTTGCCCGCGCGCGACGCCTTCAGGTTCTCGGGCCATTGCGCCGTCTTGAAGACGATCCGCACGCCGATCGCATCCATGTTCTTCTTCCATTGCGTGATCAGCTGGCGGTTCAGATCGTCGGGCTGGGTCGCGTACTCGAGCACCAGCGACGAGCCGTCGGGTTGGTCGCGCCAGCCGTCGCCGTCGCGGTCGACGTAGCCGTAGAGATCGAGCAGCGCCTTGGCCCGGGCACGGTCGAAGGTTCCCATCTCGCTGCGAAAGTCGGGGTCGTAGCCCCAGAGGCCAGGCGCCACGATCGATTGCGCCGGGATCGCCTGGCCGCGGCGCACGACCCGGATCTCCTCGTCGACGTTGACCGCGAGCGCGATCGCCCGGCGCAGCGCCACCTTGGCCGGCGAGTAGCCGCCGACCACCGGGTTTTCCATCGCGAAGTACGACATGGCCGCGTCGTTGCGCAGGTAGCGCACTTCGTAGATGCCCTGCTTGGCGAGGTTGGGCGCGACCCGGTTGTTCGGGATCGCGGTGTAGGTGAAGTCTTCGGGAACCTGCTCGATGATGTCCATCTCGCGGTTCACGAACGCCAGCCAGCGCGGCTGCGGCTGCTCGATCACGCTCACCTCGACGCGGTCGATCAGCGGCAGCTTGCGGCCGGCCAGCGCCTTGGCCGCGGCCTGCGCCTGCGGGTCGCCGGCGGGCGCCTCCTCCCGATAGAAGACGTCGCGGTAGGTCGGATTCTTCTCGAACACGATCAGCGAGCTGCGCCGCCACTGCGCCAGCCGGTACGGGCCGGTGCCGACCGGGTGCTCCATGATCTTGTCGCCGTAGAACTCGACCACCTCGCGCGCCACCGCGCCCGTGCGCGCCGGGTCCCTCAGCTGATCGGTGAAGCGCGGGTTCGGCTCGCCGAGCTTGAATTGCAGCGTGTAGCGATCGAGCGCGCGCATCCCTTCGACCGGCTGGTCGTAGTCGAAAGGCTTCTTGTCGCGCAGCGCCGCCTGGCGCAGCTCGTCGAGGCCGAGGATGCGGTTGTTGTTGAGACTGGTGTAGGTCGGGCTCTTGAGTTTCGGGTCGAAGTGGCGCTTGATCGAATAGACGTAGTCCTCGGCCGTCAGCTCGCGGCGGACGCCCTTGAAGGCCGGGTCGTCGCTGAAAAAGATGCCCGGCTTGACACGGATCGTGAAGGTCTTGAAGTCGGCCGACGCCTCGGGCAGGGCGGTCGCGGTGTTCGGCCTGAGGCGCACGGGCCGGGCGAGGAATTCGTATTCGTAGAGCGCGTCGAACATGTTCGCCGCCAGCGTGCTCGAGTACAGGTCCGAGATCTGGGCCGGATCGAAGCCGGTCTCGGCGACTCGCATGGCGTAGCGCAGCACCTTCGGCGCGCGGGCTCCCGCCTCGCCGGCGGGCGCCGCGCCGCGCACCGGCAGGGCGCCGGCGACGAGCACGAGCACGAGCAGTACGGCGCGTCCGAGAGCGGGGGCAGGCAAGCGGTAGAAGAGGTTCACGCGGGGGTTGCGACGACGTCGTTTGGGCGGGGCGCAGGTGGCCGCGACGCCGGGCAATGCGGAAGTGTAGAGGCCATGGCGCGATGCTTGCGTCGGGCCGGGCAAACGCGGTGGGGCCGCGCCGCGCCGAGGCCCTAGACTCGCGGCGCGCTCCCCGGGGAGCCGCAGGTGCGGGCGTGTCACGAGCACGGCCCCGCGACACGACTGACTTCGACGAGGAGCGTTTCCGGCAATGGCCGCGTACCTGATACGACGCCTGTGGCAGATGGCGCCGACGCTGTTCGGCGTGGTGCTGCTGGTGTTTCTCCTCTTCAAAGGCTTCGGCGGCGACCCGGCGGAAATCCTCGGCGGCCTCAACGCGACCCAGGCGCAGGTCGACGCGATCCGCCAGCAGCTCGGCCTGAGCGAGCCGCTCTGGACCCAGTTCGGGATCTTCCTGAAGCAGATCGTCACCTTCGACTGGGGTCGCAGCTGGGCGACCAACGAGTCGGTGGCGCACCTGTTCGCGACCCGGTTGCCGGCGACGCTGACGGTGATGGTGCCGATCCTGCTGCTCGACACGCTGCTGGCGATCCCGTTCGCGCTTGGCGTCGCCTACGTGCGCGGCTCGCTCACCGACCGCGTGATCATGATCGCGACGACGGTAGCGCTCTCGATCTCGTTCCTGGTCTACGTGATCGTCGGCCAGTACGTGTTCGCGTTCCAGCTCGGCCTGTTCCCGGTGCAGGGCTGGAGCGACAGCCTCGCCACCAACCTGCGCGTCTACGCGCCGCTGCCGGTGCTGCTTGCGGTGGCGGTCTCGCTGGCGCCGACGACGCGCTTGTACCGCACCTTCTTTCTCGACGAGATCGGCCACGACTACGTGCGCACCGCGCGCGCCAAGGGCCTGACCGAGCGCACGGTGCTGCTCAAGCACGTGCTGAGGAACGCCTTGATCCCGATCCTCACCAACGTCGCGGTCGCCCTGCCGGGAATCTTCGTCGGCTCGTTCCTGATCGAGGTGTTCTTCTCGATCCCCGGCCTCGGCCGAGAGATCCTGCTTGCCGTCAACCGCAGCGACTACCCGGTGATCCAGGCGTTCGCGATCTACATCGCCGTCATCACCATGGTCGTCAACCTGCTCACCGACGTGCTCTACAAGCTGGTCGACCCACGGGTGGTGCTGTCATGAGCCGCCGGGCCGTTCCCACGGCGAATGCCGCAGCGCGCAGCGCGGAGGTTCAGTCATGAGCGCGGTCATCGAGGCGCCGCTCGCGGCACCGGCGCCCGGTCGACGCTCGGCCGGCGTCTGGTCGGCGGCGGCGCGGCGCTTTCGCAGCGATCGCGTCGGCATGGTGTCGCTCGCGGTGGCGGCGCTGTTCCTGCTGCTGGTCGTCGCCTCGGCGCTCGGCCTGGTTGCCAAGGACTGGCAGGTCGAGCGCGGCGTCCCTGACGCTCCACCCAGCTTCGTCGGCCCACGGGCGCAGGCCGAGAACGTCGCTGCCGCCGGGCCGAGCGGGCCCAACGTCGACATCTCCGCGGTCGACCCGCTCGCGCCGCGCTACCAGGAATGGGCCGAAGCGGCCAAGAAGTACCAGACCACCGCCGCCGCGCGAGCAGCGACGCTGCCCTTCGGCGCCGACCGTCTCGGCCGCGACGTGCTCGCCAAGGCGATCAAGGGCGCGCAGGTGTCGATCCTGGTCGGCGTCTCGGCAGCGCTGCTGGCAACGACGATCGGCACGCTGCTCGGCGCCGCGGCCGGCTATTTCGGCGGCAAGGTCGGCGACCTGCTCGAGTGGGTCTACAACGTCTTCACCGCCGTCCCCGGGATCCTGCTCATCTTCGCCTTCGCGGCGGTGTTCGGGCGCGGCATCGGCTCGGTCGTGCTGATCCTCGGACTGGCCGGCTGGACCGGCATCTACCGCCTGGTCCGGGCCGAGTTCATGAAGCACGTCGTGCGCGACTACGTCCGCTCGGCCGAGGCGATCGGCGCCGGCAACGTCTCGCGCATGTTCCGCCACATCCTGCCCAACGTGAGCCACGTGATCCTGGTGCAGCTGTCGATCCACGTCGTCGCCTTCATCAAGTCGGAAGTGATCCTGTCGTACCTCGGCCTCGGCGTCGGCGTCGACGAGGTCTCGTGGGGGACGATGCTCTCCGAGGCGCAGAGCGAGCTGATCCTCGGCCACTGGTGGCAGCTCGCCGCCGCGACGATCTTCATGGCGGTCTTCGTCACCGCCTTCTCGCTCATGACCGACGCGCTGCGCGACGCCCTCGATCCGAAGCTGCGGGGGCTGGAATGAGCGCCTCCTTGAACGCAGGAGCGGGCGCTCCCCTGCTCTCGATCAGCGAGCTGCGCGTCTCGTTCCGCATGGGCCGCGAGGACGGCGTCGTGCGCCGCGTCGACGCCGTCAAGGGCGTCAGCTTCGAGTTGCCCGAGAACCGCACGGTCGCCCTGGTCGGCGAGTCGGGATCGGGCAAGAGCGTGACGGCGATGTCGATCCTGAATCTGCTGCCCGACAACGCCGAGCGCAGCGGCGCGATCAGTTTTCAGGGCCGGGACCTGCTCGCTGCCAGCCTCGCCGAGCTGCAGGCGCTGCGCGGGCGCGAAATCGCCTGCGTGTTCCAGGATCCGATGAGCTCGCTCAACCCGGTGTTCACGGTCGGCCAGCAGATCGCCGAGCCGTTGGTGAAGCACCTCGGCATGAGCGCGCGGCAGGCGACGGCACGCGCCGAGGCGCTGCTCGCCGAGGTCGGCATGCCCGAGCCGCGCCGGCGCCTGGCGGCGTATCCGCACCAGCTCTCGGGCGGCCAGCAGCAGCGCGTCATGATCGCGATGGCGCTCGCCTGCGAGCCCAAGCTGCTGATCGCCGACGAGCCGACCACCGCTCTCGACGTCACGATCCAGCGCCAGATCCTCGAGCTGCTCGCCGGCCTCAAGGAACGGCACCGGATGAGCATGCTGTTCATCAGCCACGATCTCGGCGTCGTCGGCGAGATCGCCGACCACGTCGTCGTGATGCGCCACGGCATCGTCCGCGAGCAGGGCGCCGTCGCCGACATCTTCGCCGCGCCGCAGGACGCGTACACCAAGGCGCTGCTCGCGTGCCGGCCGAGCCTCGATCAGCGCGCGCCGCGCCTGCTCGTCGTCGACGACCACATCGCCGGGCGCAGCGGCGCCGGCACGGTCCGGGTCAAGGACCCGTCGGCGCGTGTCGTGATCGACGCGAGCGACATCACCAAGAGCTTCTGGATCAGGAGCGGCGTCTTCGGCCGCAAGGAATTCAAGGCGGTTCGCGGGGCGACGTTTCGCCTCCGCGCCGGTCACACCCTGGGCGTCGTCGGCGAGTCCGGCTCGGGCAAGACGACGCTCGGTTTGACGCTGCTGCGCCTGCACGAGCCCAGCGGCGGCCCGGTCGGCGGCAAGGCGATCTTCGACGGCAAGGACCTGCTCGCGCTCTCCAAGTCCGAGCTGCTGCCGATCAGAAAGCGCATCCAGGTCGTGTTCCAGAATCCATATGCGTCGCTCAACCCGCGCTTCACGATCGGCCAGACGCTGGTCGAGCCGATGGCGATCCACGGCATCGGCAGCGACAACGCCGAGCGCGAGGCGCGCGCCCGCGCGCTGCTCGCCAAGGTCGGCCTCGACGAGGCGACGATGCACAAGTACCCGCACGAGTTCTCGGGCGGCCAGCGCCAGCGGGTCGCGATCGCGCGCTGCCTGACGCTCGACCCCGAGGTGCTCGTTCTCGACGAGGCGGTGAGCGCGCTCGATGTCTCGGTCCAGGCGCAGGTGCTGAACCTGCTCAAGGACCTGCAGGACGAGCTCGGCCTCGCCTACATCTTCATCAGCCACGACCTGGCGGTGGTCCGCTTCATGGCCGACGAAGTGCTGGTGATGAAGGACGGCGAGGTGGTCGAGCAGGCCGACGTCGAGCAGATCCTCGAGCGGCCGGCGCAGGAATACACGCGCCGGCTGCTCGATGCGATCCCGCGCGGCTACGTCGCGGCCTAGCGGCGGCGCTCGCGGGCGCCGCGCTCGCGCGCGCCGGCGCGGCGCAGCTCGAGGGCCAGCAGGAGCGCGGCCGAGGCGGCGAAGGTGCCCAAGGCGGAGCGGTTGTCGGCGAGCAGCGCCGCGGCCTGCTGCAGCGCCTCCGGGCTGACCTGCTCGACGAAGCGAGCCAGCTCGGCGATCTGGTCTTTCGAGAACCTCGCGACGTCGGCCATCGCGACGCTCAGGCCACCGCTCGAGTTGCGCGCCAGGACCACCGTGAACGCTCCGGCCGACACCGCGGCCACGCCCAGCGGGCTGAGCGGTCGAACCAGGCAGGCCACGAGCTTGGTTCTCACGGCGAGACTCGACGAGCCGTAGAGACGGGCGAGCAGGCGCGCGACGCGGGCGGTTCTGGGCCGGCCGGGCGTGGCGCGGAGCGGGTCGACGGCGTCGTCGAATTCGTCGGACATGGCGGCTTCCTCGTCTGCAGTCGCCGATGGGACCCCATCGGTCGGCGCGAGTTCGCGATCTTTACCTGTTCCGAAGACAGCTTGGCGACAAGCCCCCGCCCGCGTAACACCTGCTTGCGACTGCGACGAGGCCGGTCGCCCCTTGGCGGCTCGTGACCAAGCCTGCGATCGCCGAGCGAGCGCGGCAGCGCGACGCACGTGCGCTGCGTCACGAGGCCGACATGGCACGGACGTTGCGCTCCTTCTCCGCACGCGCGGGCTCTGCTACGAGATGTTGCCGGCGCCGAACGCCACGATCCGGAAAGCCGCTGATGACGTCGACCCGCCGAACCTTCGCCTCAACCCAAGCGATGCGCCGACCCTCCGGCCCGCGCTGCCACGGCGGCGCGTCGTCGCTGCTTCGTCCCGGCGTCGGCGGCGCGGCGCTGCGCGCGGCGAACGCTGCGAGCGGGCGACGCGACCGCGTCGACAACGATGACGCCGACGTCGTCGAGCACATCGTCGGCTGGCCGGCGCGAAGCGAGCGCACGGCGCCGCTGGGCAGCTGATGGATGGCCTTCACATCATGCAGAACACTTCTTTCGTCGCCGCTTCGCTGATCACGCGATCGAACGGCTATCGCAGCCGGCCGGCGCCGTTCGCGGCGGTGCCGCAGCAACCTCGCGTGCTCGCGCGTGCGCCGCATGCGCCACAGCAACTGCCGCTGTTCGGTCCGCCCGGAGGGCGACGCTGACGAGCTAGTTTTCGGCCGCGTGCCGGACGCGAGCCAGAGATCGCCACTTGCTCGCGCCTGGCGCCGGAGATCGAAGCCCGCGCTTCGTGATCCGGCCAGCGACCAGGAGGAGCGGGCATGCGGGGCTCTTCGAGAGCGGGCCCCCATCCTGATGTCCCGCTCCTCCTTCTTTGTTCGCGCGGCGCTTCGGGCAAGTCCTCTTTCTGACGGCAGATCGCGCGACCACACTGGCGGCGAGCGCCCGCATCCGGGCGCAGGCAGCCGTCCACCATGTCGCTTCGTCGTCGCTCGCTCGTCTTTCTCGGCGCCGCCGGCGTCGCCGCGCCGCACTGGCTGCGCGCCCAGGGGGCTTGGCCGAACAAGCCGGTCCGCATCGTCGTGCCGTTCGCCGCCGGCGGGACGACCGACATCCTCGCCCGCGCGCTCGCTCCCGAGCTCGGCAAGGCGTTCGGCCAGACCTTCATCATCGAGAACAAGGCCGGCGCCGGCGGCAACCTCGGCGCCGACCTCGTCGCCAAGTCGCCTCCCGACGGCTACACCCTGTTGATGGGAACCGTCGGCACGCAGTCGATCAATCCATCGCTCTATCCGAAGATGCCGTACGACGCGGTCAAGGACTTCGTGCCGATCACGCTCGTTGCCGGAGTTCCGAACGTGCTGGTGATGAACCCGGCCAAGGCGCAGGCCGCGGGGATCACCGACGTCAAGACCTTGATCGCTTATGCGCGCGCCCATCCCGGCAAGCTGAACATGGCGTCGAGCGGAAACGGCACGTCGATCCATCTCGCCGGCGAGCTGTTCAAGACCATGACCGGCACCTACATGGTCCACTTCCCGTACCGCGGTTCGGGACCGGCGCTGCTCGACCTGATCGGCGGCACGATGGACCTGATGTTCGACAACCTGCCGTCGGCGTTGCCGCAGATCAAGTCGGGCAAGCTCATCGCGCTGGCCGTGACCAGCAGCGCACGCAGCGCCGCCTTGCCCGATGTGCCGACGGTCGCCGAGGCCGGGCCGGTCAAGGGCTTCGAGGCCAGCTCGTGGTTCGGCCTGCTCGCGCCGGCGGGAACGCCGGCCGATATCGTCAATCGCCTCCAGCAGGAGTCGGCCAAGGCGCTGGCGACGCCGGCGCTGAAGGAGCGGCTGGTGGCGCAAGGCGCGATCCCCGGCGGCATGTCGCCGGCCGAGTTCGGCCGCTTCATCGATGCCGAGACCAAGAAATGGAGCGCGGTCGTGAAGACGTCGGGAGCCAAGGTCGACTAGGCCGGGGTCGCGCGCCACTCGCAACCGCGAGCCAACGGACCGCCGCGCTCTCCCTCCTCAATCGGACTTCGCGCGCTCCACCGCCATCTCGATCTGCTCCTGGACCTTGCGCGCGCCGCGCTGCGCGAGCAGCGGATCAAGGTCGGCCTGCGGCGCGACCTTTCGTGCGACATCGTCGAGGGTGTCGGGATCGGTCATCAGCGCGTGCGCCAGCGCCGAGATGGCGCAGATCGCGCGCCGCTGCACATGCATCGGCAGCTCGAGCGTGCTGTTGACAAGCACGTGGTAACGGACGCTGTCGACCGCCTGCGGGTTCAGCCCCCAGCTCTCGCAAAGGGCGGCGCCGAGCGTGTCGTGGCTGACGCCGAACTGGGCGTGCTCGAGCATCAGCAGCTCCTCGTCGCTCTTGGCCTCGGCAAGCATCGGCTTGTAGCGGGCGGTGGCATGGCGAAACATGACCGCCTTGCCGCACTCCTCGAACAGCCCGGCCGAGTGCGAGGCCCACGAGTCGACGCCGACCGTCGCGGCGATCCGCCCCATCAGCAGGCCGCGGACGCGGGCGCGGTCCCAGAGCGGAGCCAGCTCGGGCGAGTCGGGAAAGACCGCGCGCAGACCCATCTCGAAGGTGACCGAGGCGACCTCGCGCGTGCCGAGGTAAGTGATCGCCTGCTGCACGCTCTGGACCCGGCCGCGCAGCCCGTACATCGCCGAGTTCACCGCCTTGAGCACGGCCGCGGCGAGCGCCATGTCGGTGCTGATGAGCTGGCTCGCGGCGATGAAGTCGACGTCCTCTTCGGCCAGCAGCAGCGACAGCTGGACCAGTGTTTCCGGTTGGGCCGGGATGTCGACGTCGAGCAGGCGCTGTGTCTTCTTGTCTTGCATGGCAGGCGCGCGGCCGGCAGCGGCCGCGAGAAGCAGCCCGATGGTAGCGAGCCTTGGCCCGGCGTCGCGCGGCGATCGCGCGGGCCGGCGCGGCACAATTCTCACCCTCGACCGCTATGTCGTTTCGTGGAGTCATGCATGCGCCGGATCTCACCCTTGCTGGTCAGCGCCGCGCTGCTCCTGGCCTCGCCCGGTGCCATCGCCCAGCAAGCCGATACCGCCACGCGCATCGCCAGCCAAGTGGAGGCGCTCAAGACCTTCGCGATGCTCGACGGCGTCTGGCGCGGTCCGGCGACGGTGATGCAACCCAACGGCAGCCCGCTCACGTTCACGCAGACGGAGCGCATCGGCCCGTTCCTCGGCGGCTCGATCCGGGTGATCGAAGGCCGTGGCTACGACGATTCCGGTGCCGTTCGCTTCAACGCCTTCGGCATCGTCTCGTTCGACCCGCAGACCCGCGGCTACACGCTGCACTCGCATGCCCAGGGGCACGTCGGCGACTTCGCGTTCGTCGCGACCGGCGACGGCTACCGCTGGGAAATCCCGATCGGCCCGGCGACTCTGCGCTACACCGCGACCGTCAAGGACGGCGAGCTGTACGAGATCGGCGAGCGCATCGTCGCCGGCAGCGCGCCGCAGAAGGTGTTCGAGATGCGGCTCAAGCGGATCGGCGACACCGACTGGCCGGCAGCAGGGGCGGTGAGCCCCCGGTAGATTCCGGGCCGCCATGAACAAGGGGCGCCGGTGGCGCCCCTCGTGTTTTGCTTCGGCTCTCGCCTGCTATTCAGCGATCTACGCTGTTGTCTCCTCGCTGCATCTTGCGGCACGGCACCATCGAGGTGCTCGTCGAGGCAGCGAATCTAGCGTGCGCCCCTTCGCCAGGGCACGAGGGCTTTCCCGGTGCGTTGCGCATCAGCCGCGCGCACGATCCTGGGGCGACGACGTGCCGATCGCCGCCGGCAGCGTCAGGACGACCCGGGTGCCGCGGCCGACGGTGCTCTCGACCGCCACGTCGCCGCCGTGGAGCTCGGCGATGCGCTTGACGATCGCCAGGCCGAGTCCGCGACCGCCGTCGGCCGTGGCGGGGGCGACCGTCGGCCGGCTCTGGTAGAAGCGATCGAAGAGAAGCGGCAGGTCGGCCGACGGAATTCCGGGACCGTCGTCGGCGACGCTTACCGCGACGCGGTTGCCACGCCGCGCGGCGGCGAGAGTGACGGTGCTGCCGCGCGGGCAGAACTTGAGGGCGTTGTCGATCAGGTTGGCGATCGCGCGTTCGAACAACTCGACGTCGAGCAAGGCCCGCGGCCCGGCTTCGCCTTCGTTCGCGCCGTCCCCGGCCGGCAGCGTGCGCAAGGCGACACCCTGGCGTGCCGCGCGCTCGGCGAAGCGCACGGCGATGTCGTCGAGCAGCTCGCCGGCGTCGACCGCTTCGCTGCGCAGGCTGAACTCGGGCTCGT